>Ga0247833_1004061_pt1 | contig 18687 bp, 13 predicted proteins | sample LaCruzMarch2015__7_FD_187117 | JGI IMG/M metagenome (GOLD analysis project Ga0247833, IMG submission 187117) | Freshwater microbial communities from meromictic Lake La Cruz, Castile-La Mancha, Spain - LaCruzMarch2015_8m | ecosystem: Environmental > Aquatic > Freshwater > Lake | place: Spain... | reverse complement strand
TGACGCCCCGATTTCCCGGGGGCGGGCCATGTCGATGGCGGAGCAGATGGAGCAGGGTGGTCGCGGCCAAGAACGCACGCTTTCCCTGCTTGATGGATTGCGGGTGCCAACCACCATGTTTACGACCGCCAACTTTGCAGAGTGGCATCCGGGGCTGCTGACCCGCGCGGCGCGGAGCCATGAGATTGCCAGCCACGCTCGCTGGCACGCCAGTTTCAGCGTGGATGATCTGTCCACCAGCCGCGCCCTCCTGCGCGCGGCAAGCGCTCAGGAAGTACTGGGGTTTCGTCGGCCCCGCCTGCAGTACACGGATCCGGGCGCCATTGCCGCGGCGGGCTATGCCTATGACAGCTCGGTGAACCCGATCTGGCTACCGGGGCGTTACAGCAATCGTTCGCTGCCGCGCGTTCCGTATCGGGTGGGCGGCATTCTGGAAGTTCCCATTTCGACCACTCCGGGACTTCGGCTGCCGCTGTTTTGGCTGGCATGGAAGAACCTACCGATGCCCATCGTGCGCGACGCGTGTGAGCGCTGCCTTGCTACGGACGGCGTGTTGAATCTGTTCTGGCACCCGTGGGAATTTATCGATCTGCGCGGCGCGGGGTTGCCGCTACATATGCGCCGGATTGATGGCGAACGTATGTGCGATCAATTTGCGGCGTTCGTTGATTGGCTGCGATCGCGGGGGCGCTTTGCGACATTCACGGAGTGGATGGGACGCGGGATATGATTCGGTGATGCAACAAGTGTTGAAGGGATTCGTGTTGGTGCTGATGGCGATGTTCGCCAGTACCCACGCAGGCGCGACATCTACATCATTGCCTCTGCAAGTGCAAAGTGCGCAAGCGGCCGAGAGTGATCCGCGGATTGCAGCCATTGCTCGTGACAACCAGGAAGCAGCCAGCGAAACAGCCCGCGTGCGCGCTGCGCAGGAACATGTCAGCGAAGTGGTTAGCAATCTCAAGGTTGCCATCAAGGAACTGCGTGCTATCAAGGAGTCTGATGAACGGCGGGTTCTGCTTGCGGGGAGCGGATCCGACCCGATCACCGAGGTACTGCTTCGACATCGCGATTCGCTGCCGCCGCTAGCGAATCAGCGTCGTGATTTAGAAGCAGCGCGGACCGGGGCTGCAACGGCAGAGATCGAACGTCTGGACGCAGCGGAAGATCTTGCCGGTGCGGAACGAACCGATGAGGCCGCGGACGCATTGATCGCCGATCAGCCAACCGGGCGTGCCACTGCCGCCGAATTGGCGCCGCTCTTTCGCCAGCGCGCGGACCAGTACCTACGACCGCTGGTTTCGGCACTCACCTCGTACTCCGCGATCCTTGCTGAGGAAGTGACCGTTCGCATCGAATACACGGAACTTCTTGAGCAGTACCGGAATTTCATTGATACGCACTTGTTGTGGCTGCCCGATATGCCTGTGATTGGCGAGCGGGATCTGCGTGGCGTGACCGCGCATGTCGGTCGATATGCAACCCGGCCGTTCTGGGGCGCTATCGGTAATGACCTCCTTGATAGCTTTCGATTCCGTCCATTCCGATGGGTTGGCGGTGCGGTGCTGGTGCTGGCATTAGCACTGATTCATGGACGGGGTTTCCGATTTCTTTCCAAAACGCCGGCGCGCGGCAACTCCACCGAGGCGGGGTTACTCAATATTGCAAGCGCGGTGCTTGAATCAGTGATCCTGGCTGCGCCGATTCCGCTTGCGCTGCAATTTGCTGGGTTGTTGATCGAATCCACACCGGCTGCAGCCACCGCGGCGCCGTTTGGTTCCGCCATGCATTCGGTCGCCGGATACGCATTCCTGATTTCGTTTGCACTGGCACTTTCGGCGCACGGTGGAGCGGGTGAGAAGCAACTGGGTTGGTCGTTGTCAACCATGACGTCCATTCGGCGCGCCATGTTGGCACTTGCTGCAGGATTCCTGCCAGCGATCTTTGTTGCCCAAGCCAGTTTGAATATGGACGGCATTGCTGGCAGCGAGGAGATTGCGCGGTGGGCGGTGATTGTGGCGCTCTTGGTATTGACCGCTGTTTCTGCGCGCATCTTTCGGCCGTCGCATGGGGTGTTCTCTGGGGTGATTGCGGCAAATCCAACGGGTTTGATTTCCATATTGCGGCCAGTGTGGTACTCCGTTTGCGCACTTCTGCCCGCAGTATTGGCGTTGGGCGCTGCGGCGGGCTATGTCATTACTGCCATTACCGTCATTGAGAACATTGCGCGGAGCTACTGGGTGATATTGCTGCTTGCCGTCGGCATTTCTGCGCTCGGGCGCATTGGGGGAGCAGCGCTTGATCGATTTGACCTTGCTGGCCAGTTGGAAGCGCGCGAAGAGGCGCGCTTTGAAGATCAGCTGCGGAGCTTTGGCCGGCTGCTCTTGGCGTTTGTCACCGTCGCTGGATTGGCGTGGGCGTGGAATGACTTGATTCCGGCGTTTGGAATTGTGAGCAACATGGCAGTGTGGACGGTGGCTGCGGGCGAAGGAAGCGCGCGCGTGCCAGTGACTGTCCGCGACGCTGTGTTCTGCGTGGCAACCGTGGTGGTGACCATGTCGCTGGTACGGGACTTGCCAGGAATCATCAACATCGTCATTCTTCGGCGCTTTCCGATTGATCGCAGTGCGCGTTACGCGTTGGTTGCGCTCGGCAGGTATTTGATTGTGGTCACTGGAATCATTGTGGCGCTCGCGTGTTTGCGTATTCGTTGGAACGATGTGCAATGGCTTGCAGCAGCAGTTACGGTTGGACTTGGATTTGGTTTACAGGAGATCTTTGCAAACTTCGTCTCTGGTCTCATTCTGCTGGCGGAGCGGCCGGTACGGATTGGTGACCTGGTGACCATTGACGGAATTTCGGGTCGAGTGTCCCGCATTGCCGCCCGCGCCACCACGATCGTTGACTTTGACAATAAGGATGTGATCATTCCGAACAAGCAACTGATTACTGGCAAGATCACCAACTGGACGCTGCAAGAGTCAAGCGTGCGCGTTACTATTCGAGTGTCCGTTGAGGCCGATGCTGATCTTGATTCGGCAGTCGCTGGACTGCGTGAAGCGGCAGCTGGCTCTGCTGGCGTGATTGCCAATCCTGGACCCGAAGTTCTGTTGGTTGGATTTACGTCCGGGTCTGCGGATATTGATGTCTCCATCTACGTAGCGCGCCCGGGGGAACTGCAGCCAGCGCGCCATGATTTGGTGGGACGAAGTAAGCGAATTCTGGCTGAACGGGGCATTGCCATTGCCATTCCGCAGATGGACATTCATGTGCGCGGTACACCATCATTCGATGCCAATGCGCCGCAGCGCGCTCGCTGATTGACCGTCAACAGAGACACCTACATGACCATGCAAACCACACCGCGAAACTTTGGAACATCAGCTCGCCTGCAGCCCTTCGGGGAGAGCGTGTTCGCCACTATTTCCAGACTCGCCGCGCAACATGGCGCAGTAAATCTGGGGCAGGGCTTCCCCAACTTTGACGGTCCGCAGTTCGTCAAGGATGCGGGCATGCGTGCGATCAAGGATGGATTTGGTCAGTACGCACGGACTTTTGGGGTGCCGGAACTGAACGCGGCCGTGGCAGCTCGCTTTCGGGCCACTCCGCCGCGTGGTTGGCCCACAAACCAAGGCGATTTTGATCAACAGCCCGCACAATCCGGTTGGTCGAGTGCTGACGCGCTCCGAACTGGAGGGGATCGCCGCGGTGGCACGGGCCGCCGACTGCTTGGTGTTCTCTGACGAGGTGTACGAGGAAATTTGGTACGGCGAGCCGCCGGTTTCTATTTCCACGCTGCCAGGAATGCGCGAACGCACCGTGGTGATGTCCAGCCTTGGCAAGACTTTCAGTCTGACCGGTTGGAAGATTGGTTGGACCATCGCGCCACCGAACCTGACGGCCGGCATTCGTGCCGCGCATCAATTCCTGACGTTCTGTAGCGCCACTCCACTGCAGCGTGCTGCGGTGGATGCATTACAAGCACCGCGTTCCTACTACGAAGCGCTGCGCGCTGATTACCTGACGCGTCGGGATGCCATGCTGGCCGTGTTGCGCGGCGCTGGATTTGACCCCTATGTTCCGGATGGGTCTTACTTTGTGGTAGCCGAGCATGAACGGTTTGGGTTCCCCAACGACTTTGCGTTTGCCATGCACTTAGTGGAGAAAGTTGGCGTGGCGTGTATTCCGTGCAGTGCCTTCTATGCACCGCAGGCCGATGGAACCAAGGATGCGGATGCCTGCCGGTTGGTCCGCTTTGCGTTCTGCAAGACTGACGAAACGATTCGTGATGCAGGGATTCGACTGCGTTCACTCAGCGCGCGTTCTTAGTTCTTCGATTGGCTAGAAGGCGCGCCGCCATCACGGACGATAGCGGCTTCATAGATTCGCATGGCCTTTGGCATGAGCTTGTTCAGGCGGGCGATCCGGGTGTCGTCGCTTGGATGCGTGGAGAGAAACTCTGGTGGAGCGCCGGATTTCTCTGACATGCGCCTCCACAACGTGATGGCCGAACGCGGGTCGTATCCAGCATCGGCGGCGATCATCAAACCGAGGTTGTCGGCTTCAGATTCCTGCATTCGGCTCCACGGGAGCAGTACACCGACGTTGGAGCCAAGCCCCAGGGCGGCCATGGTTGCTTGTTGCGCCGCTGGGCTCATATCGCCGAGCGCCACCGCGGTGCCCTGCATGGCGCCTTGGACAATCACGTTGCTGGAGATGCGTTCGCCGGCGTGACGAGCAATGGCATGGGATGCTTCATGCCCCATGACCACGGCGAGTTCGTCATCGGTTTGCGCCATCTGCAGTAGACCCGTGTAGACCGCCGACTTGCCGCCCGGCAATGCCCATGCGTTCACCATTGCTGGATCATCAATCACGGTCCACTGCCATTCAAAGTCCTTGACTGCGTTGCGATGCAGACGTTCTGAAGCGTCCTCAATCCGAGTGGCAACACGCTGCACCCGGTCATAGTCTGGTCCGGAAGTCACCGTCTTGACGCCCTTCTCAGAAAGGGCCTCTTGATACGCCTCATCGCCGAGTTGGCGTTCTTCAGTTGGGGTAAGGATGTTCAACTGACTGCGACGAGTGCCACTCACCGTGTTGCAGGCAATGACCACTGTCACACAGGCGATGGGGGTGGCGCGGAGGAGTGTTCGGATGCTGCGGCGCATGTTCTGATGATAGTTCGGTCGGCGCACTTTGGCCGGACCGGCCGACGTTAGCCGCGCACCAGTACCAGCATTTCCAATGCAATCAGCACGATGACGACTACTTCAAGCAATTCCGCGCGGATCTGCACCTGGCGATCCCGGAGCTTTCCGTAAATGGAATCAAGCGCCTCCAGTTTGCGTAGAACGGAACGCTCATAGTCATCAATATGCAGGCGGTGCGTTGCCGACTGATGGAGTCGGGCCAGCCACTGATCGCCGAACAGCTTGAGCGCGTTGTTGACGGACTCATAGAGCGCCGCGGCATCAATTTGTAGCTCAGCGATTCGGCGCGTGTGCCGGCCAGTCTGCACGGACAAGATGCGCGCGCCGCGCATGGATTGGCTGGCGGTCCGAAATGCTTCCTCCAGCGCATCCTCAAGTTGATCGTCGAGCCAACGCATTTCAATCAGTTCAACATTGGCAAATTCAAGCACGGAGAGCGCATCTTCCGGAGTTCGGTCGACAACAATCGCTCCGTTCCAGTCAATCACGGTGATGTCATCATTGCCGTAACTGGTGCACGCGGATACTGCATCCCGGACCTGCTCGGGTGCCAGGGCGCCTTCTTCGGCGCGCAAGATCCGGGCGATCAATTCGTCGGGCAGGCCGGCGCGCAGGTCGTCGCCCTCCGGGGGCAACGTAAACACCATGTAGTCCTCGCACCGGGCGCTCAATGCTGGGCGAACGATAGCGGAGCCCAGGAGCTGAATCACTTCCGTAGCCACTGTCCGCGCCGCATGGAGTAGGTCTGCTTGGCCAACAAGCGTCCGCGCCAGTTGCGGCAGAGCAGGCGTTGCACCGGTCAGTGGAAGATCGAGACGCACGCTCATAGCGCCGAAGTGAAAGATAGTCACATGCGCGCGCGGAATGACTGTGAAGCGTTCGTGCGTGATCGGGGCCAGTTCAATTGACACTCGCAGTGGACGGCTTTCAAAGTCTGCGCCAGCCACGTTACGATCGCTTGACGCAAGCGCAATCCGGCCAGCCCCGGAAACGCGCTGGGCGGCTTGATCAATATCGATGGAATATCCAACTTCAAACGCATGAAAGACATGGCAGGTCCCCCCGGCAATCGACCGACTTGCTTCCGTCATTGCGTTACCTTGGTTGCCTGTGGCTCGATGAATAGCAGGTCCTGCTTGGCATTAGCAACGGAGCCGGGAATTGCAGGAAGCCCCAGTAATTGCATCGCAATATTTCCTACCTCCGCGCTCCGAATCGGCTGCGGGACGGCTTCGTTGTCAACATAGGTGGTGGATGGCACCACGGCGCGACGATCGCTGTTGAGTGCAATGAGCTCGGTTGCTGAGGTGTCCTGTCCAAGCCAGATGAGTAGGGGGACATTGAAGTTCTCTGGCGCAGTCCATTCCGTGTGCGTCTTCACGGGAACGCCGCCACCGTGGTCGGCAGTGAGAATGATCGCTACGCGGCCGCGCAGTGCCGGATCTGCGTCAATCATTGCCAAGAGTGCGGCGATCTCTGTATCAACTTCCTTGACAGACGCCCGATACGGCGAACCCATGGCCGTGTTCCAGCCGAAGGCATGGCCAGCTCCATCCGGCGCGGCGAAATGCACAAAGAGCAGCGATCGCTTTGGGTGTAAGGCAAGCCAACTAGTGGAATGGTCCCGTGCCATGCGTGACGTGCGGGTGATGGCAAAGAGGTCCACCTTTCCCTTACCGTCGTCATTGCCATCTCGATCCATTTCGCCCTCTGCGTCGTCGAAACTCTGCACAAGAATCGAGAACTTACCCTTGGTGGCAATGATGGCGGTCGTCACGCCCCGGTTGTGTGCCACGTCAAACATGCTGGTGACATACGAACCGTGCTTCTTGCATAAAGTGCCGCCGTGGCGGGCTGCGGGCGGGTCAATATTCTCAGTCCATCCGTGTCCGTTGGGACCAGCAACCGGGCGGCTGGTGGCCATGGAGACGTGATTTGGGAGTGTCACCGTCATGGTGGCATCGGTGCGTGCCTGCAGGGTGTGTGGCCCGCGCTTTAAGCGGGAGAAGCCCGGCAGGGCGCCGTCTTCTGGTCCATCAATCACATCGGGACGCAAGCCGTCCACGCTGATCACAATGACGTGATCGAAGACGGGGGCTTTCGCGGTGATTCCAACGTTGCTCAGCGCAAGAAGCAGGGCGGCAGTGGCGAACACGGGCATCGGAACTCCTCAGAGCGCGCCTCACGCGCGGCGAGTCAGGGTGATCTTGGGCGCACGCATCGGCAGCGCCACAATTCGAACGAGAACAGGAACAAGCCCGGGCGTCTGCGCAGTCACGCGATAGCGCGCGCACACGGATGGAAGCAGTCTTCGCAGGATCAGTTTGGCAGCCATCTCGCCAATACAAATGTGCGGTCCGGCGCCAAAGGGCATGTACGCCGTGGGATCCATGCGCATGGTGGTTCCTTCAAGCCAACGCTCCGGCACAAACTCCAGAGGGCGATCAAAGAAACGTGCATCGCGCTGCATGCAGATCAGGAACGCCATCAGTGGTCGATGAGCGGGAATGATGTGACCGCTCACTTCAACCGGCGCGCCAGTGACGCGCACGGCAACCGGCACGCCTGCATAGAGGCGCAGGATCTCTTTGATGCACGCTTCCGTGAACACGGGCTCGCCAGTCGCACCGGCTTCGTCAGCAATGGCATCGCCGATCGCGGGATTCTGACCCACGTGGTGCAGGAGTAAACCCGCCGTTTGTGACACGGTGTCCAATCCGGCCAACAGCAAGTGGATGGCATGGTCGGTGAGTTGTGCACTGCGCGGCAGTCCTTCGCCTTGTGGGGGAAGCATCTGGTCAAGTTGGCCAGCCATACCCTTTGGCCCGCGTTCGATGGTGTCAGAGATCAGGGTGCGCAGCGTGAAGAAGCGATTGACCATCTGGTCGAAGGAGATGGGACCCTCCGCATCAGCCGATGGCCATAGTTGGTTGAGATCGGGGATGGCGTGGTGGAACACTTCTAAGAGTGCCTGTTCGGCGGCGCAGAGTTCCTCTTCGCGCACAGATTCAAGGGGTCCAAGCACCCATTCCATGAAGACCTTGGTGAGCAGGTCCAGCGTCAACTTTGATGCGACCACTGGGTCCCCAGTTGGCCATGAATCAAGACCGGAGAGCAGTCGACGCTCCAGTGCCTCTTCCAGCGGTGCAAGTCCGTTGCCGCGGAAGCAGGGCGCCATGGCTACGCGGACCTTGCGATGTTCTGGACCCGTGAGCGAGATCAGCCCATGCGGTGCCGCCGTGCGCAGCGCAAAGTTACGAATGAGTCCCAGGTCCTCGTCCATCGATCCGCGCACCAAGACTTGTCGGATCAGCGTTGGCTCAGTGACCAGCACATTTCCCATGCGCCCGTTGGCTCGCTTGGTTTGTGCAATGCCACCAAGCGCACTGACCACACGCAGGACGGCCGCTGGTTGGTCTTCGCTACCGATCGGTTGAAGATCGGCGGCCGTGGCAGTGGGGATCTCGCTGGAAATCTGCATACCGGAGTCTACCCCGCCAATATGTGAATACGGTTGATCTGCCAGCGTCAAATCGGTCGCATCATTGACCACACACGGCGCACCAGGTGATGCGCGCGGCCGCGCTGTTTCTTGGGACTGATGCGGGTCGGGTCGCGCCGCTCGTCAGCGATCGATTGCATTCGCGCCATAAATTCCGGACGTCTTTGCAGTATTGGCATGACGCTTGCCCGTGGAAGTTGCAGGAGCACTGTCCCCGACTCAGAAGCAAAGACATCAGCGCTTCGTGCCGCCTGGGTGATGAGCGCTATCTCCCCAAAGTGGGCACCCGGCCCAAAGTTGATCCGTTCCCCGGACGGTAGGTTCAGGTGGCAGGCGCCGCTGACCACCACGAACATGGCGTCGCAGACGTCTCCGCGGCGAATCACCATTTCTCCAGGAAGGTACGCCTTCTCTGATGTAGCGCGCGCCAGTTCCTTGCGTTCCAAGGCGGTGATGCTGCCTGCATCAAAGAGCGAGCAGGCGAGTAGCCCACGTTCGGCGTGCTCAATCCGCTGGCGTGTGGCAGCGGCGCGCTTGGCATCTTCGTCGGTGGAAGCCATGCGGATCGTGCGGATTGGGAACGGAATCTCAATACCAGCGTCGGCCACCGCGTACCACAGGCGAGTACGGACTTGGTCGAGCGTTGCATCGCGGACATCAAATCCATCCACCCAGAACCGCAGGTCGTATTGCACCGCCGAGTCCCCAAAGTCTGCTAGCCACACCGCGGGTGCTGGCGTACGCAGCACATTTGCTTCACTCAGTAGCACCTTCATAGCAATGTCTTTAAACACCGCTGGTGGTACTTCATAGGAGATACCAATCTTGATCGATTGTCGCAGATGGGAATTCGGCTGATCAAGGTTCATGAAGTCCTTGGTCAACACAGCGCTGTTCGGTAGCACCAACATTTCGCCATCACGGGTGATGATGCGGGTGGTAGCAAGGGTGCTGTCAAACACGGTTCCAACAGCGCCGTTACGACCTAACTGCACAGTGTCGCCACGCCGGAAGACGCGTGAAGTTTGCAAACCGTAACCGGCAAAGATATTGCCAAGCGTGGACTGCATGGCCAATCCAATAATGAATACCGACGCGCCGCCGATGGAAAGAATCGCCGTGCGCATGGGCAAGGTGGTGGCAAAGTGCACTTCGTAAATCGCCACGCCGGAAATCAGCATGATGATGACCCACAGGGCGGTGCGTTGGAAACGAAGCAATGCTTCGTTGTCGCGCGCCACTCGCCATGCATCCAGGCAGCGCACAAAGAGTCCGGCGAATACTGACGCCGCCGCAAATTCTGCAAGCGTGCGCATCAACGGAATTTCCACGGTGGCGTGTCCGGTGCCATCGGTTGCATTTACGGTGAGCGGAATTGCAAAGTCAACCTCAAGCCACGTCAGGAAGCCCAAGACCGCGGCCAATGCCATCGACATGCCCAAGCCAGCAAGATCACCACCTGATGAGCGAAACAGGCGAATGCTGACGAGCGCCATGTACGGAAACCCGACCATGGCAATGATGTCAAGTACGGAAGTTGGCTCAGGGAGTGCGGCGGTATCCATGGTGATTCAAGGATCCCACAAATCGCCGCTTCGCGCACGCCTCCTGGCGGCTCGCCAAGCCCTCTGAAAAGCGCATTCTGGCTGCTACGCGATGATCCCCGAATGCACGTTCCCCTTGACGTCCGTCAGGCGGAAATCACGCCCGGCCCAGCGGTAGGTGAGCCGTTCATGGTCCATGCCCATGAGGGCAAGCAGGGTGGCGTGCCAGTCATGAATGTCCATCTTGCCATCCACTGCTTCGATCCCGTGCTCGTCGGTTGCACCGTAACTGGTGCCGCCCTTCACGCCTCCGCCCGCCGCCCACATGGTGAAGCCCTTACTGTTGTGATCACGTCCGTCGGCGTTCTGCGCATAGGGAGTGCGGCCAAATTCGCCGCCCCATACCACTAACGTGTCGTCCAACATCTTTCGTTGCTTGAGATCGGCGAGCAGTGCCGCAATGGGGCGATCAATCTGCCCGGCCTGCTTCTGTAGGTCTGCCTTCAGGTTGCGGTGGGTATCCCAGCCGCCGTGATTCACCTCAATGAAGCGAACCCCCTTCTCAGCAAAGCGGCGTGCCAGCAAGCACTGTCGTGCAAAGTCATCGTTCCCATTACCAGCGCCAATGCCATACATCTCCAGCGTCTTGGGCTTCTCATCAGAGATGTCCATGAGGTCTGGCATTTCAGCTTGCATGCGGAACGCCAGTTCGTAGCTCTCAATGACACCTTCAATCTGGTCATCAGATTTATCGCGCTTGAGTCGTTCCTTGTTGAGGCGCTGCACCAAGTCAATTTGCTCGCGCTGCGCCGCCGTAGTGAGCGAACTGTTGCGCAGGTTGGGCATGCCACCATCGCCACCGTTGCGACGCGCGGTGCGTTCCATTCCAACGCGGGTTCCTTGATACACGGCGGGTAAGAAGCCCGAGCCGTAGTTCTGTGCGCCACCGTTTCCGGAGGGCGGATTGAGCGTGATGAAGCCCGGCAGGTTCTGATTGACAGTGCCCAATCCGTACAGCGTCCACGCTCCGAATGATGGCCGAACGAACTGAAAGCTGCCGGTATGCATCAACACCGAGGCCTGCGCATGTGCGGGGACCGCCGTATTCATGCCGCGCAACAAGCACATGCTGTCGGCGTGCTTGGCAGTCTCGGGCATGAGCTCACTGATCCAGAGACCGCTCTTGCCATGTTGATTGAATTTGAACGGGCTGGCCAGCAGTTGCGCACCAGCCCGCACGCCGCCAAGGCTCTTGCCGTTGTCAGTGATGAGTTGCGGCTTGTAATCAAAGGTATCCACGTGGGACGGACCGCCCGACATGCACAAGAAGATCACGCGCTTCGCCTTCACGGGATGGTGCGGAGCCTTGGGCGCCAGTGGATTGCTGTCATCTTCATCACCAGCGCCAAAGAGCCGTGGTGCACCCGCCGCCTGGGCGGACATGCCAGCAAATGCCAGCAATCCAAAGCCACAGGAGATGGCGCGCAGTGCTTCGCGGCGCGTTGAGGTGAGAATGCGATTGTTGCACATATCCATGTGAGTGCTCCTACTCCACCATCCGAAATTCAGCCGACTGAAACAACGCCTGACAGAACGCCGACCACGAAGACTCTTCAAGCCGCTTGGCTTCACCCTTGGCCTGCCGCGCTGACTTGCCACTTTGCGCTGCTACAAAGTCCTTGAAGAACCCTCGCACTGCAGTGACTTCCGTTTGAGTTGGCTTGCGTCCAACGCACACTTCAAACGCACGTTGGATGCGATCCGACTCCGTGGACTGTTCAGCAAGCAAACGCCGCGCCATCATGTTGGCAGCTTTGGTGACGCGCTCGCTGTTCATCATGAAGAGCGCTTGCGTTGGAACGCTGGTCTCGTCGCGATCGCCAGAAACATAGGCGGGCTCTGCGAAATCAAAGACATCAAGCATCTCATCCACGTGGTCGCGCATCACCGGCAAATACACGGATCGCACCGGTTGATCAATCGCGGCCTGCGCTGCAATGACCGGATTGCGATCAGCGCCCTCCAAGTAGTTCACGGGCGACCCAACCGGCGGCGTGAGCTGCAGGGTTCCGGCTGCCATCAACATGGCATCACGGATTGATTCAGCCTCCAGGCGTCGCTTGGGCATGCGCCACAGCAGTTTGTCATCGGGATCGACAGCAATCGCCTTTGCATCTGCCTTGGAACTCATGCGGTACGTGTGCGTCATCACCAGCGATTTCACGATCGACTTGGTGGACCACCCGTGCTCCATGAAGTCAACAGCAAGCCAGTCCAGCAATTCCGGATGCGTGGGCCGAACGCCACTGGCACCAAAGTTGTCAGGCGTCGGCACGATCGGCTTTCCAAAGACATGGAGCCACACGCGGTTGACCCACACGCGCGCGGTGAGCGGATTACGTGCGCTGCCGATCGATTGCGCCAATACATCACGGCCGCTCCCATTACTGATCTTGGTGTCTCCATCTTGCATGAGCACCTGCAAGTACCCGCGCGGCACGGTGTCGCCCGGCTTCTCTAGTTCGCCTCGGGAAAGCAACCGAGCGTTCTGTGGCTTCTCCGCCTCTTGTGCGCCCATCGCCAGTCGATTGGCATCAGTGGCCTTGCCACTTTCGTCAAAGCGGGCGAGTAAATCAGCGGCCGCTTCTTGGCGTCCATCGGCGGTACGTGCGCGCTGCAGTTGCTGTTGTTCAGCGGCGGTGAGTTTCACGGTGCTGCCCGGTTTGCGAGCCTCACGTGCTTTGGCCATGAGCGCTGTCGCTTGTTCAGCCTCCGCACTGGCGCGCGTCAGCTGCGCCTCCACAGCGCGTCGAACGGGTCCAGGCATGGTGGCGCCATTGGGGACGTCGGCTTTCGCTGGCAACTCAATCAGAGTGGACGGATGGTTGTTGCCTTGCCCGCGGTAGGTGCCGTATTCCGTGTCGGTTGACATGAAGATTCCAGCAACCGCGTAGTAATCACGTTGCGGGATCGGATCAAATTTATGGTCATGGCACCTTGCGCATGCAATGGTGGTCGCAAGTAAACCTTGGCCGATCGCATCAATTTGCTCATCCACCATGTCAAAGGTGAATTGCGCTTTGCCGCGGGTGTCATGACCCTTTGTTCCAACGGCCAGGTATCCGGTGGCGATCAGTTGCTCGGCGCGCTGATTGTCATCCGCCGCGGGCATGAGGTCGCCGGCAATCTGCTCGCGTAGGAACAGGTCGTACGGCTTGTCCTTATTGAAGGCGCCGATCACATAGTCGCGGTAGCGCCACGCGTGCGGATAGAGAACATTGGATTCCTTACCGCTTGACTCACCAAAGCGCGCAACGTCAAGCCAGTGCCGACCCCATCGCTCGCCAAAGCGTGGTGACGCCAGCAGGCGATCCACCAACCGCTCATAAGCGTCGGGCGCACGGTCACGTTCAAACGCTTCGATTTCTTCAGGTGTCGGAGGTAGGCCGATCAGGTCAAACGTCAGGCGGCGAATCAACGATCGTCGGTCCGCGTCGGGCGCCGGATGGAGGCCGGCTTCTTCCACCTTCGCCAGCACAAATTGGTCAATGGGTGAATACACCCACGCGCCATCATTCACTAGCGGCGGGGCGTTCTTGCGCGGCGCAACGTACGACCAGAACTTGCGCCCCTTGGCAACATCAATACCAGCCTTATAGACCACTATTGGCTGACCAGCCGGTACCAGCGCATCGGGGTGCGGCGCGCCCATCTTGACCCATTGCTCAAGGACCTTGATGGCTTCCGGCGGAAGTTTGGTCTTTGGAGGCATCTCCAAATCCGGATTGCCGTAACGGATGGCGGTGATGAGCAGGCTGTGATCGGGATCGCCGGGCACCAATGCCGGTCCGGTGTCGCCGCCTTTCAGGATTCCCTCCAGCGAATCGAGCCGTAGTCCGCCCTTGACCTTGGTTGCCGAACTGGAGTGGCACCGATCGCAGTGCGTCGCCAACAGCGGTCGAACGCTGGTCTCAAAGAACTCGATCTGTGCGGGGGTCGGTGGTGCGGCTACTGCGTCCAGTGCGGTGCTGGCTGCAACAAGTGCCATAAGCTGGCAAGGCAGATGTCCAAGCGCAATCCTCATGGCAGCAAGACGACCTTTCGGTATCTATTGTTACGCCATAATTGCGGATTTCGCTTGAAATTCTTCTCGGTTTCGGGGTGCTCCCGCCCATATTTCGGGCATGGAGTCCGTCATGTACCGGAAACTGATTCCTGAACCACCGCGGGCTGCCGACCGCCGCGCACATGCGCCAGAATCAGCCTGGTGAGACCCGCCCGGCTGATCGGTTTGGTAGCGCAGTCATTGCAGCCGGCGTCGAGCAGCTTGGTGCGCGTTGCCACGTCGGAATGAGCGGTGAGTCCAACAATCGGTAGCCGGAAGCCTTCCGCTCGCAATTGTTGGGTGGCCTCTACGCCGTCCATGATGGGCATTTCCATGTCCATGAGCACGATGTCAAACGGGCGCTCCAGGACGCCCATGTCAGCGGCGCGCACCAATCCAATGGCTTCGCGACCGTTGGAAGCCTGCCACACCTCGGCGCCAGCGTGCTCAAGATGGTGGCGCCACAGACGGGCGTTGTCCACTCCGTCTTCTGCAATCAGTACATCGATCCCTGCGAGCGGAAGGGCGGCGATGTCATCGGTGCTGCCAGTGCTTCCCTGACCGTCTGCGCTCGGATGCGACTGCAGGTACTCGCTCAGTGGGTCGGAGGCGGCACTCATCATGGAGAGGCGAAACGTCGTTCCAGAACCCGGCGTACTTTCAACGGCGATTCCACCGTGCATGAGTCGTGCCAGGCGCTGCGACAGTTCAAGCCCGATGCCGGTACCGAGCGAGGTGTAATCACGATCAACCCGCGAAAATCGCTGGAACAAGCGAGAGATTTGTTCGGGAGTCATGCCCGGACCGCTGTCGTGGATCGCTGCAACCGCCCATGGACCCTCGCGTGTGATGGCGACGCGAACGCTGCCTCTATCAGTGAACTTGATGGCGTTACCGATCAAATTCAGGAGAATCTGCCGCACGCGCAACGGATCAGCAACCACTGGCAGGGTGCTGCCCGGCTCGCATTCCACGGTGAGTTTGATTCCCTTGGCGTCAGCACGAATCGCGAGCAAGTCCGCGGCCTCGCGCGCCGTGGCACCGAGGTCCATGTGCGTGGCATGGATCGCCAGTGCGCCAGCCTCCACCTGCGAGACATCAAGAATGTCATTCACCACGCCCAAGAGATGCGCACCGTTGCGCGCGATAGCGTTTGGGGCATCGTCCGCAAGCGGATTTCCGGTGTCAATGCGTTGCTCGCGCAGCAGTTCGGCGTACCCAATGATGGCTGCCAAGGGAGTGCGAATTTCGTGGCTGACGTTGGCAATGAAGTCGTCTTTGGCTTGGTTCGTACTTTGCGCGAGTGCTTCGCTCTGCAACAACTGGGCGCGTTCGAAATTGCGAGCGCGTTCGGCCTGTTCGCTGCGCCCATGCCATCCGTACAAGGCCCATCCAAGTGCGGCGCTCCCCACAAGTGCGAACGCGATACTCAGACCAACGGCAATGTGAATTCGAGACTCTTGGCGAGTGAGGTCATTCGCGTCCATATCAACGCCAATGAAGCACTCGATCCCACCTGCGGCATTGCGGACTGGCGAATAGGCGCTGAGTATCGAACCTCGTGCGTCGCTGTAAATGGTGTCGGAGGTGGTGATTGATCCGGTGCGAATCGCCTCCAAGAGTGCAGGGTCCGGGCGACCGAAGCGCATGCCCAGGAGGGCGTCGGCGGTGGTATTTGTGGGATTGACAACAATGTCAATGCTGCCGTCCGTCCGGGCCCGGAACGTGTACATCGAGCGGAGGGTCGGAAGCGAGCGGACCATACCTTCCATGGGCTCGGCCGTCTGTTGGTACGCGGGTGATGAGGCGTCCAATGCAGTATGCACCTGCGCGTGCAGGGCCGGATTGATGCTGCGCGCCGCAACCGCCGTGATACTTCGCAGCGCATCGCGCATGGTCAATTCCAGCGCGTTGTCGGCAGATCGATGCATGAATAGCACGCCCGTAATGGCGAACGCGAACAGTGCCGCGCTGGTCACCAGTGCCAGCAGCCAGGGCCTGCGAGTGACAGCATTCGTGAGATCTGAGTGAGTGGGGTCAGTGTCGGACATGTCGGCCCTCCTTGGCAAGCCACCGCGAAGTGACGTTCGGCATCCTTGCCGTTGTCTCGATCCGGTGAGGTCATTGAAACTCCAATTCAGGATTGGTCTGTGCAAGTAATTCCGACTGTTCCGTTCGAATTTATTTAAATTCCGGTGATCAGGACCGATAGGCGCCCGCAACTACGCTGCCCGGATGCCTGCCATCGTCAATGTCATCGGTTCCCTCATGGTTGACCGCTTCGTCCGGGTAAGCAAGTTTCCCCGTGCGGGCGAGACGGTGGCGGCGCAATCCGTGCAGATCTTCCCGGGTGGAAAGGGCGCCAATCAGGCGGTCGCTGCCGCCCGGTGCGGCGCGGCGGTGCGCATGTGCGGTCGTACCGGGTCGGACGGGCGATTCATTGTTGACGCGCTGCAAGCGGCTGGCGTTGAGACTTCAGGCATCCGCACGGATGACGCGATGTCGGGGATGGCGATCGTCACCATCACGGACAGCGGGGAGAACGCCATCATGGTGGCGCGTGAGGCAAACGCCCGCCTGGAGCGCAGCGACATCGAACAGTTCCTTGCCACGTGCGAGCGCGGCAGTTACCTGCTGTTGCAGAACGAATGTTCGGAGCTTGCGTTGTGCATCCGTATGGCATGCGAGCGTGGGATGAAAGTGTGGCTCAACGCCGCGCCCGCGGACGAACATGTGCGCGCGATTGACTTCACACAGTTGGATGGTCTCTGTGTCAATGAAACGGAAGCGGAATCGCTCACCGGTGAGCATGACCCGGAGCGTGCGTTGACCGCGCTGGCTGCGCGGGTCCCGCACGGCGCGGTGGTGATGACGCTGGGCGCGGCGGGTGCAATCGCGTGTTCAAGCGCTGGGCGCGCGGCGCATGCGGGCTATGCAGTCAAGGTCATCGACACCGTTGGATGTGGCGATGCGTTCATCGGCGCGTCAATTGTTGCGCTCGCTGAAGGCGGTTCGATGCATGATGCACTTGCGTGGGGCACTGCGGCGGGCGCGCTTGCGGCGCAACGGAGTGGGGCGATGCCATCGCTCCCGTTACGGGCGGACGTGATGGCATTGACGAAGCAGCCAGCGCGCGTTGTGGGCTGAGCGCAAGTGGATTCAGTTCAGTTTCCAGATCGCCCAGTTGAGCGCCGTTGCAAAGCACACCCATCCGCAGTAGGGCACCATCATCCATGCCGCTGACGCGCTGACGCGTGCAAACGAGACGGTGGTTGCAATGATCGCCACCAGCATCACCAGTATTTCGGCCAGTGCGAATCCTGGTTGGTGCATTCCAAAGAAGAGTGGCGTCCATGCAAAGTTCAGCGCCAGTTGCACGGCAAAGAGTGTCAGCGGCACGCGCACGGAAGTCTGCTGGCGGCGTCGCCACACGGTCCATGCGGCCACCGCCATGAGTGTGTAGAGCAGGGTCCATGCGGGCCCGAACAACCATCCGGGCGGCGTCCATGTGGGCTTTGCAAGTGCGGCGTACCACTCGCCGGGCGGGGTCGCCAAGCCGCTGGCTGCGCCGCCGCCGATGCAGATGATGAGGGCGAGGAGGAGGTAGATGAAGTTGAGTCCGGGCGTGTGGGTTGGTGGCATGGTGGACTCTGAATGGGTCTTTACACTAGCGAATCCGCTTGAGCGCGTTGGAAATTCGGATGTTTTTCTTTGCTGCGGCCGCGAGTGCGGAACGACGAACAAGTCCGCGTTCAATCGCATCGGCGACGGCTTGTTGCAGTTGTTCGGTGGGAACTGATTTGCTGTCAGCGGCGTCGGTCAGCGTGCGAAGCGGCGTAGTGATGCGGAAGCCGGTCGACTCAGCAGTATCTGCAGGTGCGAGTGTGACGGGGTGGAGGGCGCAGCCGCGCGGTGCACGCTTGCGGAACGTTCGTGGAACCGTGAGATGGACCTTCCCTGGAAGCAGATCGCTTAGCTCGTGGAGTGCGAGGGCGGACTCGTGCGAGACCACCGCCTGGGGAATGTCGTTACGGCCACGGCTCCACAGCGAGAGGCGGATGAATTCGTCATGCTCCGAGACGGGAATCGTCGGCAGGCGATACAGCCCGTGGCCGATGCGGGTGAAGTTGCCCACATTCACGTGGTAGGCAACATGTTGCTTGGTGTAGCCCGCCGTAGCTGCCTGCTTGGTTGTGAAATACCCTCCCTGGCCGTTAGCGGTCAGGTGCAGGGCGCGAAGGGCAGTTTTGGGGCTTCGGTAGGTCATGCACAAAGGTACAAATAGTTTGGACCATTGTACATGATTACTGGTGGGGTACAAGC
>Ga0247833_1004056_pt1 | contig 18708 bp, 20 predicted proteins | sample LaCruzMarch2015__7_FD_187117 | JGI IMG/M metagenome (GOLD analysis project Ga0247833, IMG submission 187117) | Freshwater microbial communities from meromictic Lake La Cruz, Castile-La Mancha, Spain - LaCruzMarch2015_8m | ecosystem: Environmental > Aquatic > Freshwater > Lake | place: Spain... | reverse complement strand
TTCAAGCCCCATCCAAAAGCCTCGCGACACTCCGGCAAGCTCCAGTGTCCTGCGTGAATGACCTCGTAACGACCCGCTAAGCTCTCAGCCATTCCCTTCTGCATCAGCAGGCTGGCTGAGCCTAGCAAAACCACCTTCAAACTACGAGATTCGCGATCCTCATCGAAAAGCCTCTTCACTCGCTCACTCCAGCCCGGCACTTTCTGAATCTCATCAATCACCAGCAAAGCCCCCTCACCCATGCCCCGCGCGATTTTCCAGTTCAACTCGATCCAATCCGCAGTAGGTGGTGCCACCTCATCAGCCGAGGCCAAATACACAGGCCCCTTCCACCTCCGAGCAATTTGCCGGAGTCCCGTGGTCTTTCCCACCTGACGCGGCCCAGTAACGACCTGAATAAAGTTCAGCCTCTCCTGCAAACGAACTTCTAATTTTTTGCTGAAATCACGAAAAATTTGCATCACTCAATGAAACTACTATTTTTGGTAGATGCGTCTACCATTTATTTCGAATCAAAACAATTTCCGATAAAGTCAACTCGGCCCCCTCGAATCCACGATTTTCCTTACTGCTGGATTTATTAATTTCTTAGTTTCTAAATTTCCAATTTCTGAATTTTTTAGCTTCCCCATTTCCCTATCACAACCGCAATTACGGCCTCGCGGCAAGTCCGGCGCAGAATTTTGAACTGCCAGAACAGGGCCTGAATAGCAATAAGCCTCGAAATCTTTTGCGCCTCACCGCTGCGCACTGCCTGCGGCAAGTGGACGACCAATTTACCTTCAGCAACCAAACACAGGACTTGCCGATAAATATTGAAAGGCAGTGTTTTGAAGTTGCCAGCAGTGGCAATTTTCTGGCCTCTGACAAACAACGCCCCCATTGAGATCGGATTCATACGAGCCATATCCAAGCGGTTGAGAGCCTTGAAATCCTCCACTTTGATTTCCGAGTAATCTCTACAGCCAGATGGCAGAAGAATCGCATCCAAACTCGGGAAACTCAGCCAATAATCCCTCAGCCGCACCGGGGCAGACCGTCTTTGCATCACTTCCGGATCCGGTCCGCGCGAGGAAACCTCCTCCATAGCTTCCAAAAGAAGCTTTGCCGAGCGATCAAAAGTAAACTTTGCGGCTTGCCTTCTCGCGCGCTCCTGCCACTCGGGATTGCTTGCGTTGCTAATTGCCCTTTCTACGGCCTGGGCCATTTGGGCTGCATCGTTTGGGTCAAAATACTCCGCAGCCTCTCCGCCCACTTCCGGCAGGCTCGTCGTATTGCTGCAGGCCACCGGTGTTCCGACCCTCAAGGCTTCAATCACTGGCATGCCAAATCCTTCATAAAGAGATGGAAAAACAAGGCATTTAGCACTCCGCATCAATTCCTGGAGTTTTTCTGCAGAGACATAGCCTAGATGCTCCAGGCCCGGCGTATCGCGTATCAACCGCCGAATTTCTGCGCCTTGCCCTTGATCGCCTGTAAAGATAAGACGCAGGGAGGGAAATTGTTTACGCAGAATTTGAAAAGCCTCTACGAGTCTACCATGGTTTTTATGCGGCCACGCGTTGGCGGGATAAAAAATAAAATCTGAAGCTTTGTGAGATTGGTTGTCAATTTCGCAGGCTTGCGATGGGCCAGCGTAAATCACAGAAACCCGGTCTTGCGGAATTGAAAAATGCTTTCTGATTTGTTTGGCCGAAAAATCCGAGATCGTGGCAATCAAATCCGCACAGCGGATTGCCTTGGAAAAAGCTTTGTCGCGCTTCCAGCGATCTGCTGGCAGAAACAAGTTTGCACAATCAAGATGTTGAATATCATAAATGCACACACAGCGATATATCTTAGAGTCGGCAGTGAATGAATCGTTACCACTTGGAAAAGGATAAAAACACCATTCAGCAGATAAATCTTTTATTAAGGCCTCCTCCTGCCTTGCGATTTCCAGATCGCATTCCCCATCGAGCTGAGTGCATTTGGCTCCCGCATCCAGCAATTGAGCGAACTGCGTCTTGTTTTTTTTCGCAACACCGATCGTGCAATCCACATTTTTCAGAGCGGAGAGCCGATTTGCCAAGCTGGCTGTGATCTGGAGAGCCCCACCCGATGCAGGAGGCGCAATGACCCTCGTGCTGATGTATATTTTCGTTTTTTCAGCCATCACATAGCACGAGCCTTTTCGTGTGTCTCTATTGTCTTCGTGGCACAGCTCTCTCCGGCTGAAAAGAGCCTAGATCGCTCAAGTGTCCAGATTACGGGCTACCTCTTTGATTTTCTGGCCGCTCTCCACCTGCGCCACGGCGTTTTCATTGAACTCGCGGTCATACCGCCGCGCATGCCTGCTTTGCGTCTCTTCGATTTTTGGAGCTTTCTTTTACAAGCCCCTCACGGGTTTTCGAGGCAGGATCAGGTTTGCCCGAAATCTCCGCGAAGTAGACCTTCAAAAGACAAGTCTTCATCCAATTCAGGCCAATGCAATCCATAGGGCGAGGCCTCCACATTCCTCAACTGGGCAGGCGATCCTTTGGCAAGGCGCGGATTGTCTTTGACTGGAAAATTTAGCACCACACCACTTGCCATCTCGATCACAAGGTTCGGCGTGGCATAATCCACTTTTTTTACAGTATCAACCAAGGTGTTCATTCCATTTTTGTATTATCAGCTCTCTATTCTCTTCGGCAAGACGCTGGGCTTTATTGAGATCATTAATTTTAAAGCCCTGGGATTCTCGCAACTCGACTTCGTCATCTACATCAAAGATCGCCTCAGCTCCGGCCTTGCGCACATGCTCCTACGCGCAGCGCCATCCGCCATCTGTCCTCGGCTGTGCATCAGCTTCCCATTTCAAGAATTCATGCCTTGCCTTGCAACCTTTTGCATGATCAAGCTTTCATTTCGCCTGCCCCCTCAAGCAAGCCCCCGCTACAGCGGTTCCGCCGCAAGCCACCCCCTTATCAAGAATGGCTGACTCCTACAGCACCCTACCAGCTTTGGCTTTTTGAAGATCGAAAGCTGTGCGTCCAGATTGTTGCTGCCTCTTTTGGGCATCCGCAAAAAGGCGCTCCAGGTCATGATTGTAAGATGCTGAAAGCTCATCTTTGATTCTCCAAACCTCACGAAGCACTTCATCTGCTAGATTGGCTTTGGGTGGAATGGCGATCGTTTTCATTTGGTAACATCCATTAGTTCTTCAGGAGTGCATATGACAGGCAACTCATAGCCCTCGCGCAAAGCCAAGCGGCGAAGACGCATTTGAATTGACGCATTCACCAGATGGCGAAAATTGAGAGAAAGCAATGCGTCCAACTGATGAACGGTCGCAGTGGCAATATGAGCAGAATCACGATCAGCTTCTACAGGCAGAAGGCCGCCCATAATGATTTTTTGAGCAAACAGTAGCACAGGCTGCGAGATTTCCAGCAACGGTAGGGGCTCGAGCAAATCTAAACGGGCTTGAGCCGATTGTGGGTCGCCTGCACCAGCCTCATCAAGGACGATTTGCGAAGTAAACAATTCATGATCGCCTCGACAGGTCTCCCACCAGTAGCGTGTCATTTGCTGCCGGGCCATTTGAACAAGATCACGCGCTGGTCGAGACACCAGATAACTCGGGATCGTTGTTTCAACAAAAATCTTCAAACCAGATCGACCGTAATCAAACTCGCACCCATTGCAAGTCGATATTTCAACACTTAAGACGCGGGGACTGGAATGTCGGCCGAACGATTCAGCGAACGAAAAACCCTGCCAGATGGCGATGCTCTCTCGAAGTCGGGTGCCATGTCGCCCACTCTTGCAGCACAGCAGCCCTCCTCACCGCCGCGGCACTCGTATCCGTCAGGGCTGCGCAGCACCTTACCGTCCACAGCTACGCACAAGCTTCGGTGCCCCCCTTTTCACTGTCACTTTTTCCTCTCACTTTTACCCCGCCCTCGGCAGTCATATAGACAGCCGCTACAGCGGCTCCGCCGCAGCCCTCGACGCTCGCGACAGTAGCCACTTCATCACGCTGTAGTCGCGCAGCACGAAGGAGGCCCGCCACAACTGCACAGAAGCTTACCGTCCACGACTGGTCCAGCAGCAAGCCATTCCCTTCTAGTTTTCTGTAAAAATATGTTATTATGTTTTCCCGCAACTGCTTTTGCGTCATTCCGATTAGTTGTGCCCACCAAGCAAGTCTAAACAGGATTCGAGACAATCGCATTTGCCAAGTTGGCTGTGATCTGGAGAGCTCCACCCGATGCAGGAGGCGCAATGACCCTCGTGCTGATGTAAATTTTCGTTCCTTCAGCCATCACATGGCCAGAGCCTTTTCGTATGCCTGCATTGTCTCGGCGGCACACCTCTCCCAGCTGAAAAGTTTGGATCGCTCGAGCCCTGCAGCTGAAAGCTCTTTGCGGAGCTCACTTTTGGAATATATCGTGCACAGGGCCTCGGCAATTTCGTTGATTTGAAACGGATTAACAAGCAGAGCACTCTCTCCAGTGATCTCGGGAAGTGAAGACACATTGGAAGTGATCACCGGAACTCCCATCGACATGGAATCAAGGACGGGCAGTCCAAAACCCTCGTATAGTGAAGGATAAATAAAAGCGAGCGCATTTTTATAGAGAGAGGAAAGCATCTCATTTGGAACATAACCCGTTACCACGACATCCGAGGAGAACTTGCCAAGTGGACGCAAAAGCTCCTCGATATCTTGTAGCCATCCCGTTCCTCCCACCAAGGCAAGCAAACAATCGGACTTTGTGGTTTCTTTAAATTCTTTATAAGCGAGAAGCAATCGACCAAGATTTTTCCTGGGCTCGATGGTGCAGACACTTAATAGATACTCCCGCCCGACCAAAGCTGGTGGAAGGTTAGCTGAATGGTTGGACGGATTTCCCGTATCATGACTACCATTCTTTAGAGAGGGCCCCAAATAAACAACGGCTGTTTGCTTCTCTAAAACTTCTGGAAAAATTTCCAATAAATCATTTTTTGTTGCTGCCGAAACACAAATAAGAAAATTTGATTGCTTAATCCAATTGCACCACCGCTGCCTGTAACCAGTCACCTCGCTAGGAAACCACTCGGGATGCTTCCAGGCAATGAGATCGTGCACAGTAAGGCATCGCCGCCATTTCTTGTCATCTTTCGACCACTCGGGCCATTTCCCAAACCATGGGTTATGCAAAACATCAGGGGTTTTAGATTTCTGGGCAAACAGCCAAAATTTAAAAAAGGAGGGGTCGAAAAAATTCCGGAGATTTAAATTTTTGCTGAAATCCTCAGAAATGAATTCTATATGCCTAATTTTATCAAAAATGCTCGAAAGATTTTTGGCATAGTTGGACACACCCGTTTCGGATTGTATTTTTTTTGATAAAGCTGAGTTATTGAATAATATCAATTAATTTAAAATATTTAGCCGATAAAGAGTTTTCTTATTTTTTCAAAACATCATCCAAGGTTTTATTCCATGAAGTGGCAACAAAATTTGATGTTCTGGCCAAAAGTTCTTGCCGATATACCTCGCTGGACTCAAAGCGATCTATAAGCTCAGCTAAGCCGCGTGAATCCCATGGCTCAAAATAATCAACCAAGTCTCCAGCAACTTCAGGAATAGATGTTGCATTAGAAGCGATTACTGGTATACCTGCCTGAAGAGATTCAGCGACTGGAAGTCCATACCCCTCTTCCCAAGAAGTAAACAAAGAAAGGGCAGTCCCAGTTTGCAAGTCTTTCACAAGTTCATCGGATGGCGCAATGATGAGGATGATGTTTTTTTTCAAAACCGGGTTGTTGCGGATTTTTGCCTCATAGTAATTAAACCCAGTGGATGGCCGTCCCGCGATGACCACAGGTCGATTACATTTGCCATCGGAAAAAAGATACTCTAGCGCAAGCAACAGCACATCCAAATTTTTCCGGACATCAATCGATCCAAGCCATAGAAGCCAGCTGGTGGCTTGCAGATTTTGCTCCGAGTAGACACCTGAATGAAGCTTATGAGCCATAAGAATATCCCCTAGTGTCTTACTAGGCCGATTCTCATCAGAAAGCTTATCTTCAATCATATTACCGAATGCAATCGGTCGGATGGATTTTAGACTCGGTAAATGTAAGGATTCCCATAAAACGAAATTATTTAACCTTTGAGCAGAATACCGCGAAATGCATACCACTTCTTGGCTATGCACCAGCATTTCTATTATCCATTCTTTAAATATGCGTCGTGCGGAATCGATTACAAAATCCGGGCGGTCTATAGGTATAATATCATAGCAGAACCCGATGATGGATGGAGGCTTTTCCGAGGCACTGAGTGCATTCAAAAAACCAGCTTGATTCCAGAGACTGTCTGCTAAAAGAATAGAATCACCTATACCCCAAGATATAATGGGAGTAAACTTCGAAAGAATTTCACGCCGCGCTATTTCTCGATTGACTGATTGTACTTGTTTGGCCATCGTATCTTTGAGGCGAGAGTAATCCCACCATCTTCGGACGATGTAATTAGGTAAAATATACATGACCCATTTAAAAAGGGTAATTAAAATTTTATTGCAAGCAGTGAGGATTTTTAATTCTAAGCCAGATTTTTTTATATTTATTTTACTTTGATAAAAACTAGGTTTAGATGATGATTTTTTTCGAGTTTTGGTATTTTTTTTCCATCTCTCATAAATTTTAATTAGGCAGAATGGAGATACTTGATAAAGTAGATTATTCACGCCTACGAAACAATCTTGAGCTAGTATTTTACAAAAATTGAAAATGACCCGCGCTTCTATGAACTCAACTGGCTGGCTTGACACAGGCCCCTTGTCTTCCGCACAGGGTGAATCTTTGCTAAAGATGCGCGCAAAGTGATCTACCGGAATTTCCCTCCACAAATTTTTTTCCTTGTCCCATGCACAAAGAGCGCAATCATCTCTTTGCTTGGAGGCTTCCGCCAAACCAAGCAGCGTCCTCTGTATTCCAGTTGGGCTGCCGCTCCAATTTAGAAACGTGTCTGTAACATCAATCCAAAACATTAAGCCTGTCCTTTTTTAATAATTAGCGCAACCGAGGTTGATATGTATTTATCAAATAGCAAAAGTTTTAGGTGTCGGTTTTCGCTATAAGGCATCAAGTCTAATGCCCGGTCAATTTCGGCACCTCCAAGAAATGGGCACAACGGCTCAACATGGTGTCCGGATGCTTGAAGGCGTTTAATAATTGCTTCAATATCCTTCCTGCGAAATATAACGGTTGGCCCCTCTGTGATCGTATCATCTAGCGACGAGAGGTTGAACTCCGTTGTATGCACTGCGATTCCTCCAGGTCGAAGGCAACGGAGTTGATTTTCGATGAACTGCGAACCAAGTTCAATGCTGCCGCAATGCTCAAAAGAACATGTAGACCAGGTAAAATCGAAATTTATCAGATCGCAAGGAATGCGATTCATATCTACAGGCTTGAATGCAACCTTTCGGTTAAAAATCAAATCTGGACATATTTCCGGCTTACGAAGTTTTGAAAGGTCCGTTGCAAGCTGGGCTGTTTGGGCCCATACATCCGCACGAGCATCAGTTGAATCTAGGTCAGTTGCTGTGATTTCACACCCCATTGAAGCAAATAATGCAGGAAGCGGTTCCTCTCCTACCGCGAAACCTAAACCTCTACAGTCGGTATTTAAGCAACCTCTCTCATAGAGCGCTTGAATAACAAACCCAAACTCCCAGAGCTTTCGATGAAGCCTCCATTCCAGACCCAGAATTGAGAGCCAATGCCTGAAAGCAGGCGATCTAAGCTGTTCACTAATGCAAAAACCTGATGTGAGAACTGGGCATGGACTTGTTTCAACAAAACCAGGAAAGGCAAGATTCGTTGGGTCAGGACGGCCGCTTTGAAGATAGATTTTAGGTTCACGATCAACCTCTAATGAAATTAACTCGGGTGCGCTTGCAGGGAACTGCCTGACAGATTTTTTGTTAGTGGTTTCATTCGAAGCCAGCACCGGACTTACCTTCCCAGCAGATTTAGAAAAAACTAACCTAGCAATTCTGCGGAGATGTGTTAAAATATCGCGCAATGGTTTAGTAATACGCCACGATAGAGAGTTTTCAAACCATGCAACTCTTGCCTGAATATCCGTTATTTTTTTTTGGTCAGCTTGCCGAGCAGTTCTCTCCAAGAGCAATTCAGCCCTCTCCGAGAGCAAAGCAGTCCTCTCCGAGAGCGACTCTGCTGCAACTTCAGACAAAAATAGGTTGGATCGATTAAGGCGGCACCCCTCAATTGCATCGAATATATTCACAGGGGAACCGAAGGATGCTTTCAACTCTTTCCGCTCAGAGGCGACATAAAAACTATTTAATCCGTCAAAATAGACGAATTCATAGTTGGCCTCGCGCAGTAAATATTCCCATTTCTCCGAATTTACTATGCGTGAGTTTGGGATAGTGGCTTCGACTAGGATAATCCAAGGACGAAGAAGGAGAGGATCCCATCCTTTTAAAACTTGTTCCTCCATCCCTTCCACATCGATCTTCATCCAATGAACCGTTTTGCACTCAAAGGCTTTGGAAATCGTTGCGAGTCGCTTCCCCAAAACCATAATGGGTTCAACCGATAGGCCCAATCGCTTGTTTGCTTCAGCATTCTGCTCCAGTGCAGTTGACACACCAGAATCTGAAGATACATAAAATAAGATCTCGCCCTCCTGATCACCAAGAGCAACTTCATACACTAACTCATCAGGCCGATCCGCGCGAAGCTTTCTGGCATATTCAGGGGTAGGCTCGATATGAACGCCCCGCCATCCCTTTTCATAAAAGCCCCTGCTCACCGAATCATTGTGTGGATCTTGAGCGCCGATATCAATGTAGAAGCCATTTTTGATATGTTTTAAGGCACGCCAAAGCATGATATCCTCAAAATTTTTTGCATAAGATATAAAACCTGTTGGAAGGTTAATTGTCTGTGCTGTTTTTTGATTCATATTTTTGTAAGTATTATAAAATAAGCTACGTAAACTCTGGAAAGTTATGCTTTAGAATGTTTGCTTTTTGGAAGAGTAGGACTCATGATTCATTTGAAAGTAACGCCTCAATTACTCTACTTTGCTCCTCCGCTGTCATGCTTGTATAAAACGGCAACCTTACGATCCGATCACTCACATCTTCCGTTACTGAACATTCAGTCCTCCGCCATCCACTACTTGTCATGCCGTAGGGATTCGCAGACGGATCCGCCATCTGGAGCGCATAAGCACTGCGATTCAGCGGTAAGTAATGAAACACAGCCGTTACGCCCTTCTCCTTCAAACGCGCGATGAACTTCGTTCGCGTCTCCAGCGACGGCATTAGAAGGTAATACATATGCCAAGCCTGCTCGCAATGCTCTGGAACCACCGGCTGCCGCGCCCCGTTCGCCGCCGCCCAATCCGCCAGCTCCGTATCATACCGCTCCCAGATCGCCCGCCGCTTCGCCTGGATCTCCCGCCACTTCTCCAACTGCCCGTAGAGGAAGGCCGCCAGCACATCGCTCATCACATAGCTCGACCCTACATCCACCCACGAGTATTTATCTACCTGACCTCGGAAAAACCGCGCCCGATTCGTCCCCTTTTCCCGAATGATCTCTGCCCGCTCGATAAACCGTTCGTCATTGATTAAAAGCGCCCCTCCCTCGCCGCAGGTTATGTTCTTTGTCTCATGGAAACTCTGCGTCACCAAGCACCCGAACGACCCTAGCCACTGCCCACGGTATTTGCCGAAAAGCCCGTGCGCATTGTCCTCCACCACAGCTACCCCGTGCCGCCCTGCGATCTCTAGAATCGGATCCATTTCGCACCCGACCCCTGCATAATGCACCGGCACGATCGCCCGCGTCCTAGGCGTGATCAATTCCTCCAATTTCGCCTCATCCAGATTGAGCGTATCTGGCCGTATGTCACAAAAAACCGGCCGCGCCCCACGCAAAACAAAGGCATTCGCCGTTGAAACGAATGTGAAGGCTGGCACAATCACTTCGTCCCCTGGCTCGATTCCTAGTAAAATCGCCGCCATCTCCAGCGCATGCGTGCATGAAGTCGTCACTAGCGCCCGCCGCGCTCCAGTTACCCCCTCCAAAAGCCCATGACACTTCTTTGAAAACGATTGATCCCCCGCGATCTGGCCGTTCGAGATGGTTTGGAAAATAAATTCCAACTCCCGCCCTTGGAGTGAGGATTTATTGAATGGCAATATGGGAAGCATAGAAATGAAAGGAGCGCTATGCCTAACAGGAAAGCCAGCGATGGAACCAGATTTTCACATCGCAAACGCGAAAACCCGCTTTTTCATACAATTTCAAAGCGGCCACATTCGTTCCTTGCGTAGCCACACGGGTTTTCTTTGCTCCATGATCCGCTGCCAGCGTCATTGCTGAATTAAGTAACATACGACCACCTCCACGACCACGCTGGGGTTCTTCAACCGCAATCAACCCTATTCGGGCCGTATCACTGCTTTCCATAGAGAAAGTTACATAGCCACCCGCTTCGGACCGATTTTTTGGAAAGAAACCAAGCACGAGCCCGGACTCGAAATCCCGTTCGATCCATTTTTCATAAAGCTCCGCACATTTCGAGCGATCAAAATTCAAATCCTTGAAGAATCGCGTATCGTGATGCGCACCGCGCGCGATAGCCTTCAAAGTCAACATATCCGCCTTCTCCACAGGACATACTGACGAGTTCGGAGAAGGCACCGCAATTTCTGTAGGCTCATAGCATTCCAAATCCACACGAACATCCACAAACTGATATCCTGCCCTATGGGCCCTTTGGAGCGTTTCGGCGTCGGAGCCATCCGCCGCAAAATAGAGACAACGGATTTTTTTTCCTCTGCACCAATCCAAAACACGCCGCTCCACTCCCTCTCGCAACAATGACCCATCCAGTCTTCCCACTGGAAACCCCCAGAAATTGGAATCCCACTCAAGAATACGGCACCCCACCTCCACATTTTTATCTTTATTCATTACTTCTAGCCCCCCTCTCTTCGCGAATAATAAACGTCGGTCGCCGCTTCACACCCTCAAAACACTTGCCCACGTAGAGCCCCACCACCCCCATAATGAAAATCATCAATCCAGCCAGAACCCAAAGGGAAACAATCAAACTCGCATAGCCCAACACCTGAATCTCTCCACGAAAAGCCTGCACCACTGTGAACCCAGCAAAAACAAATCCAATCAAGGAAACCGCGAAACCCGTCCCCACAGCCATACGCAACGGCTTGTCCGAGTAAGCTAGGCAAATATCCAGGGCCAAATTAAATAACCTTCGCAAATTGTAGCTCGTTTTCCCCTCAGGTCTTGCCGCATGCTCAACATCCAAACTTTCCGTCCGAAAACCAACCCACCTTACCATGGTAGGAAAATATCGAATGCTCTCCGGCATTGAGTTGATCGCCGCAATAACCTTGGCAGAATAAATTCCGAAATTTGCAATTGCAGGATCATGCGTGGTCCCAGTAAGCCAGCCTAATGTCCCATAAAAAATCTTCGAGGAAAGCTTCTTTAAAAAACCATCCTGACGCATAGCCCTACGCGCCACCACTACATCGTAGCCCTCCTTAGCTTTTTCCAGTAGGCGGGGAATTTCCGCAGGGCGGTCCTGCAAATCGCAATCCATTACAACCACCCAATTGCCATGAGCCAACGACAACCCCGCCGAGATGGCATAGTGCTGGCCAAAATTCCGACTCAACCGCACGCCGCGAACTTCGGAAAACTTGCAGCAGGTCTTGCAAATTGACTCCCAACTCTTGTCAGGGCTCCCATCTTCAACCAAAATGATTTCAAAGGAAATCCCAAGCGATTCAAGTGCTGCGCGAATTTCATCCACCAGTTTTTCAACCAAGCGCTCTGCTCTGTAAACCGGGCTCACAACCGAAAGAAAAACGGGAGAGTCTTGGCGGGTTGTTTTATTCGGATGTGAAGTGAGCATTCCCTTATTCTTTTCGTGCTGCCATCAAGCAACTCCCCCCGAACGACAAGGATTTACCTCGTTTGATGAGGTTCAACTCGTGACCAAGAAGCATTGTTAGTAGTCGACCAAACCCACCCTCTGAAATCACATGGTCTTTGGCAGAGATTTTTTCATTTTTGATCCGCTGAGCAAACCCAAACCTGTAAGGAAGCGCCCTAAAAATAAAAACCGGTAACGGCAAAAAACTAAAGATATAGCTTCCAAAAATTGGTTGGAATCCCGACTCCAATAGTTTCTTTTTTATACCACCTACCGTATATCTTCGGAAATGCCCGGCATCCATATCCTCGTGCGACCATAGAAAATTGTATGACGGAACCGTGAGATACAACATCCCGCACGGTTCCAACAAATCCCGCAAATGGCGCAAGAAGCCAAGATCATCCTCAATATGCTCGACAACATCGAAAACGCCGATCGCCGGCAAACTGCTATTTTTAAACGCCGCCGAATGCGTCGTCCCACAGATCACATGCTCGACGCCTCGCTTCTTCGCATTCCTCGCCCCGCTTGATCCCGGCTCCACCAACACAACCTCCCACCCCACATCCATCAACCCCTTTGCCACAAACCCATTTCCGCCACCCACATCAAAAATCGGCCGCTTTCCCATTGGCGGAAAATTCCGCACCAACTCCCGGATACAATCATTACGATGATGAAACCAAAATGACTTATCCTCGATCTCGAAGCACAGCTCATTCCCCTCCTCCGGATAAGAAATCTCCCCAACTTCGCCGACATAAAAAATCCCATCCTCTCCACGCTGAAGGATCGAATATTCCGCCGAAAAATCAAAATGAGCGTCGATTTTCATCTTACTCCCGAAGCAATCCTCTTCAATTTTTCAAGCACCAGAACAAGGCATACTCATGATGAACATTCCAAATTCTTGTTGATTGGATGGAAAAAAATTCCGAGACTTGTCCAGCCAACATGTCTCGCGTTTTCGGATAACTCCCCCGATCCAAAGACCAAAGAAACCTCCCAGGCAAATTCGCAGGATTCCAAACGGCATCCATTAACATGAACTTCCCTCCGGGGCGGAGAAGCCGCTTGATTTCGGAAAGCGCAAGGCGAAGCTCCTTATTGGTCAAATGATGCGAAACCGCAATCATAATACAGAGATCAAAAGATTCGTCGTTCAAAGGAATCTCACAAGCAGAGGCCTGCACAGCCTCATCATCAGGGAATTTGGCACGGAACCCCTCCAACTTTTGCGGATCGGGGTCTAAACAAAAATATTCCCACCCAATCGGCAATAACGGCCTAGTCAACCCGGTCCCGGCCCCAACATCCAAAACGCAACCCGTTGCCGGAAGCGCCGCAAACTCCTCCCGAAGAACCTTCCTGCTAGTAGAAGCCCCAGCCAGCCACTGGCTCAAATCGTAAATCCAAGGCACAGCAACTAGCTTGTGAATCAAAGAAAGGATTAGCATCGCAGTATATTTATAATTAGCACACTAAAATTTTTTTAAACTATTCGTATCAGATGGAGATTTTTTTACCATTAGAGTAATCGCATTAAAATTCACACTCCCTGATTCGATTTTCGTTTTTTCAAGCACGACCGTATCTAGACCGGCGTCTACAAGTTGAGCTACGGAATCAGCCTGCAAACTTGTTCCACTCTCCGAAAGTATCATAATCAGCGACCCACTCCTAATTGGCTCTCCGCGCATGTCAGTTGAACTCTTAAGCGAGGGAAAATCACGGTTGATAAGGCGAAATCCCCACCAATGGGTGCAGGCTACTGCGTTGAAAATAGGAGCGAACTTTTCCTTGTTGTCGAACCAAAACCAAATATTTGCATCTGGCGCGATGCGATTAGCCAGATTTGCGCACTGGACTATTGCCCCATAGCTCTCACGTTTGAGCGAATCGAAGGATTGCTGTATGTCTAAAGCCTCCGCATGTTCTTCGGGGAAAGCAACACGCATGCGAAAATTACTGGCAGTTAGGAGATTTGAAGCTGCAAAAACAATGATGATTGCTAAGACACATGCAATTGGGCCGCTGCGCCAAAGAAACAGGCTGCAGACAGTTATATTTGCAATAAAAGAAATAACGAGAATTGCTTGGATAGACGTGCGTGTTTCTGCAAATATTGAAAAAATGCAAGCAAATAAGCATACGCTCAACGTGACAAACCAAGCTCTCATGGAAATTTTTTCCAGAGACCTGCCAAGAAGAGTTCCGAAAACAATAAAAGAAAGCGGTAGAAAAATCCAGTTGGTATAGAACCAGAACTGAATAATAGGATATTTTCCTGTTAATTGAAGCAGGAACAAGACCAAAAATAATAGAACAAGGTAAAAGTAATTTAACAGTTGTATTATTGCAATACGCGACCGAAAAAGCGAAAAGATCGTAATATTGGAACATAGTGCGGCAACCGGGACCAAGCAGATTACCAGCGCAGGAATAAGAAGCCAATAGGCCTGATCTAGCCAATTGCCTATCGCGCTATGAAATGGTGATGTGTTTGGCGCGGATGATGCAGCAAACATCAATTGCGGTTTCAGTAACCAGATACGCCCATTTAACAGATATCCCACCAAAGAAAGAGCGAGGAAAGCCAGCAAGAAGCCAGTAAGAAAAATTCCAACTTTGAATGAACTTTGTTTAATCGAAAATAGCGTTCGACTTCTCAAACAGGCTAGAATCAGAAGGTAGGGAATAAAAATAATTGCCGTTATGTTTGAATTAAACATCCCAAAAGCCAACGCTCCGGCACAAAGTATCTGCAAATCAAAATAAAAATTTTTCTCTGTTTTACAAATGAGAAGGGACACCGCGCCTAAAAAATAGGCAATTATATATGCATCTACATAGTCTGACCCAAAAGTTTTAATAAGGAAAAAGTTTGTCCCAAAAAATACAGCCGCAACAAGTGCTTCGCGTCTGCCACTCAGATGTATGGAGATGAAATAAAGAGCGAATGTTGCCAAATAATATAAGCTGAAGTGCAAAATTGCATTCGCTAAGTGAGGTGAAAGGAAGCTGTATAAAATTGCCCCTGGAAGAATAGCACTTAATCGAGATGCAGCATACTGGTCAGCAAAAGCGTGCATGTGACCACTAAGATTCAGCATATGCCCAAGATATATCCAGGGATCGAATTCCAGCCCACTATAAATCCATTGCGGCTTAACTAGAAGCAATATCAAAGGTAGAAAAATAATAAGAGCTATATCACTTATGGGAAACCCCACTTTAGCATCGAAAGATTTTTTGGCTTTTATGGCAAAGGATTTAAAGAAAGAAAGCATTGTATCTTTTAGAGCACTTTCCTTAGGTCAAATAATAACCGGTGCTATTTTTTCAGCAGATAGCAACTTCTCAATGATTTTGCAAAAAGCGACCTCCGACTTCCAACCAAGAAGCTTGTAGGCCTTTTCTGGACAACCAACGCTCACTGCAATGTCGGCCGGGCGAAGAAGTGATGAATCGGAATCCACATAATCAGAGCTATTCAGCCCGAGAGCCAGAAAAGTCTTATTCACAAAATCATGCAGAGAGTGCATTTGCCCCGTAGCTATCACGAAATCATCTGGAGCATCCTCCTGAAGAATCCTCCACATGGCATCGACATAGTCGGGAGCCCAACCCCAATCTCGATAAATATCCAAGTTTCCCAATTTTAGGCGTTCGTTCGAGCCATTCGCAATTCTGACCGCCGTCGTAACAATTTTCTGCGTGACGAATCGTGTGGGTCGCAAAGGTGACTCATGGTTGAAAAGAATACCCGTGCAAGCAAACAACCCGTAGGCCTCGCGATAATTGGCGACTGCATAGTGCGCAGCGGCTTTTGCTGTGGCATAAGGGCTTCGAGGGTGGAAGGGCGTTTCTTCCGTGGCTGGTAGAGGAGTGTTCCCGAAAACCTCGCTGGAGCCGGCATTGTAAAACTTGACTGGCTTCCCGAGCAAGCGAATGCACTCGAGCAAGTTCATCGTGCCGATCATAATACTATCAAATGTCTCCACCGGGTAGGCGAAAGACATTCCGACAGAGGTCTGTCCAGCAAGGTTGTAAATCTCATCGGCATCAGCTTTCTGCAGAGCCGTGAGCACACTCCGGAAATCGGAGGTCACCATAGACATAAGGCGAACTTTTTCCTTAATCCCGAGAATTTGGAGATTGCGGAAAGTGCCGACCTCGTGATCGCGCGAGGTTCCATAAACCTCGTAGCCTTTTTTGAGAAGAAATTCTGCGAGGTAGGCGCCATCTTGCCCAGAAACGCCGATGATGAGAGCTTTTTTCATTTTTGGATGCGACAAAAGGGCGCGGGTCACGCTTTCTCGAAGTAGGCTGGAGTCAGCGGATCCGGCACAGGCAAACCTTGCAGGGCGGCGAGGTCGGCATCTACCATGATACGAGCCAGGTCGGCGAATTTTACCTTGGGTTCCCAGCCGAGTTGTTTCTTGGCCTTGGCGGGATCGCCAATGAGAAGATCAACCTCAGAGGGTCGCTCGTAGCGGGCGTCGTATTTCACATAGTCGCGCCAGTCGAGGTTCACATGGCCAAAGGCGACTTCCAGAAATTCTTCAATCGAATGGGTCTCATTGGTAGCCACCACATAGTCGTCGGGATTGTCTTGCTGGAGCATGAGCCACATGGCCTCGACATACTCGGGCGCGTAGCCCCAGTCGCGCTTGGCGTCGAGGTTGCCGAGGTAGAGATGCTCCTGCTTCCCAAGCTTGATGGCGGCGACGGCACGGGTAATTTTGCGGGTCACAAAAGTCTCTCCACGACGAGGGCTTTCGTGGTTGAAAAGAATGCCATTTGAAGCATGCATGCCGTAGCCCTCCCGGTAGTTCACCGTGATCCAATAGGCATACATCTTCGCAGCTCCGTAGGGACTGCGTGGCCAGAAAGGCGTGGTCTCCGTCTGTGGCACCTCTTGCACCTTGCCAAACATTTCGCTGCTGGACGCTTGATAGAAGCGGGCATTCACACCGGCTTCACGCATAGCCTCCAGGATACGAGTAGTGGCTATGCCTGTGACATCGCCAGTGTATTCGGGGATGTCGAAACTAACGCACACATGGCTCTGAGCGCCAAGGTGGTAGACCTCATCGGGCTTAAGTTCATATACAAGCTTGACAAGATGCGTAGAGTCCGCAAGGTCACCATAGTGCAAATGCATGCGAACCCCATTAATGTGAGGATCCTGATAAAGATGATCGATACGCGCTGTATTGAATGTGCTGGCACGGCGGATAATGCCATGCACTTCGTGGCCCTTTGCTAAAAGAAGATCCGCAAGATAAGATCCGTCTTGGCCAGTGATGCCGGTGATGAGTGCTTTTTTCATTAATGCGAAGGAGAGATCAACAGAAAGCGAAAGAAAAAGGAAGCAGAAAAAAATTCAGAAATTTAGAAACTGATCCTCCTACGCGCTGCGCGACTCCGGCGGGACGATGGAAGTAGATAGCTGCAAGTAATTGGTATAATGATGTTAAGGAAAAAATATTCCAGTCAGGACACAGATAGGCAACAATCGTCTGTTGGCGGTTTGCTCGGCTGCCCTCATAGCTCATCACCGAAGGGGGCTTGGGCAGGAGTGAGGAAGGTTTTAATTAACGCTCCGTCGCCACAGACTATCATGGCAGGGAAGCGTTTGAACCAACTTCCTCTTGGAACCTCGGGGTTGGTATCGAGCCAAGCTGCCAAAGATTGAATTGCAGCCTCATCGATGTCCCTTTCCCTCACACGCAGTAGCAGATGCTCAAAGAGTGGCCGAGGGATGTCGCCACGCTGTATTTTCGCCATTACGAACCGTAGAAGCCCTCGGTGATCTTGGCGACCAGTCGAGCGGATTCGGCAGGGTTTTTGTTGCCCGCCAGATAATGGGCGAGTGCTCCGAGTTCCTCGGGGGACATCGGCTCGGCGACGAGCTTGATCTTGAGACCAACAGCTTGGGCTGCACGGCTCATGGATCGGAATGTGGTGGATGTGTTTCGGGCATCAAGAATACGCCGCACGGCGGTTCGAGCGGTGCCCATGCGTTCGGCCAAAGCAGCGATCGACAGGTTGTCTTCCTTCATTCTCTGTCGAATCGAGGCGGTTAGGGAACGCTTGAAATTAATGTCTGGTGAAGTGCTTCTCATACCTTTCAGGGTGGTTCAAAATTGAACCGATGTCAATAAACAAAAGTAAAAATGCGAAGGGGGAAAGGCGCAAAGTAGAAGAAAAATTGGAAAATTTAGAAACTCAGAAATGGAGAAATAAGGGGGAGTCCGCCTACGCGCTGCGCGATTCCGGCGTGACGCGAAGGAGGCGGGGGCAAGGCCGTCGAGTGACCAGAGCCGAGAGTCGAGGAAGGATTTGCCACAAAAAGGCGCAAAAAGGGGAAGGGGGAAGACTAAAAATCTGGAAACTGAGAATCAATTTTCAAGGCCGCTCTTATGGCAGCCACATATCTGCAGGGAGCCAGGTTTCAGAGCCATCCCTGTGCTTGCAGACAACGACGGCCCCCTCACAACCGATGGCAAACCCGACAATTGGTGAAGCAGACTCGAAATCTTCTTCCGGTATTTCGGAAAGAGGAAAAGCAAACTCAATCCCCGCGATTAGCGCATGAATTTCGTTGCTACGAGGATCGAACGAGACTTGCTCGACCACTGGGCTTGATTCAAAGACCACGTTCATTCAGTAATTCTATAAATTGGTCTAAAGCTTCTCGCAAGTTTTTTCCGAAGTGGTCT
>Ga0247833_1004048_pt1 | contig 18736 bp, 15 predicted proteins | sample LaCruzMarch2015__7_FD_187117 | JGI IMG/M metagenome (GOLD analysis project Ga0247833, IMG submission 187117) | Freshwater microbial communities from meromictic Lake La Cruz, Castile-La Mancha, Spain - LaCruzMarch2015_8m | ecosystem: Environmental > Aquatic > Freshwater > Lake | place: Spain... | reverse complement strand
CATCTCTTCGCACGTGGAATTGTCGATCCTGTGGATGATTTCCGAGATTCCAACCCTCCGTCCAATGAGCCTCTGTTGGTGGCATTGGCAGAAGACTTTGCCAATCATCAATTCGATCGAAAGCATCTTCTGCGAGTGATCCTCAATAGCAATACTTACCAGTGTTCCAGTGAAGCGTTGTCTTCGAACGCGGAAGACCAGATCTACTTTTCGCATCAGGCTCCTCGGATGCTCAGCGCTGAACAGCTGATGGATGCGATCAACCAAACGTTGGATGTAGAACAGTCGTTTGCTGGCTTACCAGCCTCGACCAAAGCAACGCATTTACCCGCGCCCGATGTCGTAAAGGTAGGATTTCTCAAGGTATTCGGGCAGCCAGAGCGATCGACAGTATGTGCATGTGAGCGCTCCGAAGACACTAATCTTGGGATGGCAATCGAACTGTTCAACGGTCCGTTTGTGGCGGAAAGACTTAAGAATCCCAACAACCGCTTTCGCAAGTTGATGGCGGAAGGAAAAACAGCGGAAGAAGTCATCAAGGCCATGTACACCGCCGCGTACAGTCGATCACCAAGCGACAATGAACTTAAGATAGCACTGGAATTTTGCCAATCGAAGCCCGATCTTGCTGCATGCCTAGAAGACATCTGCTGGGCGATGCTGAACAGCGATGAATTTCTGTTTCAGCATTGATTGGCTGTGGTGGGATAAAGGTCGGCTTATTTTATTGCTTCGGCAAGCGAATAAACAACTTGCCAGCTTTGATTTGGAGCGTATCGACATCCGCTAAATAGATGCCACGTCCCTGGACGACAACTGTTTGGCCTTTCGTGAGCCCGAGCAGTTTGTCGGCACTGACTGCAATTGGTTTTCCATTGCCGTCGTGAAGTTCAACGGTCGCGATCGGTGCTTCTGCTGCGCGACGTTTGCAAAAAGGGCAATCGCTTGCATCATGCCCATCATCTTCACCGTGATCATCCGCCAACGCTTCGGACAAGACAAAGGACGCGCTCCCTTTTTCAAAGGGGTCCAATTGTCCCGAACCGACACGCCCAAGCAAGACTATGTCGGATTCTTCCGTCAGCATCGACTTCGCCTGGCTCAAGGAAACCGCCTGATCGGGTTCGCTCGCTAGTATTATCTTTTGGCGGTGCTGCGCGATCATCGGATCTTCGGTTGGGGAGCAGCCCAAGCCAACGCTTGCGAGCGACATTAACAGCATTGACCGGTAAACGCGACTCATCGTAGATCCATGGTTCGGAAGAGATTTACTTTTTGATAAAGGAATTAAGCGTCGCAAGCGCTCCGTCAACCTGATCGGAGACTTCGCTGTAGCTTTTCCCTTTGCCGCCGTGGAGCGTTTCGTCGATGGCACCAAATGCGTCTAGAAGCGACTCGGTGGCTTTCTTTGCAGAGGCTAGGTCAGCTTCAGCGAAGCCTTCTTTCGCAGCTAATTTTCCAATCGACTCGATTGCATGCCCGATATCGTGCAATGCGTCATGAGCATCGTCGATCTTGTTATCCTCGAAAGCTTTTTTCACGATCCCTTGATATTTTTCGATATCGGTTACTGCAGCCGAGTAACTGTCAGGACCCTCGTGGGTATGAGCGTGGTCATGGCCGCCGGCTGCCGGTTTCTTTGGCATCGGCTCACATCCAACAAACGCGAGACTCATAGCGACAACAGAAAGAGCGCTAAAAAAAATTCTCATAACTTTAGATATCCATTCAGTATTTGATTTCATAAATCAACAACTTGCCCAAAAACTACGATCCTAATCATCTCCTCGATGGCATTCTGCGCCAATTGCAAACGATTGTTTCGTACGCCCTTAGCGAGTGATTGGTTCACCAATGTAGAACAGTTGTCCCCGACTGTTCATGAATCTTGCTGCGATCCCCCATTTTCATTCGCAAATGGCGGCACAATTCGCTAGATTTCTGGCCGAAGTGCTTAATCACTTCTTTTGTCAATCGTCATCCTTCTCAAGAACACTTTTTGCCGCGTCGCTATCGAGCCACAAGCGGGCCTCGCCATCATTGCGAAGATATTGTGCGAACTTCGACTTTGCAAGAGCAACTCAGGGATCGCCCGGAAGACCTTCTTGAGTTAACACGTTTCATCGCAAGAGGGATCTCGATCCAATTGCCCGAGGAAGTAGATTCTCTTGCCTCCGAAGTAGTGCAATGGGTCAAGCAACATCTCGGAAACAGTTACGATTGGCCGGGCAATATTCGTGAACTGGAGCAATGCGTTCGCAATGTATTGATTCCGAAATCCTACACTCCCACAGGCCGCGCTCTCTCTGCAGTCTTGAATAACATTCCCGATCGACCGGCACAGGTTGTTGACACATTCTTGCATTCCTTGTTGGATGGCGAAATGACTTTGGACGAGGTTTCCGAGCTTTACGTTACCATGGTTTACGCACAATCGGGACAATACTCCCATGCGGTCTTTGGTGAGTTTGGGCTTCGATCCTGTTCGCGGAAAGGTCGTTGGTTCCTTTGTCGCTTCATGCACGACTCATCACTGGCTCTACGAAGGAACGCTGGATGCTGATCGTCGAGTACTAACCTTGGACGCCGAAGGCCCAAGCTTCCTAGGCGACGGCAGCATGGATAAGTACCAAGACATTATCGAAGTCGTTGATCAGGACACTTACCTTTTCTCGTCGCAGATTCTTGATGGCAATGGCCAATGGTTCGAGTTCATGAACGGTAAACATACTAGAAGGAAGTAGGTCGTTCGGCGAATGCCGCAACATGGCGATTCTTATTGCTTCCAAATAGGCTTCAGGTCGAGCAAGAAATCCGGCAGTATCTGGGCATTCGAAACCGTTTCGGGGGCCTCCAGAATTTCAATCGCCCTACCGGGCTGGTAAATGTGGACTCGGAATGTTTGTGGATCGATCAACCACCCCAGCCGAACTCCGTTATCCAAGTAGGATTGCATCTTCGCCTGGAGTTGCTTCAATCGGTCGCTGTGCGATCTCAGTTCAATCACAAAATCTGGGACCATAGGCGGGAATTTTCTTCGATCTTTCTGAGACAGCGACATCCACCGCTCCGAAGAGATCCACGAGGCGTCCGGTGAGCGTTTCGAGCCATCTGGAAGACAAAAAATGACCGACGAGTCAAACGTTGGCCCTCCAAATTGCTTTGCCCACCCACGCAATTGGAAATTGATCTCGGAATTTAGATCCGAAGATTCGCCGCCAGTTGGTGACATAATGACGATCTCCCCATTGGAATTCTGCTCAACGACCAAATCGGGGTTCAGCCGGACGAATTCTTCGAACGAATCGTTCACGCGTAAAGTCAATGGAAAATCGAACGCCGAATGATAGGGTGCTTGATCTTCATGGACGGTAGATTGGGACATGGTTGGCTTCTCCAGCGTACAACTTTTGCTACTTCCGTGAATTATAGCAGAAGTGCTCTCTTGAGATTTTTGAAATTTCGCGGAAACGAGGTAGGTTCGTTTTCGCAATCCGAATGCTATCTCGACGGTGAGATGATTACAATTGTGCCACTTGCAGAAAGCGAAACGATTCCACGAAGAGATCCCGCATGTCCAATATCGCGAAACTAGTACTGCTGCTACTCACTAGTCTTTTTGGTACTCACGCACTGAAGGCTTCTGATGCGTCGCGTCCGAACATTCTGTTTGCCATCGCGGACGATTGGGGCCTGCATGCCGGAGCCTATGGCACTCCCTGGGTAAAGACAGCTTCTTTTGATCGCGTAGCCCGGGAAGGACTGCTGTTTCGAAACGCTTATACGCCGATGGCAAAATGTGCTCCGTCGCGAGCAATTCTACTCACGGGACGCCATCTTTGGCAGAACGAAGAAGCGGGCAATCACTTGGCAGTTTTTCCACCCAAGTTGAAGAGTTGGCCCGAAGTGCTGATGGAAAAGGGCTGGCACGTGGGGTTCACCGGCAAGGGATGGGGGCCCGGCATCGCCAACGATTTTAGCGGTAAGCCGCGCATCATTACAGGCAATCGTTTTGATAAGTTCAGGTCCGAAGCGCCTGCAAAGGCGATGGATAACAATGACTACGCGGCTAACTTCCAAGACTTTCTGGACGTCGCGTCTCAAGACGCTCCGTGGTGCTTTTGGTACGGCTGCATCGAACCCCATCGGGCGTATGAGTTTCAAGCGGGCGTCAACAAAGGGGGCAAGAGACTCGAGGATATTGATCGTGTTCCTAACTATTGGCCCGACAACGAGACAGTACGGCACGACATGCTTGACTACGCCTTCGAAGTCGAGCATATGGACAATCATCTCGGACGGATGCTGGACGAACTTGAGCGTCGTGGGCTGCTCGACAATACGCTTGTTATCGTCACCAGTGATCACGGTATGCCATTCCCTCGCGTTAAGGGATATGCCTACCATGATTCCAACCATATTCCTCTCGCGATTCGCTGGCCGAGAGGTATGAAACGTTCGGGACGTGTGATAGATGACTTCGTGGATTTCACGGACCTTGCAGCGACGATACTTGACTATGCAGATATCCCCTGGGAAGGCAGTGGCATGATGCCTATTACGGGCAAAACCTGGAGGCCCATTCTAGAGAGCAATTTGTCCGGGCGTATTGTTCCGGAACGTGACCATGTCCTTATTGGCAAGGAGCGTACCGACGTGGGCCGACCGAACGACGTTGGCTATCCGATCCGTGGCATCGTCACTTCCGAATTCCTTTATCTTCGTAACTACGAACCTTTGCGTTGGCCCGCTGGTAATCCCGAGACAGGTTACCTAGACACCGACGGCAGCCCAACGAAATCAAACATCCTTCAACTCGGGCGGGCCGACCGAGCGAACCCATTTTGGCGGCTCAATTTTGGCTTGCGCCCTGCCGACGAACTGTACGATCTTCAGGTCGACCGAGACTGTGTCCGCAACATCGCTTCAGGGCCAGCACGGGAGCAATATGCAACAGCTTTACGTCAACGTATGGAAATGATGCTCCAGGAACAAGGCGACCCTCGTATGGTTGGACATGGCGAAGTATTCGACAATTATACGCCAACGAATTGCGATGGATTCTACGAGAAATTCATGCGCGGCGAAACAGTGAACGCAGGCTGGGTGGAACCGACGGACTTTGAGAATCAAGCACTTCCTACCATCCAGCCCTAGACGGAAAGTGGCTCGGTACTTTCAATCAGGTTTTCTGCCTGACCGTTTTCAAATTGAAGGCAAGCCAGAACCCAGTAAGCTGCATCAATGGAGACTGCATCGGTAGTCGCTTTCGTGTTTTGCAAAATCGTCCCCATTCACTTTGTCTTGGCCAACGTTTCCACGCAGTCTTCACGAAATCCAGAAGCGTACTGAACGCAAAATTAACATGCGATCACGATTTCTTTGCTTTCGATGAAGAGCCCTTTAAGCTTTGGTGAACCTTGGTGCGCAAGGCTATTCAAGCATCTCATTCTAGATACCATCCCACAGTCGTTATCGACGGAATTTCTTTATTACGCTCATTTTGGGAGTCTTTCATGGTTAAGCGAAGTTGGATGGGAAGACCAATGCATTCTCGGCATAGGCATGCCGCGTTTACCTTGGTCGAGTTGCTTGTTGTTATTGCGATTATCGGAATTCTAGTTGGGTTGCTTTTGCCAGCCGTGCAAGCCGCCCGCGAGGCAGCACGCCGCATGCAGTGCTCCAACAACCTGAAGCAAATTGGTTTAGCATTTCTAAATCATGAGTCCGCGTACGCTCATTTGCCAAAGGGTCCTTATGATGGTGACCCTAGCTTGCCAGGTATGGTTTACAACGAGCCAGTAGGCGCTTACGAAAGCGGCACAACTTGCTGCAATGCCGCGCATCCAAACGGTTGGAGCCATTGGTTCAAGATCCTTCCTTACATTGAGGCATCGAACGTTTACAACTTGGCAAACTTTGGCTTGCCACCGATTCATTCGGGCCGCCCCGTGAACTACAACGGTGAAGACGATGTTGCTCGTTCGCTGCTGCCGTTTTACTACTGCCCTTCGCGACGGCCAGCGGGCTTTTACGCTTCTTCAGCAACAGGTTTTGCTTCCGGTCGCTGCGACTATGCGGGTTGCGCCGGATTCTACCAAGGTGAAATACACGAAAACCTCGGCGAAATTCCTCCTCCACCCTTGGGAATGGAGCCAAGACGCAATGAACGTACTCCCGAAAACTTCGGAAACACATCCGGTCGACGTGGAGCGATATGCTGGTCGGGCAATGGAGCCAAGCGCAAGCTTGCTGACTTCATGGATGGAACTTCCAATAGCATCGTAGCCGCTGAAAAACATCTTCCGCCAACTCGCTGGGGGGCCGATGGTGGGGACAACGAGCGTTGGAATAACGCCGGTTGGGACGAGTGCGTACTTCGTTACCACTTCCCACCGAAGTCCGACCTCGATAAGTCTGTTCCTGCTGTGAACTCCACTGGTGGTACGGTATGGCGTCGCTATTTTGGTTCTTCACATCCCGGTGGATTGAATGCTGTTTACGGCGATGGATCCGTTCGATTCGCTCCATTCAACGTTGATCCAACCGTATGGATGTACTTGTGCGTTATCGATGATGGCAATCCAGTAAACACAGACCTGTAAAAATCATTGTGCCTTCCCAGGCCAATTCGATCGGAAGTGGACAAGGTCATTCTGACCTTGTCCACTTGTTTTGGGCCAATACCGTTCCATAAAGCACTCAACCGCAGCGATTTCGTTGAACCGACAGCCGCAGGCGTACGTGAATGTCAGTAAGTACGCCTTCGGCTGACTGTTAAACGATTGATTGAACGGTATTGTGTTTTGGGCAATTGAACACCTTTGAGAATCGGAGCTAAGAATCTTGGACAGACTTGTATTGGTTCTTTTAGTGCTCATGTCCTTGGTTGGATGTGACAATGGCACTCACGGAATTGTATTGCCATCAAAACCGTTAACCGAAGAAGAAAAGCTCTCGATTGCAAAAGCCGACGCGGAGACTTGCAACTGCGGAGCAGATGTCGAATCGCGAGTGCTGCGAAGCGACGATTCGATTTGAAATAACCCCTTCCCATCACCTTACTTAGTACGCGAAAATTTCTGGAGAACGTTATGCGATTGTTTGTTAGCCTTTCTTTCATTCTGCTTGCCTTTGTTGTCAATGGATGTGGTGGAAGCGGAGAGATCCAGCTGCCTACGACCGAACTTACGGAAGAGCAAAAGAAGCAGATTCGTGAAGAAGATGCTAAGATTGCCGACGAAGAGAGTCAGGGCGCGAAAAAGCGTTAGTATGTTGGGTCTCAGGGCATGGTAATCACAACCTCAGGTTTCATTCCCTCGACATCCAATTTCAGTAATCCCGATTTTAGGTCCCCTATTTCAAACAGATCGATGCTCTATGTGTTCCAAAGGGTTTTGGGTTGTTCCTGCTTTGGTTTTTTGTCTTGGGTGTGATGCAGGATCGGGCAAAGTGGTGCCAGGTTCTGTTCCTAAAACACAAGCTGCTGTCAACCCGCTTCCGAAAGTTGCTCACCCAGAGTACGCCAATTGGAGCCAGTTCAACCAGAAGGCATCCATCGTTCGAAAAAGAATCGTGACAAATGCCAATGGTTCTATTGTCGTTACCACAAAGATGTGGTTGGAGAGCAAGGATGCTAACGAAGTGTCTGTTGGAAGTCAGGTAACCGTCGAGCGGCCAGGTGAGCCTGTGGAGAAGAACGACGTTAATATTGTCAGCTACCCTGCGACTTATTCTTTGCCAGAGGGCATGGACGAGGCTCGCTTCCTGCTGCCATCGGCCAAAGCGAAAGAAACGGGTACCGAAACCGTACAGGTTCAGGGAACTCGGATCGAAACCAAGGTGTACGAATGGATAGAAAACAACGAAGCTGGTGCGATGACCGTAAAGCTCTGGCAAAGCAACTCGATCCCTGGCAAGATCGTTCGTCAAGAGATGTTGACGAAGAGTAGCGAAACGAAAACAACTGAAGAGATCATCGAACTCGTTCTCGAACCTTCAACGGGTTCATAGTACCCGAGAAAGTTGCTGAGGGGTTGGCCGTTTCTAGTCGATCCAATGCTGGAAGTCTAAAAACAAGTTATTAGGCTTCGGCTGCCCGTGAATCAAGCTTTGTTGGTTTGCATTACGAGAACTACAATCAGGGTTACCAATAGGGCAAGCGAAACAAGCCCAAGCAAAATGACAATGGTCAGTTGTTGCTTTCTTTTATGTGCACGCTTCTTTGCGAGCATTTGCCCAGAAGCAGATGAGGTCTTGGAGCCATCGATGTTCGTAGAGCTTGCTCCGATAAAAAGGGTTGTTGGTATTTCCGCCCCTGCGATACTCGGCGGAACTTTGGACACAGTTTCAGGATATAGCTCAGGCAGGAGCTGACTTGCCAATTCCCAATCGCTCGTCCCTTCCTTCCACAGTAACGAGTCCGAAGTGACCCGTCGCTCCTTGATCCAGTCCATCAACAACTGCGAAGTTGCGGGCCCAAACTGTCCCCCCGTCGGAGGTCGAACGAACCACTTCACGCCAAGCGAATCGGCAAGAATTTGTGGCATGTGTTGCATTTCACTGTGGGGAACAATGACAGGGGTGCCAGATGGGATCGAATTGCTACTCGAAACAGCGATTTTTACCGCAGCTGCCTTTTCTAATGACGAACCTTGTAATGCGTCCTCTTGGTAAGAAATCGTTCCGCCTTCGGAAAGATTTAGGCTCTGGTTACCGCTTTCTTCCAATTCAGCAGAATAAGCAGCGTCTTGATTGGGAATACGGAATTGCCCTTTGCATTCAGGACAACGCCCTCGCTTTCCGCCTTGGAAATCTTTGACGTTCAATGAAAAATTGCAATGATGACAAGCGAAACGAATTCCCATGGTTTTAACTGTTGGATACTCTGGTGTTATCGATAGGATTCATGACACTTGTTGCATGATTGATCGATTCGGCTGACTGCTGTCCGTGCAAGTTCTGAATCGTTGGTTCGCACAGCTTTGGTCACTTCTTGGGAGGCGATGGACATGGCTGCTGCGAGCTGAGCGTATTGAGGGTCGTCCGCGTCGGTCATGCCCGGCTGGCGTATGACCTGTCCTAATACGGCAAGCAATTCTGCATACTTGATGACCTCGTCCTGGCTGCTTCGGAATTTGCTGTCACTATTGGTGATGGGGGTCAGGTTTTCGCGTAACGCCCACTCCATGATCTGCATGGTTGGACCACGATCCGCCGTCCTGTCCCAAGACACTTCCTCTGCGTTGCCCGATATCTTAGTCCCCTTGAGCATGGTTTGAAGATCTTGATGACGCAGTTTCGCTTGATTGAAAACGATTTGAGTGCCAACCTTGCAGTTGTCAGCCATGTTCGCGAAAATGCGACGTCCGTAATCGGCGGAAGCTTTCCAACGAATTTCCTCTGGGTACTGTGCAACAACAGCCATGATGGTCGCTAAAAGTGTAAACTCGCGACGGGCAATGGGAGCACTTCCTGCAAAGCCAGCAGGAGTTGTAATAACCGCATCGAGCCGCGTTTTGGACTCTTTGACCAAGTCCTCAATCGTGCTATCGGTTATCAATGACTTCCATATCGCGTTTCCCACAACGCCCCCTTCAGCGTTAGGCCCTCCAGATTCGGACTCACCGGTATCAGCAGCCCCCGTTTTGGAAGTATTGTCTTTGGGATCTCCCGCTAGCATCGAAGAGGTGCTGGGAAATTCTCCTTGCAGTTGTGCTACCGCATCGGGAAAGAACACGCCCGAAAACTCGTCAGGCTTGAACGTTGGCGGGGCCGCCCTAGAAGGTCTCTTAACCGCCTTTTGACTGAAGCCTGTGGAACCAAACACGAACATTCCAAGCAGTATCGCGGTTGTAAGCTTCATGGTCTTCCCAAGTTGCATATCAACGATCATGGCCGTTTTGAAGTAAAGGTTGGTCCAAACGCTGTCGATAGTATTTCAAGCCAGGAAAAAAGAAGCAAGCGCCAGCAACGATTCCGAATATCAAGTGCGCTGCTTTCGGATAGGCAATCATCAAGCCGCTGGCCGCAAACAAGCAGAACGATTGTACGTAAAACACTCCACTCAAAATACCTGCCTTAATCAAAAATACCATTCCGGTCATTACGGCAAGCAAAGGTGTTAAGGTTAAGGGTGGTAGATTTAACCCCCATTCGATTGGGAACAAGGCTCCGATGCCGATCATGCATGCGCCCCATACGTGAGCGATCTGCCTTTCCACAAAGGTTACTGGTCCCATCCTTCTGCGTAGAGCCCAAAAAACGGCTGCCCAAGCACCAAGACCGACCGTCCAAAGAAGGGCATAGGACCATCGACTGGAATCGCTCCACTGGAGCACCTCGGTGAAGATACAGGCGATCAACAGCACCAGGGAATGCCACATCCACAGCAAGCCCCAGTTTTCAAGGATTGGCGCATGGTGTGTCTCGCGAAACCAACGAGCGATCACCTGAGCGAACTGGCCCGACCTCGCTGCGATCGGTTCGTCTAGTAAAAACGCTTTCAGGTCGTTCGCCAACCCGCCAGCACTTTCGTAACGCAAGTCAGGCGGCTTCTGCAAGCATCGGACGACGATCATCTCCAAGTCTCGGTCGATGTCTGGGTCGATAAACCGAGGTAATGGTGGATCCTGTTCTAGAATTTTCAGCATCAAGTCCACTGGCGACTGAGCGATCAACGGAGGCCTACCGGTCAGAGCATGATACAAAACGGTACCTAGGCTATAGATATCAGAAGCCGGCCCAATCGGCCCCATGCGACCACTGGCCTGCTCCGGACTCATGTAGTTCGGTGTCCCCAAAACGGCACCCGTTCGAGTCAATGAATCGGCGCTGTCGGTTTGCTTCGCCAAACCAAAATCCGTTAACTTGGCGTTCCCCATCTCGTCAATCAAGATGTTGGAAGGTTTGATGTCACGATGCACGATGCCAGAATCATGTGCGAACTGCACGGCACAACTGACTTGTTCCAAGTAACTAGCGATAAGGCGTTGGGAAAGTCCGCCCAAGAGCATCAGCTCGGACAGCGTTTTTCCTCGGATGTACTTCATGGCAAAGTACGGTCGACCGTCGATTTCACCCACGTCGTACACAGGTACAATTCCGGGGTGATCGAGCTTTGCGGTTGCTTTTGCCTCAGCATAGAATCGTTGCCGATCCAATTGTGAGGCTAATCGGTCACGTAAGATCATCTTGATGGCAACCTCCCGATTCAGACTCAGCTGAATGGCTCGATAGACAATCCCCATCCCACCGCGCCCGACTTCTTCAATCAGCTGGTAGTCCCCCATGGTACTGGGCAAAGCCATTTGCCAAACTTTGGAATCGGATTTGGATTCCCCCGCTGCATCAATCGCTTTGGCTTCGGCGGTTCCGACCGCATCGGTGACCAGCACCGTTCCCCACAAGTACATCAAGTCCGACGCATGCTCCGGGTTCTGTTTGCATACTTCGTGGATCTCGATCGGAAGCCCTTTTTGCATACGATCGGTCAGCTCGCTAACCAGTTCCGCTAATTTCGCTTCCGAGACCGAACTTGGTTCGTCGGATTCCACGAAGGGCTCGCGAACAGAAAATGGAACAGATAGATTGTTGATAGATTCCTGTTTCGCTGGATCTGCGTCGTCCTGAGACCTTTTAGGTTCACTGGCCTTTTGGCTCATTCAAGCAAATCCTTGTGAAGCGTTGGTTGCCCTTCGATTACTTCTCGCAACCGCTTTAAGGCACGCAAGTATCGCATGCTCGCTGCTGGCTCGGTCAATCCTAGCGATTGAGCTATCTCTTGGTTGTTGAGCTGTTCATAGTGACGCATCAATATGATCTCACGATCATTTTCTCGAAGCAGCTGAACCGCAGATTCTATTTGCACGGCGAGCTCGCGTTGCGTCGCGGCAGCCGCAGGCGTCAACGCTGCGTCTCGGAATTGGTTCGCCAGATCCATCGTGGACTGATCCGGCGGACCTTGGCCCGGTCCCGGTTGCTCCCGGTCGATGCTGCGTTTCGCTGATACCCTGTGTCTTCGGTGAGCATCGATGATGCGGTCTTTCGCGATCTGACGAATCCAAAGATGAAAAGGAATGACCGGGTTCGCCATGTAATCCTTAAGGCGACGATTGGCTTCCATAAGAACGTCTTGTATCACATCGCTAACATCCATGCGTTGCATAATTCGCTGGTCCAATCGAAGCTGGATCATACGACGCAACGAATTTCGATGCCGATCCATCAGTTGATTGATGGCTAGGGCTTGACCATCCTTCACATTGATCAGCAGTTCGGCAGTGACCTCACCATCGGGCCAGATTGAATTAGACATTTCATTTCCTAGTGGGATCGTTTTTGTATCACACTATTCTAGCTGATTGTCCAGGGATTGCCGCATTTCTGGTGAGTTGCATGTTCTGGCTACTCCGAAACTAGCTTTTCCGGCTGTAATAAATTCAGGTAATGTCCGTGGTCGGCCGTCACAATGACCAGAGAATCTTTCCAGGCGTTTTTGCGTTCGATCCACTCAAAAATCGACTTTACCGCCGCTTCGCCACTAAAAACTGCCCCAACCGAACTGTCGATGTTGTTGGCATGATTGGCCCAGTCGACATCACCCGCCTCCACCATCAACCAAAACCCCTCACGGTTCGTCTCGAGGACCTGAATGGCGGCTTCGGTCATCTGAGCCAAAGTGGGATTTTCCTCGATGTCCGCTTGGCTGTAAATCTCCACCGGCTCTTTCATGTCGGCAACAGGTTGGAAATCACCGTTGGCGGTTTGATAAGGGAGGTGCCCATTCTTGACGCCAAAGAAGCCAAACAATCGGCTTTTCCTTTCTGCAGCATTTGCGGCTGCAAGCGACAAAACTTCGGCACCGATTTTGCCAGGGGTTCGCTGCGCAACGACATACTTGGATGATGGATTGCCCGACGCGATGTCGATGGCCTTTAAATCTTCGTCGGCAAGGTAACGATTTCCAGGAACAAAATTCTGGCCGTGTCCGTCAGGTTTCTGAGTTTCCTCTCCAAAGCCGCAACCGATCACCACTTCTAAACCTGGGGATGGATTGCTTCGGCGGGAAACACTTGGCAGCCCCAGCATGTCGCGTGTCAGATCTTGATAATCGTCTCGACTTACATTGGTCGCGTAAGCGGCTGCTGGCGTTGCGTGGCTAATGGGAACACTCGTAACCGCTCCCGCAGAGAATTTCTTCGATCGCTGGACGTACTGCGCGATGGTTTCCACCGACTTCAAACTTCCATCCAAGTTCAAAGCTCCATTGATTGCCTTAACTCCGGCAGTCATCGAAGTCGCGGAGGAAGACGAATCGGTGTACGCATGATCCGAGATCTTGGAACGGCCAATCAAATAGTCGACATCTGCTGGTTTCGACCAGGGAAACGCCCCGCCCAAACGAGCATCATAACCGCCAAGCTTCGTGACTGGCTTCACGTTCTGCTGAGCGTCCACGTCCGTTTCAACTTGATCGCCATACGGGCTGGTCACGACAAACCCGTAATCGCTCTCGCATCGATCGTAGTCTTGAAAGAGCAGCCCGGTTCCCTTTCCCTCGGTGTAAGCCACTTTTCCGGTCTTGACCATTGAGGCTGCCTGAGTCGTTTGCCAATCCATGCCATCGAACACAACCAAGAAAACAAACTTCTTCCCAAGCTCATCAATCGCCCGGCGTTGCAACCGATAAATGTCCGTTTGATCGCCGTAAGTAGCCTGTTCATTCAACGTGTTGGCTGGTAATTGACCGTACAGTTTTTCGATGGCTATAGCATCGCGATAGACACTTCCTTCGTTCATGTAAGGTGCAAATGAGCCGCCAAAAACGTAAACGGGGATCAGCCTATTAGAATGATTGGTCCAAGCGTTGTAGCCCCCAGGACGACTCCCCCAATGGCCCCAACTGGCCCACTTTTCTGCCATGGCACTCGATTGCAAAGCCGCAATCCGATCGTTTCCCGGCAGGCTGCTATTGAATACCTGCGCTGCCACCGCCACGGTTTCTTGCGCTTCGGATGGCGAAACAAAGTAGGTTGCCGGAATGGACATTCCAATCAGAAATTTGATGGCGTTTTTCATGAAAAACTCGACTCAAAGCAAAACGGGAGTTCGGCAGCACGGATTTACGAATCGGATAGTATCTTCACCCATGCCCGCAATTGCTAGTGCTTCGCGAAACCTTAATGGACGAAACGGCTTAGGACCTTTTTTTGGTTGCTCGGCTCAACTTGCAAACGCACGCGCACTCGGGACACGATGGCCGGGGCCAGGTACCGCCAATGCTGAATGGGAGAACGAAAAAGCACGCTTCCCATGCGTGACCGTTGTTGGGATTTCGATTCATGCAAAAATAAACCGCGTGCATGCTACTTTTGTCCGGCTGTGTCCATCCAACATCGTAGGACTTGGGTGCTTGCCGCACACATTGTTCGCAAAATGTGTACAATGAAACGATGAAGTTTGAAAAATATGAAACGGCAGCTCCCTCGGTGAGCTTCTTGGGGGCCGCTCAATCGGTGTCCGGCTCCATGCATCTCATCCAGTCTGGACCCTACCGATACCTGCTGGATTGCGGCGTCAATCGTGACGATCGCGGAAAAACTGGCTCTCAAGGTATTTCATTTCCGTTCGATCCAGCATCTTTGGATGCGGTTTTTCTGAGTCATGCACACCTGGACCATTGCGGCAATTTGCCCTATTTGATTCGACAGGGGTTTCGTGGGCCGATTTATTGTACGCATGCAACCCGTGACCTGATCGCTGTTATGCTCAATGACGGCGCTCGTATCAACGAAGGCCGCAGTCGGTTTAGTCATTCGAGCCGCAATTCAAAACAGAATTTGTTCGACTACGACGATGTTGACGACACCTTGGACGCATGCGTCGGCGTGGATTATTCGACAAGTGTCTCTGTCAATCAAGACGCTCAAATATGCTTCCGCGACGCTGGGCATATCTTGGGAAGTGCCTCGATCGCAATGGATCTGCTCCATCAGAATCGCGAAATTCAAATTTATTTCACAGGTGACCTTGGTCGGCGCGGACTTCCGTTTGTTGCAGATCCGACCGCTGTTCCACCAGCTGACCTTATCATTTGCGAAAGCACCTACGGCGGCCGGGTTCACGATAGCTTGGAGCAGATGGCGGCCAAGATGGCCCTCGCGATACGCTCCACTATCGATCGAAAAGGCAAGGTACTCATTCCCGCATTCAGCCTTGGCCGAACTCAGCTTGTTCTCCACTATCTTCAGAAGTGGATGACCGAGGGCCTTATTCCGAAGCTGCCCATTTTTATCGACAACCCTGTCGCCAGTGAGATTAGCCAGGTCCACAATTTGTACGATGATCTGTTGGTACCGGAAATTGAAGGAGTTCCTTTTCAATGGCTAGAATCGGACGATGAGGCAACGGAGTGTTCCGTTCAATCCGACCCTTGCATTATCCTAGCGTCGGGCGGAATGTGCGATGGCGGACGTATCCTTCATCATCTCCGATATCACGTGGATGATCCAAGATCGACCATTATCACCGTCAGTTTTCAAGCTCCCGATTCGTTGGGGGCCCAGTTGCTTTCCCGATCACCCCGGGTGCGTTTTGATGGTCGCTTATGGAATAAGTGGATTGAGGTCGCGGAAGTCAAAGGTTTTTCGGGCCACGCCGATCAAAATGACTTCGATGTCTTGATGCGTGATGCCGCTAGTTCGACAAGTCGAGTTCGCTTGGTCCATGGCGAGCCTGAAGCGATGCGTTCGCTTCAACAGCAACTTACCAATTTGGGCTTCGCGGACGTTGCAGCTCCGCGACGAAATGAAATCGTTTACCTTTAAAAGCGATACCTAAGCGATCCCTAGGCGCCGGCTGTTTTCAAAGGTTTGAACACGGAACCATCTAGCCGACTAGTCTGTCTTATGGAATCTCTCGATCGTCGAAGCCAGAAAAGAAATCGTCAGTTAACATCACTTTGCAAGAACTGGTTCATTCGGACTTGGCCTTGTGTTTCTCAGTGCTTGCGTCGGTGGATGGCTTCGATTCGTTCTTCGCGCCACTGTGGGATTGCTTTGTGTTAGCGCATCTTTCAGAATAGTGGCTCCTGCCAGCAAACGATCTGTAGGATTGTTTGCATTGGTCCCCAGTCCTTCCTTCCCTCGGGGGTCAGATGTTTACTGTACTTGGTCCTTCACGCGCGGCTTGCGATGGTGTTCATCGACGCCAACTGTTGCAGGTCGGTGCTTCAGGATTGTTCGGGCTTTCGTTGCCCGATTTGCTAAAAGCAGATTCGCAGTCGACGGTTGCGACGCCTAAGGCTAAATCGGTGATTTTCCTGCTTCTGTTCGGAGGTCCCAGTCAGCTGGAGACCTTTGACATGAAACCCGACGCGCCCGAGACCATTCGTGGCCCCTTTCGTCCCATAGCGTCGCGTACCAGCGGTCTACTGATCTCGGAACATTTGCCCAAGACCGCCAACATTTCAGATAAGTTCTGTGTCGTGCGAACGATGTCTCATTCCTTCAACGATCACAGCGGTGGTGGGCACTACATTCAAACGGGGCGACGTTGGCATGTTCCGATTGGAGCTGGTTTTGCTCCAACGCCCAAGGACTGGCCGAGCATGGGGGCGATCGTTGAGCACACCGATCAGACGCGGTTCGGCGGCGAACGTTCGATGCCTTCGTACATGGTGCTTCCTAATTCCCTGGGTAGGCTGCAAGAAGCTGGCCAGTATCCACGTCCAGGTGAACATGCGGGCTGGTTAGGGAATCGCTACAACCCACTCACCACACGCATCGATAAAGCATCGCTAACCGATAACCCCTATTGGCGTGATTGCACGGATGAGGAACTTCAGTTTCAGATCTCAGGGTTGTCCGCCTTGGACGGGATCACGATCGATCGAATGAATGGACGTCAATCGCTGTTGTCTCAATTCAATGATCAAACCAAGGCTAAAGAGCGAGGCCATTTGATGGACGCATGGGATGATTTTCGCAAGAAGGCTTACGGTTTAGTCACGTCGGAGCGAACGCGCGAGGCGCTCGACATACGTCGCGAGTCGGTCGATATTCGCAACCAATATGGTCGACATTTGTTCGGTCAATCTTGCTTGATGGCGCGACGACTGATTGAAGCTGGGGTTCGTTACGTGACGGTGCACTATGACTGTGTGGACGGCTATAGTTGGGATTCGCATCGCAATAGTGATGACGTCAAGAAGAGCTTGCTTCCGACATTCGATCAAGCGTATTCGGCTCTCATTCAGGATTTGGATCAACGTGGCATGCTTGAAGAAACTTTGGTGATCGCTACGGGTGAGATGGGGCGCACTCCGAAGGCCAACGCCGAGTGGGGCAGAGATCATTGGAGCACTCTGTTCTCGACTTTGCTGGCAGGTGGAAAAATCCCAGGTGGAACGCTTTACGGGCAGAGCGACAAAGACGCCGCCTACGCGGTGGATAAGCCTGTTTCACCGGAGGACTTGGCGGCGACTGTTTATCATGCCTTGGGGATTGATCCAGAACTGCGCATCAACAATTTTGAAAATCGCCCCACGCAAATTGTTGAGGGGGGCGCTCCCGTCTTAGGATTGTGGTCTTAATAGGCATCGCTTTAAGACCCGTGACAAGCTATGCTTTTTTCCTCGAGAAGAGACTGCCAAAATCATCAAGATAAGTATAAATGACAGGTACAGCGAGCAGAGTGAGCAACAAGGAAAGAGTTTGACCACCTGTCGTTAGCACTGCGATCGAACGTCGCTCTTCCGCACCCGGCCCGTTGGCAATCAGCAGTGGTAATAACCCTGCAACGAACGAGATGGTTGTCATAAGGATAGGGCGAAGGCGATCGCGATTCGCTTGAAGAATCGCCTCATGACGTTCGATTCCCTTGCGACGAAGGGCATTCGTGCAGTCGATTTGAAGAATTGCCGCTTTTTTGACCACTCCGAATAGCACTAGTACTCCTAAGGCAGAATAGACATTCAACGTTTCATTGCCCCAGTACAAGCTGATCAATCCGAAGGGGATCGAAATCGGCAATGTGAACAGGATGGTAAGCGGATGTACCAGGTGTTCAAACTGAGCCGCCAGTACGATATACATAAAGATAAAGCTCAGCAAAAACGTCCACCGAAACTCGTTCAAGGTTCGCTCCAGTTCCTTGCCTCGACCGAGCACTTGCGCACTGAATCCAGGGGGAAGCCCAAGCTCAGCCGCCAAATCACGCATCGCTTTGACTCGATCGGCCAAAGCGAAGCCCGGTGCGATATTGGCGCGAATAGAAACCATGCGTTGCCGATCCAGTCGGTCGATACGGGCTTGCGAATCTCCAAATTGAAACCGAACCACATTGTCGATGCGAGTTAGGCTCGTTCCATTGGAGGTGGCGATAAGAGCACCATTTCCGCCGGTGGTAGCTCGATCGCGCGATGGTTCCGCACGGACGTACAATTGGGAAATCGAATCGACGTTGCGGCGATCAACGCCAATCAGTCGAAGCTCGACATCATAAGCGTCGTCAATCTTTGCATCGCGATATCGCGAAACTCGATCATCACCCCCCACCGCTATTCGCAAAGTATCTGCAATTTCTTGAACGGAAACGCCCATGGCCGCAGCCCGTTCGCGATCGATGGAAACCAACAATTCAGGCTTGTCCATCCGTAGAGTTGTATCGACATCGACGATTCCGGCTAGCTTGACTGTACCTTCTCGCATACGTTCACTGAATGAGGCGAGTTCCG
>Ga0247833_1004047_pt1 | contig 18739 bp, 16 predicted proteins | sample LaCruzMarch2015__7_FD_187117 | JGI IMG/M metagenome (GOLD analysis project Ga0247833, IMG submission 187117) | Freshwater microbial communities from meromictic Lake La Cruz, Castile-La Mancha, Spain - LaCruzMarch2015_8m | ecosystem: Environmental > Aquatic > Freshwater > Lake | place: Spain... | reverse complement strand
GCTGCCACCATAGCTGTTACTGAGAAGACTCCCCCTGAGGCAACAAGACCAACTAGAAAGAGCTTTAAATATTGATCGCTATCGCTAGTAATAGCACCTGTTGCACAGAGCGCTAATACTGCAGAGAGAAGTATTGTGGGAGCTAATTGAGATTTGACTCTAATAGCGCGTTGTTGATTCCAAGAATTAATCAGATTGTCTTCATTCATGGGCAAGAGAATACAAGGGTTAGTTAGAGATGAGGGCAAATTTTCCTCAAAACAATCATTATTTCCTCGAACCAGAGGGACATCCTTGGGTAAAACTCACCTTTTGTGGAAAGTCTTCCCACAAGTTTATATAGAGGCAATTTAGAATCTTCTTGTCTAGAAGTCTTACCAGGAGGTAATCGTGCAGTACAAAAGTGTGATGGTCTGGTCAAATAGCGGGATGATGGGCGGAATAACTCCAGAACATGTAACCAACGTGGTACAACCTACTTTAGATAAATGGTCAACCGAAGGTTGGTCGCTACATAGTCAAAGTATTTGCTTTGCAACACTTGTCGGTGTACACCTAATTTTCTGTAAAGAGTGAGATCCAAAGAGAAATTTGCTAAGCAAAAGTTTGTATTAGCCCAGATTCTTGCCCTCTTAGCTGTATTACTCATTTCCTCCTGCACGCAAACAGAAGTTGATAGTTCTGAAAGCCAAAAGATTCAAGATGAATTTAAGCTCATTGAAGTAGAAGATAGTTCTGGAATTACGGCATCTGAGGTGCTCTCGTTTGAATGTGAGTTGATTACTCAAAGACCTGAGGTCGCAACACCCTTCTGTGCTGACTTTGGTGTCGCTATCTGGGATATCAAGTGGAGTACTTGGTCAGCCGAAGGCGCTGAAGGCACTGGTATTTATAAGGCAAATGATTGTGATCCCGATTGCGCCTCTGGGAATATCTTTGAAGAGCGAGTGAATTTAAAGATGAGTGGTCTGCATTCTGATGGAAGTAGATTTTTCCTTCGCTACCTAACCTTTAGGGCAGATAGCCCTCTTCCACTCTCCAATTCAAAGAGCGGAGAGTGGGATGTGGCAGAGTTCTATATTGATAGTCCTTGGATGAGATAAACGCCTCTCCATTTCTACATTATTGAGAATCGATAAGCTGTTGCCGATAACTTACTTTTTACAAAATTGAACTCTGGGGTTTGCTCAATGCAGGGTATTTGAATTTCCTTGGCGAGCTATTTGAAGGAATTTCTACTCTGATAAACTACATTTCCAATTTAAAGATGATAATCAATTATGCCTCGTAAAGCAAAGAAGGGTTTAACAGAGATATGAAACTATTTGATAACCCTGATGTTCAGAATAACAACGATGGACATCTACTTCTTGACACACCACATCGTGCTGACGGCTTGAGGCTTATTCGCCTTGCAGCAGAAAACGGACAACCTAACGCCTTAGCAAGCGTCATATGGTTTGATGTTATTGAAGATCAAATAGATAAGGCGATTAAAGATTTTGAAACCTATCTTCCATTAGCTGAGCCTTGGATTGCTAAAGAAAAAATACGTATAGATAAAATTTGGCTCGTTTCTGTAGCTGAGAAGAATGCTGTTATTAATCACTATCACTATCAAATTTCTAATTGCAAGAGTAATGTTGCTCTAGCCTTTTTAGCAAAAGGTAACGAAACCAAAGCTATGGAGCTCTGGAATGAAGCCGCTCTAAATCACGGCCATATTGAATCTCGCTTTTATCCAATCTTTCATCTCTTTAAATCAAATCCAGGATCTGCAATTGGAGTATTGCGAAACTCCTTCTCAAAGGAGGAACTACAGTCGTTAGTTTCTGATCTAACTGAAGTTTCTAATCAAGGTTCAGGTTGGTTTGCTAAATGGGCTAAAGAAGGTTTAGATATTTTAAAAGAGACGATCAAAAATTTGAGAGGTCCTCTTGGGGCATCAGCTGCCTCTGTTGCAACATTTATGGCAGCGAAGGCTGTAAACAAACATCTTAGAGATGAAATGCAGGAATCTATGGGCGAAGGGGAAAGTAATTTGGATTGGCTTGGGGACCTCTTTTAGCACTCCAATTCATCTTCTCGCGACATTTTGATTTCAATTCTTGTCCCCCTCTTAAAAACTTTGCCTGATTCCTAGAACCCTGCATGGCCTTCTGCTAGCCTTCATCAAAATTCTTCCCCAGAGAGAAAGGATGGGCTCATGCAGGGATTTGGCGCTTTACTTATTATTTGGGGAATTCTTGATTACATAATGGGTGAATCAGGGACAGACGTTTACTACGACTGGTTTGGGATTTACTTACCAGACTCGATTTACAACTATTCACATTGGATTTCAATGGCCATTGGAACATTTCTAATTGGAGCAGGACGTGCTTCAGCCTCATCGAATAGCTCAAGTGTTTCAGCTCCTAAACCCACAACAGGAAATCCTGGTTCAAGCACAACAAACTCTGCTCTTGCTGGTGGAGCCGCTGGAGCTGTTGCAGGTATGAGCGCAGCACAAATGGCTGCACTAAAACGTGCTCAAGAAGCAGCTCAGCAATATACAGAAGAGCAAAAAGCGGAGGAAGAAGAGCCAGAGTTTGATGCTGGCGATATGGATTTCTAAACAATCGGAGAAAAATCGCTCTTTCAGATGAACATTCTGGTTATGCGAACAACATAGGTTTTTGACGAGAGAGCGATGCCATATTTTCTATTCTCAACAGCTTGGGTTAAATCATCTTTATCAATCCAGTAACCAATCTTTTCTTGATATTTGACCCCTCGCCCTACACTCTTCATAAAGCTCATTGATTCAGCAAAGCTCAATTCAGGTAATTGGGTTCTTAGGTAGATCCACATCGCTGCAAATACTTGGGTTGAAACTGAGGTGCCCGAAGCATTTGTTTGCGCTTGGAGTGATGATTTAGCTTTAACCTCACCTATCGAATAGAAAGTACTTAGGTTTGGATCGACATTTGAATAGCTAGATATTTGCCCATTAGTTACAGCCCCCACAGGAATAGCTAAAGGCAGGCAGCCGGGCCAAGAGACTCGAGACTTGTCGCCATTATTACCACTAGCCACAAATACCGGAATGCCGAGATTGAATAGGTTTGTGATTGCCTTTGCTGTTCTAGCGCTCTGTGGGCAGTAATCCTTTGAGGAGAGCAAATTATGCGATCCTTGCGCTAAAGCAACGGCTTGAATATTAAAGCGCAATTGATTATCTAAAACCCATTCAAGAGCTTGATAGACAGTTTGCTCCGAAGTTCTAAGCCTTGCTCCAGATTCTGCCGCTCCAATAATTCTCATAAATACAATGGGGATGCTTGGGTTGGTTGAGATGGCGATTGAAGCCATTTGTGTCCCATGATCAAAGCTGCCAGAGAGACCATATTTAACTGGCAGAAAGGCAGAACCAGGGCCTTCCAGAAAATATCTGCCGTTTGGACACACGCTCCACTCGAGAATGCAGACTTCGTGAAGCAAATTCTTTTTGATTTCAACAATATTGCTGTCTACGGAGGTATCAAGAATTGCAACGCTTGGGGCCAAATCGGATGCAGAAGCTGGGTTTGATAGACAAGAAAGTACTAATGTTGTTATCAGACCTAGAAAGAATCTTCCTTTAATCACAACCTACGCCATCGCCATCTCGATCAAGACCGTGAACATCTCGTCCAGTGACGCGTACTGGTGCAAGTCCTAAACTCCTAATTTCACCGCAATCCAAATCTGGCGGAAAGACTGGAACGCAGCCTGCATAGTTCGGATCACAACCACTCGTATTTTTACTTGAACTCTCTGTGCTCTTATAGCTTCCAGTGCTTAAGGCAGAATAGGGATCTAATTTTGCACTTGGACAAGTTGCCCATAGCCCTATCTTCTTCGCTTGCGCCTGCTGAGCTGCTGATAGAAGTTTCTTAGAGTACTTACCTAACTCTTTACGATAAAAATAAGGAGCTGCAGCACCTAATTCAACCATCTTCAAGTTTATATTTATCTTTCCAATGAACAGATATCTAAGCAGCCGACCATAACTATCTACCTCATCTAAGCTGGGATCTGTAGTTAGTTTTAAAGTTCCTTTTTTAGTTAGCAGCTTTGCAAGGGCTTGGCTTGATTCTAAAGAATGACATTCAGAGCCCCGCATCTCTGGAGTATCGATTTGAAGCAGGCGCACACTTTGACCAGTTGTTAGCTTTATGGTGTCACCATCAATAATCGAATCTATTCTTATGGGAGCAGTTGAGGCGGAAGGTGCAACAAGCAAGCTAAATAACGTGCATAGCCCAATAATTGCCACTCTATTCCTCACGGGTGCAATTATTTAGCGCTAGGGCTCACACTTCAATAGCAACACAATTGTGTTCTAAAACTTGAGGAAAATTCACTAAATAGAGGTTGACTAATCTATTTTTATAATGAAGGCTTAGGCAAAACTAAAAGAAAGGAAGCCCGTGGTAAGCCCAAATCTGCTGCTTGTGAAAGATAAGGTTCAGAGATTTGCAAAGCAATTCTTTAATGTTGTCCAACTAGACGATGAGGGAGACTTAAGCATCCCTTATGAATCAACTAATATCTTTATCTCATGTGGTGAGTTAGACCAGAGTAATCAAGAGTTAAATGAGTTCCGTAGAGAGAATGAAATCTCAACAACTATGGTAAATGTGTGGGCTCTAGTTCTACGTGAAGTAAAGGGAACCCCAGAATTGTTCAAGTGGATTGCCACTGAAGGACAAACATATGACTATGGCAGATTTAAGCTTGCTGAAATGCAGGATTCTCCAGGTAATTATGTCGTAATTTTTGAACATAACTTGGCCGGAGACACTCTAGACGCTGGTGAACTAAAAGGAACTTTGGCAGCAGTTGGCTTTGTTGCCGATGGCGAAGATGACAATCTAAAGGCACGCTTTGGTGGCAAGACGGTTGAAGACCTTAGGCAGTCATAGCAAAGTTATTTGTTAGATGAGCCTAAGTTATGAGATTCGTGAGAGTGCATCGAGCGTAGCTAAGAAGTATGACCATAGTGAGTTAACTAAACTCCATATTCTCTATGGCATTCGCCGAAAGTTTCCTGAGCAATTAAGTAAATTAAGTGTGGAGGAGATTGAAAAGCGAATCTCAGCCCTTCCACGGGTGCCATCAAATGTTATGGTGGTGTCAGAGGAAGTTGAAGATCTACTTTCAAAAATTCAGTATCCCCAAGAAGCATTAGAACTAGCTAAAACACTTGCCACTCAACTCTTAGAAATTGATTTAGAGGAGTTGTCTACAAGGACGGTGGAAGCCAGCGCTGAAAGTGCTCAGGAAAAGTTATCTCTGAGCGATTCCTTGGAGCAACTAAACAAATTAATTGGCCTGAATGAGGTGAAGACGCAGGTTTCCAAACTAATTAATGTCCATCAAGCAAACAATATTCGATCCGCCCAAGGCCTTCCTAAGGTTCCAGTTGGTCTTCATTGTGTATTTACTGGCAGTCCTGGAACTGGAAAAACAACGGTAGCCAGATATCTCGCATCCATGTACAACTCAATTGGACTACTCCCATCGAATAAAGTCTATGAAGTTGATCGTTCAGCATTAGTTGCAGGCTATGTTGGGCAAACCGCACTAAAGGTTCAAGATGCGGTAGAAAAGGCCAAAGGTGGAGTGCTCTTTATTGATGAGGCATATTCCCTTTCTGCAGATTCTGGAGCAGGTTTCGGAGATGAAGCAATTTCAACCTTGGTAAAGGCAATGGAGGATCATCGAGAGAACTTGGTGATAATCGTTGCCGGATATAAAGAGCCAATGAAGCAATTCATTCAATCAAATCAAGGACTGAAGTCAAGATTTCAGAACTATATCCACTTTAATGACTATTCTAGTCAAGAACTTCTGAGTATTTTTGAAGAGCTATGTCACTCACATAAAATGGAGATAGATCAATTGACAAAAGTAGACTTACTAAAACACATTGAAGCAGCCAAACCTCAGGGTGACCAAGGAAATGCAAGATATATTAGAAACCTCTTTGAGAAGATGTACCTTAATATGTCTCACAGAGCTGCTGAAGATGGAAATATTGATCTCCATGAAATCCTGAAATTTAATAGTCGGGATATTCCCTCTGTTGAGGTAAGAAAACAGACAATTGGCTTCGCGCCCAACAAAGAATAAAATGTCTCACGTCGACCTATCGAAGTCATTAATTGGAACCAAAAAGCGCGATTGGATTCCCGTTATTTTCTCTGCGGCCTTGCTCGCTTATTGGTGGCAGCCTTGGATTTACTTAACTGCTACTTCTTCACTCTTGCTACTACTTAATTTTTCGATAGTTGGAGCCTTACTCCTATGGGCAGACGGTTATGAAAGAGAGCCTGCTATCACCATTAGTTGGAGCATCCTATGGGGCTCTTTAGTTGCTATCTCGATTACCAGTTTGATTACCCCGGGAGAAGCGTCGCTATTTTTCGCTGCAATAGTTGAAGAAGCCTCAAAGCTTTTAGGATTATTTTGGATTTACAAGAGGGGGAGTATTCACTCTGCTACAGATGCTCTTGTCATGGGCGGCTTTATTGGGTTGGGATTCACTATTTTTGAGGACTTCGCTTATTCGGCTGGATCCGAGGAAGCTACTTCCATTCTAATATTTAGAGCTATTTTCTCGGTTTTTGCTCACACGCTTTTTTCGGGGGTGGGAGCAGCAATCATGTATCTGCTCTGGCAAAAACTACATGGGGGTGGGTTAGTTTTAGGGTTTATATTCTCCTATCTAATCCACTATTTATGGAACCTTTCACTCTCTATAGATTTAGCCTCCATTAGTCTCTTCATTTACTTCGTCGTTTACGCAGCTTGGCCACCTGTGGTTTTACTTGTTACTTGTATTTTGGTGAGACAAAAGGAAGCAGCACACTTAAGAGAGAATGGCTCAAAAGCAGTCGAGTTGGGAATTGTTTCACAACATGAACTTGATCAGATTTTGAGTTGGAGCATCCGACGTAAAGCAGCAAAAGAGAGGAAATCTCGCTCTGACCGCAGATTATTCAAGAGAGATTTACATTCAACTGCTCGAAAAATACTTGAACTTGATTCCTATGTGGTGAATGAAGTTTATGAATACAATGTGAGTTTCAAAGAGAACAATGACCAAGATCCTTGGTCCTAGTCTTTCCTTTTCTTCTCTCCCTCATGAAGTATTGTCTCCATTAGCTTGAGTTGTTCTCTTAATCGATTAATCTCATCCTCGGCAACTTTTCCATCTGAAGTAATGTCATCTACTTCATGCACTATTGCATCAAGTTTCTTTATCTTCCGCTTTCGCTCTTTGTTCTCCTCACGAGCTTCATCCATAGCATTCAAAACAATTCCTATGAGAACGTTTAATACAGTGAAAACCACAATGAATATGTAAGAGAGATAAAACGGTAGCGCCCAGGGGCTAATCTCAACTGCCTCTTCCAAGTAATTGGGAAAGTTTTCTAATGTTAATAGGATAAAAAGAGAGGTTAGAGCCAGAGTTATGTTCCCCCAACTATCAGGAAGTTGCTCCCCAAATAGATACACACCGGCCATGCCATAGATGAAAAGGGCAAGGAAAATTAGTACTCCTACACTCATTAGCGGGGGTAGGCTCTTAACCACAGAGCTGGTCAATACTCTAACTTCAGGCAAAAATCTAAATATTCGAATTAAGCGGAAAATTCTTAGTAGTCGCAATATTATGGTTTCACCCGAGAAGATTCCAAAGGATAGAACCACAATACTAAAGTCAAATATGTTCCAGCCCTGCCGAAAAAATTTCCATGGTTGTTTGCCATAAGAAACTATTCTCATAATCAGCTCTACCAAATAAACGTATAGAGCAAAAGTATCCAGTTCGCTTAAAGTTTCTTTAACTTCTGGATCTATATCTGGCATGGTAAGCAGTGCCAGAGAAACTGCATTAACCAGGATTATAAAAGCAATAAATAACTCAAATTGTGAGCTATAAACAGTACGAGCCAACCACTTTATTCTGTACTGTTCTAGCTCAATTACTTCACCATAAGCTTTTACAAAGTTTTTACTGCTGGCCTGTTTCGTTGCCGACATTAACTCCCCTGGGTTCTTTGAAATGTTCTACTTTTTTTGAAACCCTACAGTTGTTCCTGTCATTTGATCCCAAAGCGTCTGGTGAGAAGCTCTAAAAACTAGAAGTGCTGAAACTAGAGTAAATAACCATCCAGCACCAAATAAAAGTAGTGAAAGAGCTGAAGCGAGTGCTGAAAAAGCCAAGAAATAAACTACAAATCCCCTGAGAAACACTTGACTGTTTGGGACAGGTTGCATCGTCTTGGCACTAACAATTCGAAGACCTAAGATCTGACGAGCCGGAGTTAGCCCTCTGCCTATGAGAATTAGCCACCAAATGAACCAACCGATACCAAGTGTCACCACAGCCAGAACAGCTTCAAGAATTGCTGCCCCAAAACGATGCAATGGTGTCGCATATGGCAGGCCAAGTTGATTAGTTTCAACATTCGTTTCCCAAGATGACATCCTATATTTCCTCTCTCACTTTATTTTGTCTCCATCAATCCAGTTGGAAACATCTACCCGAACTATAACCTCTACACCGGACTTATCATCCTTTTCGACAACGTGTGGCTTAATTTCTTCAATGATTGACCTATCCAAACGCTCTGGAATCAACGCATAAGACACTATTTTTTTACGGTCAAAGAGATTTTCAAGCTGTCCGCTACTACTGAAGTTAATCTGCTGCCAGGAGCCAACAGGGCCCAAAATCTCAGAAATGAAATCTTCCCATTTCATTAACTCGTCTGATGTCTCGAAAATAGAAGACTTCATTTTTAGTCCTGCCAATTCGTTTGGCTTAATCGAATCAACATTAAACCGTGTTTCCTCCGGCAAGACTTCTCGTTGAACGTACTCTGTCAAGTCCTCAACGAGCCTGTCTCCAACTCTTTTAAGATATTGATTACTGGCTATATCTTCTCTCAGTTTTCTTCGCAACCTAGGGTCTTCATCAATTCGATTTGATATCGAAGTTGCTCTCATTGCGTTTGATTTCTCGTATTCTTCAAACAAAATAGTGATTTGATTATCTCGCCAATTTTGAGAGATAAAATATTCTAAAGCACGAGTCTTAACGTCATTAAAGGCCCCAACTTCCCTTGGCACTGCCACATCCATAGACTTTGGCAACTTAGTTGCATCCAAACGAGTGCCTTCGTAATTAATCCATTCCTCTGAGATAAACCAAGGATTATGGAGGAGTTTTGCCATAAGGCCTAAGAATTCGTGCATCTCTTGGTGAAGGAACCGCAGACGACCCTTTTCAACCGATAACTCAGTAACAGCTTTTAGATAAAACCTGGCATCGGCAATCTCCCGATTTAAACGCTTTCTCCACCTTGAGTAATCGCGGAAGTAGAAAACAAATGCAAAAAACCAACTGAAGACTGCTCCAAATCCAATCACTTGCGAGATTATGCTGATTGGATTTGTAATACCAATAAAGTTAAGAACCAATGGGATCCAACCTAAACCTAGTGCTGTTAGAGCTAGATTTACCAAGTAGCCCAGAACTAGCGATAACAGTAGGCCTCCAAAAGAAAATCTAAATTTCCTCAAAAACTTCTTTTTATTGTCTCTTGCCTCTTCGTAAAGATCTTGCGTTTGAGTATCTACCCAGTTACTAACATCTTTTTCAAAAGCTACTAACTTTTCTTGTTCTCTGCCCAAGGCTGCAAGTAGTTGCCAGGCATATGTGCCGCGGCGTTCTGAAATCCATTCATTTAGAGATTCCTGCGCTGATAAAAATTGATCTAGATGGGCTTCTTTCTCTTCACTCATCTCTTTGGCTGACTTAAAAGTTGCAACCCCAACCTTGAGCACATTCTTTAGTTTTCCAAATTCTTTTTCCAGAAAATCAACATTTTCTGAAACAATTTGGTTCTCTTCCTTAATCCATTTAAGGGTACCTTTTTTGAAGCGATTTTTTCTCCTCTCAAATGGATTGAGTACAATTTCTTCTTCTATCTCATTATCTTGTGCTAAGTCTTCATCAATTTCTTGATTGATTTCACCGAGTTCCTCTGCTGCGGAATCATCTGGGTTCTCTTGATTAGGTAACTCTGCTGGCTTTTCGATTTCCTTATTTTCATTTTGGATGGCTTCTTCTCTAGAAGCACTCTGTTTATTAAAGCTTCTTCCTATGAGAGAACTTAGGGAATTTTTCTTAGCCAAAGGACCTTGAGTTTCCGTAGAGACATCATTCTCGAGGATTTCTTGATTCAGATCCGCCTCAGGTGGAGCACCAGTCCCCTCATCAATTATCTGGGGAGTTGCAACTTCTTGGCTTAACTCCTCTACTGAATTCTGCTCGTCACTCATGGTTTGCCTCAGCTTTAGATGGAGTTTCTAGTTCACCTAGGATTCGTTCTAAGCCACGCTTTCTACTTACCACCTTACTTAATTCGCTTCGGCACTTTCTTACCCACTTCTTGGCCCGTTCTTTTTCATTTTCTGCAGCAATCAACTCAGATACCGCCGCCCGAGATTCCTCTTGAAGCTCAGAAATGACATCTTTGAATTGTGCCGTGAGTTTGTTAGCTTGATCTGTGTCCAGCCAATCTAGAGAGGATTTAACTGTCTCAGAATCCTCATCTATATCCCTGGCGAATTCAGGAACACTCCAATTTGAGCCCTCTTTCGGAATCAACTCAGTTGTGGAAGCGATAACTTTACCTGGAGTAATTTCTGAATTGCCTTCCAAGAGCTTAACAAGATCTGTTCTTATGGTGCGCCAGAGGGGGCTATGGTCAAATCGGTAGTCAACCGCCAAAGGAATTTCAGCAAGTCTAGCTTTTACTTTTCCACGCACGTCGGAGATCTTGTTAATATCCTCGCTTTCCTCAGGCATAATGCCATACCTGCGCAACTTACTTCTAGATTTATTCAAGTCCTCACGAACATCAACGGTAAATTCTCCGTCAGCGCCGAAGAGTAAATCTGTGGCTTTTTTATTAAATCCTTCAACAATGGCAGTAAAGAGGTTTCGCGGAAGTGCAATTAGGTTATCTAGCAGAAATCTCATAAAAAGCTTGAGTCCTGCAAGAAGACCTATTTTTATCTGACCTTCTTCAACAGGTTTTTTTGCTAACTTACATGTCAGTGCTTTCCCATCTTCAGCCAGAGTCTTTTCGATAAACGATGTGATAGCTGAATCCCGCTCAGTGCCTTCTAAGAGATACTTCCCCTCTAAATGAAAGCTGGCATCAGCCAACGGGCTACCATGTTGTTCAATCTGTTTTAGAGCGGCAGCTGCGACTTTGACAGCTACGTCATCAGTCTTGACTGCCCTGACAAATGTTCTTTGAAGAATGAATTTGTCAAAAGTTGCAGATCTATCTACTTCAGAATTTTCTAAAACTGACTTATTCACGCCAACCCATAATCCTAGGGAGGTAGCAATGTTAGCCAGAAGAAATCCTACATATTTGGGATCAGACTCTAGAACAAATGAGTCAACTCCCATTGGGGAAGACCTATCTTCAGGAGCGACAATTACATTTAAGTCCCAAACTGTCTCAGAGTGGTCAACTTTTTCACCTTGAGCTAGTCCTGAACTTCCAGCAAGCATATTTATGAGGACTAATCGTGTTCCGCGTTGGGTGCTCCCGCGGTCGCCTTCTTCGTGCTTACTTGAAGCAAGTCTTAATTGAGCTCCAATACGGTTTGCTAGGTTTAACTGCTTTCCGTCAATCTCGCTGGATTTAGAAATATGTCGTACCGCTAGTACTCGAAGAGTCTTTAATTGTGAGTTAGCGAGTTCATCGAAGAGATTTCTCTCTCGTGATCCATTTAGTCCAACAACTCTAGAAATTATTGGTTTTGGATTCGAGGGATCAAAGGGTAAAAAGCAACCACTATCTTGGGCAGAAACGGTTACATAGATAGCTGGGACAAGAAGTCTCTCCTTCGTCCACTCCATAGCTGTTTCCAGAATTTGCGAACCTAGCGGTTCATCTGGAAGTAAAACTATTGAGGTGCCGTCAGCAGGCCAGACAGAGGACATAATTAGTCGCGAGTCTTCTTGCGTTTACCCGATGCTCCAACTGCCTGAGCATGGCTTAAGAGCCTTTCTAGGGAATTTAGCCAAATCTCATGCCATTCATACTGAGCCGTCATTTCAAATGGGTTTGCAGATTTGTCTGCGTCAGCAAAGCGATCCTTGAGTGAAGCAATTTCAGCGTCTATGTCTTCAATTAGGCTTGCCTTTCTCTGCTCCGCGCTTAACGAGGCATCTGTAACAACAGGACCTGTGCCTTGAACATAATCATTCAATACGCGATTTACGCCATATTCTTGATCATCATCGATATCAGTTCCTGCATCCATAAGAGCATGGTGAGCAAATAATGGTGTGATGGATGCAGTCGCATTGACCTCCAATAAAGCAATAGATAGAGAGTTCAAAACTGCTGGAAAAGTATCAAAAGATCTTGGTGCATCACCCAATCCAAGAAGTGGATGCGGGAAATCAACCCAACTCTTTTCACTATAACTGTATACAGATACTTTTCTTCCCTTGTTCAGGTCTGTATCAACAACTTTTCTTAAGTCGGTAAATGTTAAAGCTAACCAACCCAAAAACATAAGGTCTAGAACTTCCTGAGCAACCGGAATTGCCTCTGGTGCTGGCTTTGTACGCCGCAAAGTCCAAAATTGTTGACGTGTTTGCGATCCATTTGCTCTCGCAATCCAATCTCTATGAATTGGACCCATTAAAGTATTGAAAACGACAGGATTTCTCGCACCCTTGGTAGTTGAAAATATTGTTATCTCCCTGGTGCTATCTGAGCTACTGAAAGTCTCTTTATCTGAAATTGCCTGATTGCCTGGATCAAAGCTGTTGACTAGGCCAAATATCTTCTCTTGTAGCTCAAGATTTTCCAGTGGGATTGTGGAAAATGAGGTGTAGGTTCCGCCAGCAGCGCCAGGATGCACTGCGTTCAAAACCTTAATGTTCTCCTCAACCATTGGCTTTGAGTACTTAAGAGCGCTGCTAAATTTTGCCTCAAAATCCTTTTGTCTCTTGGATTTCTCAGAAGGATCAGTTAAGTTTTCTAAGTAAGGACGAATTCCCATATTGACCTGATTACTTAGGGAACCTGCGTGAAGATTTATCATGTTTTTAGCACGATCAAAAATGTCACCAATGTTCGCATAAATCGTGAAGCTGGCTTTTTGAGCATTGCCAATGGAGGCACGGTAATTGCTATTTTTTGGTTGCCAATTTGGACGTGCTTCAATCAGTTTTTGATCAGCTCCATCGCCAGTTTTATCAAAGGGAATTCCAAGTAAGGCCCGTTCCGTCATGCGCAACTCCCAAGCACTTTGCATTTCAGGTTCAAGAGCACTCTGCGACCATTCCCTGAGTAATTTAGGAAACTCCTTGTAATCAATAAGGGTCTGCTCGGTATTTGGTGGAGCAAATCTTTCTTGAACAGATGCTTTGTCTGAAGTTGGGAAAGAAGAGAAACTTGAAAATCCATATTCTTCATCAGCTGAACGCTCCACCTTAAGAGCTTCAATTTCATCAGACAGCTTCTTGAGTAGTGGTGCCAAGAAATTTTCATCTAAGTCAGCCAGGAGCTCCATTGCAATTTCGATTCGTTCAACTTCGCCCAGGAAGGCAATTCCTTTTTTAACCGTGTCCTGAACCTTCTGAATCTCTTGATCCTTCTTTTCGATTTTTGCCTTACCAGTGCTCAAGAACTTTAAGACTCGACCACGGATTTCATCAGTGAGGTTATTTTTTTGATCTCTATCACTTGGGAGTTCGGTTTTTATGAGAAATTCAACTTCCTTGCGCAATTTTTTAAGAAGCTCAACTGCAACATAGAGTCCTCCACTTACAGTAACACCAGCAGTAGCTGCAAGAACTCGTTTTTGAATGTCCTGAGTCCATTTCTGTACTGATTCAAAAACTGATGGCTTTGCTGCATTCAATAGCTTGACGCGGTTTGCATTGAAATAATTCATAATTCTCTGTTCCCACGTTGATGGATCCAATGATGAATCTCGTCCAGCAGCGTTGGCAATGCAATCAGTTGCGAAGTTTGCATAAAAAGAATCTTGGCCTTTTAGCGCATCAAGAACCGCATTGTCCGGATTTCTTTCTCTCAAACCAGAATCATCTAAAAAGCCACTCCAAAGTTGATCTGCTCTAGTATCTATCTGAACATTTCTGTTCATTGACTGATCTTTGCTGACAGGCTCAAAGTCTGGCCAAAGCAATTTCTCCACTGCACTGCGAGTAATGCACTCAGCTCCATACTCAACAAAGCGATCCATCCCCAATGAAATTCGGCTAAAGCCCATTGCGGCGAAAGGTTGGTAGTGCTCAAGATTATTTGCGACTTTAAGTCTTGTTTTGTCAGTCATCGTGGCACTGGTTGGGAAAACATTCACAACTACATAGTCATCTAACCACTGTTGAGTTGCAGGGCTAGTTGTTAAAGACGCAAGGGATGAGCCAACTGCATAATAAATTTCCTTTGTCGTAGCTCCTAATGCGCCATCGTTATTTTTAGCACCAATTAACCAGTGGTGTTTTCCACCATACCGGCGTCCAACTGGAGGTCGCCCTACGCCATCAAACAAAAAGCTTGAAGCACTAGTCATCTTCTCTCGCCAGACTCCATTTACGACTTCTGAGAGAGCGCCAAGTGTATTTCCAGGGACAGACTTCAACATATTCTCTGGAATATTAAGCGAAAAGACATCGGCTCCATAAAGCATCACATGCATGAACTCATCTAAAGATGGGTCTACTGACTTAATTAATTGAGCTACATCCTGAAATAGACCTGAACCTGATCCGCCAGCCATAGATGAAATTACAAACACAGAAGTATGTGGGGGCTTTGCGGAAACTGGAATATCAAAGAGTTGATTAAGTTTGGCAAGATCCTTGTTTGCCTGAGCCGAAGTTAACCTGTTATGCGCATCGGTTAAAAACCTATTCATAGATCCAAACTGTGAAACTCCAACAGTTCTTCCAATTGCACGAAATTGCCCTGCGCCTTTTGCAATTGGCACTGGAGTTGAAAAAGGTAACCAGCCTGACAAAACCTTGTTTCTGCTAGATGCTGGAGTGGAATTTATAATCTGATCTTTAACTGTTTGATAGCTAACTTGTCCAGGAACCAGACCTAGGTAAGAATCTGAGGGGAGTATTGGTGCTGGAAAGCCTCCACGCCCTTGTGTTGCAATGGTGTCAATCCAAAGAGTTTGCCAACAATCAGGAAATGGGCCTTCCCACTTTAGGGCTTCAAGACGCTCCGTAAGAATTTCGCGTATAGCTCGAACTGTATTTCCACCAGAACCACCAACACCCACAAACAACATTGAACCTAGCATTACTGATCTCCTATCATTTTCTTACGCCCACGGATCATCGGGATCCACTTGCGGTGCCTGAGTTGGTTCTTCGGAACTCTCTTTCGATTTCTCTAACTTTTTCTTACCAAACAACTTCTTTTTCTCCTTGGGCGCCACATCAACAGAGTCTGACTTGCCTCCGCTAATAATCCCAGGAGTGACAGGTGAGTCGACTTCGTCCCAACCAGCACCCTGAGAGGTAGCGTTTTGAGGCTTATTGTTTACCACATTCGAAGGAGCATAACCAGAGCCAGAATTTGCTGAACTTATCGCAGCAGGCTCTCCAAGGCCTTTGGCTAACTGGACCCAAGAATCTTCACTCGTCTCTATCTGATCCTTTAGCTGGCTAAACTGACTCTCAGCTTGGCTAGGGTCAATGTTTAAATAAACAGTAACAAGCGCCAATAATTCAAAACCTCCAGCATCTTCACTAGCCGCTCCTTTAGAAGCGGATACCACCCAATAGCCGTTTGGATTGAGAGGCACTCTAACTTGATTGCTGGATGAATCAGTTATCGTTTCTTCGCTAGCAAATCCCATTCGATCTTGGCTAAATGTTAAAACACCTGATACCTCTCCAAAAGGATTCTTTGGAAGTTTGGTTTGAAGTTTGAAAACTTCTGCAGAATTCCATTCATGACTCATTGATTTCTCTGAGTCAGTATTACTCGAAGGATAATCAAAGTTGCGATCCTGGAAAAGATCTTTTTGGTCGTCAACTCTTGACACTACAACTTTGCCATTTGAAATGGAAGCTTTTACTGGAACATTTGCAATTCTGATGTCCCTCATTCTAAATCTTGCAAAGAAGTAGTTATTTAGCTGTAGAAGTCCTAAAGGAATCAGAATTCCTATCAGAGTGAGAATGGGATATAGCCAGGCCGGAGGTGGAGTAAGTTCTGATGCAAATTCTAAATCTGCAATCAAGTCCAAACTCTGAGTCGAATCTGGAGTTCTGGTTTTAAGTAAGACTAGTCCCTTTGACAGCCCCTTAGCCGAAATATCACTTGCAAGCGAAATTTCTAGACTAACGCTTTCGCCTTGCTTGATTAAAACTTCTTCTCCAATTGCAAATTTTGATCCAGTATTTTTGTTTACAATAGATGAAGAAAAGTCGCTAAAAGATCTTCCTAGGGGATCCTGTTTGATATTTAATGACTTAATGCTTAGTAGACAATCCCCTTGCTTTGGCCCTTGAATCTCTATGGTTCCCTTAGCTGGTGTTTTGGTATACAAATCACTTAACTTGACGTTCGTCTCGTTAAGTTTGCAAAGTTGATCAGGCAAGACCAAAGGAATTTCAACAGCGCTTTTAATTGTTGGAAGCTTTACCCCTGATTTAGTTGTTAAATCAAGCCTCAAAAGTAATGAAGCAGTTGTTGATCCAGAATAAGGTTCGATCGAGCCATTCCAGGAAGAATCAGACTTGTTGACTTTTAGGGGAAAAGTTGTCAGTTTTCGATTCTGAGCAGTATTGTCAATTGCATCAACACTTAACTCAACTTTGCTGAAATCTGCCAGATTTGCTCTTGAGCCATCTGAATTAATAATAGTTCCTGAAATTTCCTGATTAGATTTTCCAGCAGTTAGGGTCACATCTCTATTCACACGGGGTTGAACTCCTGCATCTAGAAATACAGTTGCACAAAATTGCGCATTTCCGGTATTAACAGACCACTTACCAATAAGGTCTTTTTTAATTGGGACGTTTAGAACCGAGAAACGTTCAAGTTGAGTTGTCTCATTCCAGCCACTTGGGAGAGAAGTTCTTGACGCTTGCCCACCATTTGGCGTTGAAATCTTCCAGTTTAATGATGGCAAAAGCAAAACTGCATCCTTAATTCCTGGATCTAGGTTGAAATTAGTCACACCACTTTGACAAGTGGTATCTACTGGACGCCCAACAATTATTTGCATAGTTAATTTCAAGAAACGCTCGGCTAGCTCATCGGTGTTATTTACTTCAATTAACTCTCCCTGACCGTGGCTGTCTGGAATTGGGTATTCACCACAATTGAAAGCCCCTTCTTCAATATCTCCAGGCTCAATAACTCCTTGACCCAGAACTGTGGGTTTAAACAAGGAAACTCTTCCGCGATTCTTGTCATTGATAACTTGTGGCTTTAAGAAGACTCCTATTAAATGAATTCCTGATTCGCGAATTGATGTAATCAAGGAAGTCTGAGGTACTCCTTGCTCACCTGGAGCAATGCCACACAACTGTCGAATTGACTTCTTGAGGTCCTCAGGACCGCCTCCAACATCTATGCCACCATCTGTAAACCAAATTATTGCCTGACAGGCCTCACCTTCAGATTCCGGTGCTTCTGAGAGCTTTTTTTGTGCATTTCTTAGTCCGGCAGCCCAATCTGTTTTTTGACCATTATTGAAATTCTTGATTTTTTCTGACCACTCACTGGCATCTTTAACATTCTCAAGATTGGCTTGTTTCCAAGGATATTCTTCGTACTTCTTACCATTTTTGTCTTGACCAGGAGAAGTGCTATCAAAGGTAGTAAGTGCAAAGAAGAGTTTCTTTTCTTGATTTATGCGCTCTAGCAAAAGTATTGAGCTTGCGATGATTTCTGCACGCTTTCCTTCAGGGTCAGAGCCTGGGGACTTATTATCATCAGCAAACTTAAGGCTGCCAGATGAGTCAATCAAAAACATGATGTTTACCTGTGTTGAGGTCTCTTTGTTGATACAGGCAGCTAATGCATCAAAAGCTTTATCAGCTCTGGCTGAGCTCATTGGAAAAATTAGGGTGCTTAAAAGCGACAAAATGAAAGCCTTTGCAAAAAACTTTTTACTGATAACTTTAATGACTTTTGACATCGACATTTAGTTAACTATTTCTATCGCTAATCGCCACAGAATCGGAACCGCTAAAGCAAAGGATAAAAGACATAATCTGCCCGACCACTTTATATAGATTTTGCCAAGACCTCTGTCATACCAAGGCAGACTTCTGTTTTTGAGATCTATGGTCCTGAGAACCGCGAGAAAAAGTACGACTAAGAATGGAGTTAGTAGATAGCCAACAATGCTCAAAGCTAATTTCTGGGTTAGGAAGAGTGAACTACCAACAAAATATAGAAGCCCACTTATAACAACAATAAAAATTTGGAGAATGAGAGGCCACTTAGGTGGCTTTTTAACTTCCGAGTAACCATAGTCATCTGGGACTGTGGTTTCATCCCAAGTTGAACCTGAACTCTCGCCCCATGAAGTCACGGCTCGACATCTCTCTCTTATTCGGTTGGAAAGTTACCTAGGTCACGATACTGGAGGCCATAGGAAC
>Ga0247833_1004046_pt1 | contig 18742 bp, 18 predicted proteins | sample LaCruzMarch2015__7_FD_187117 | JGI IMG/M metagenome (GOLD analysis project Ga0247833, IMG submission 187117) | Freshwater microbial communities from meromictic Lake La Cruz, Castile-La Mancha, Spain - LaCruzMarch2015_8m | ecosystem: Environmental > Aquatic > Freshwater > Lake | place: Spain... | reverse complement strand
AGCTCGCAGATCATCGCGGCGAACCCAGAACTGCGGGCGCGCCGTGCGATACTTGTCAGCATCGCAGGCATTTCCGAAGTCACCGCGGCAGCGATCCTTACGATGATGCCCGAACTCGGCGATCTCGACCGGAAACAGGCCGCGAGCCTTGCCGGCCTGGCGCCCGTCACCCGGCAGTCTGGGCGCTGGCACGGCAAAGCCTTCATCCAGGGGGGACGCGCCGCCCTGCGACAAGCCCTCTACATGCCCGCCGTCGTCGCCTGTCGCTTCAACCCGGACCTCAAGGCAAAGTATGACCAGCTCATCGCTGCGGGAAAACCAGCGAAGGTCGCCATAACCGCTATCATGCGCAGGCTCATCATCCTCGCCAACGCGCTGATCCGCGACAAACGCCTATGGGAAAAATCCCGCCCTTGACCAATACGGATACTCTGACAAGGCCAATCCTTGCACAATCGGAGCCGTCCACACATGGCAGCACCCGTCACCGAACTCCAGTCACGGAGCCCGCCAGCGCGTTGCGAGCACGGTGGTCACGCCATCATCCCCTTCGGCATAATAGAGGCTCAGAAATGTGCCGTCGCGGCGGTCGAGCGTGACCGGGTAGCCGAGATTGCCGTTCCGCATGCCGTCGCGGATTAGGACCGTGCGGGCGGTATCCCAGCTTTCCCCGTCGTCACCGGAGAACACCGCGCGAATGCCGAAGCCGGGCTCCCTCCAGCCGTAGGTCATCAGGATGCGCCCGTCCCGCAGCCGCAGCAGGTGGGCCGGGTAGCCCTTTACCGGCAGCCGCTCCGGCGCGGACCAGGTGCGGCCGCCATCGGCGGACACGCACTGGTGCAGGCGTCGCGTGCCGTTGTCGCGCAGGACGAGGATCAGTCGGTCGCCCCTGCCCTGCAGGATTGCCGGTTCCTCGAACTCGTGCCCGGCACCGGAGGCGACAACCCGCGGTGCGCCCCAGCTTCGGCCGCCGTCGGTGCTTTCGACGATGAAAACGGTGCGGTAGTTCGGCACGTCGCTGAGCGGCAGAAGGATGCGTCCGTCGCGCAGTTCGACGGCACCGTGCATACCGTAGCCGCCGCTGAGGGGGGCGCAGTCAACGGTGACCGTGTTGCCAAAACTCCGGCCATGGTCGGTCGAGACATGCACGACGCAGCGCCCCGGGCCGCGCCGCCAGGGCACGCGTCTTCGCAACGCCGCCAGATCGACATGCGCCGTGTCATGTTCGGGGGAGGCATGCCAGCCTGACATCAGGTCTGCCGCGGGCGTGTAACCTGAAGCGTCGGCCAGAGCCTGCGCGCGACCCTCAGGCAGCCAGTCGAACTGCCACTGGTTCAGGAGGATGCGTCCGTCGCGCAGGGCCGTAAGCCCGGCGCATTCGGTGCCTGTCCAGTTGTAGCCCGGCACAGGTTCGGGCTCGGACCAGGTCTCGCCATCGTCGGTCGAGCGGGTGATCATGTTATGGAACATCGGCTCTTCCGGCGGGTGCAGGACGACGCTTCGACGGGGCGCCTTGTTGAACACCGCCACCAGCGCCCCATCCGCCGCGCGTACCATGTGCGGGTGCGCGCAGTAGGCGTGGATGTCGTGGTGCACGACGGAATGGACTGTATCGGGCATGTCCGTTGTCTTCCCTGTCACCGAACCCTCCGTCCGTCTTCGGAAAAGAGCAGGCAATCCGCACCGTGGAACCGGAAGAGGTGGGGTTCCATTTCCCCCAAGGGCCCGCGCCTGGGATCGGCTGCGGCGATCAGCGCGCCGGCCGGAAAGGAGGGTGCATAGGCAAAGCTCGTGCCGCCCAGATGCTCGACGAATTCGACACGGGCCTTGGCCGCGACCTCGCCCGGCCCGTCAGCGATCATCTGTTCGGGTCGTATGCCCAGCGTGACAGGCACTCCGGCCTGCAGTCCGGCACCATGCGCAGGCACCTTCACGGGGTCGCCCGCAATTCCCTCGAAGGACACCGAAACCGTCCCGTCCGCCACCGCCTCCACCCGTGCAGCCAACTGGTTCATTCGCGGCGATCCGATGAAACCTGCGACAAATGTATTGTCGGGGTCGCGGTAGACGTCCATCGGCGTGCCGACCTGCTCGACGCGGCCCTCGCGCATCACGACGATGCGGTCGGCCAGCGTCATGGCCTCGACCTGATCGTGGGTGACGAACACGATGGTGGCGGCCAGTTCGCGGTGCAGCCGCGCCAGTTCGAAGCGCATCTGCACGCGCAGTTCGGCGTCCAGGTTCGACAGCGGCTCGTCGAAGAGAAACACCTTGGGCTTGCGCACGATGGCCCGCCCTATGGCCACCCGCTGCCGCTGACCGCCAGACAAGTCGCGCGGCTTGCGGTCCAGAAGAGCGTCGAGCCGCAGCAGCGCCGCCGCCTCGCGCACTTTGGCCATGCGCTCGGTCTTCGGCACACCTTCCATGCGCAGCGAGAAGCCCATGTTCTGCGCGACGGTCATGTGGGGATAGAGCGCGTAGGACTGGAAGACCATGGCCAGCCCCCGCCGTGACGGCGGCAGGTGCCGGACCGAGACCCCGTCGATACGGACGTCGCCGGCGCTTGCGTGTTCAAGGCCGCAGATCAGACGCAGTGCGGTGGATTTTCCGCAGCCCGACGGGCCCACGAACACGACGAACTCGCCGTCCGCGATGGACAGGGTCAGGTCCCGGATCACCTCGTAGGTGCCGAAGCGTTTCCAGACGCCGTCGATTTCCAGTTGCGCCATGCGTCGCCTCCCGGGAGATTGGAGGTGCGGGCCGGATCGCCCGGCCCGCACCGCGGCTGTCAGGCAAGCTCGAAACGGGTCGTCCGGACATACTGCAGCGGCACAGGGTCATCCGTCCATTCGTGGTAGGAGGCGGCAATAGTGCCGTCGTGGTTCTGCACCACGCTGGGATATCCGATGTGCTGGTAGATGCCGGGATGGTTCAGGTCGATCTGCCCCGAGGCATGGCCCTTCAGTTGGAACTCGCTGCCCGACCCAAGGCTCGATACCGGCTTGGTTGCGTCCGACTGCCCCGGCAACCCGCCCTCGCGGATGATGAACTCGTTCTTCACATCCCACGTAAGACCATCTTCCGAAATGATTCCCCGCGTGCCATAGGGCATCTTGCGATAGCCGTAGACCATCAGGTAACGGCCATCCTGCAGCGCGATCAACTCGGGCGGGAAGCCCCAGATGTTGGTCCATTTCGGCGGAGTCCAGGAGAAGCCGTCATCCTCGGACACAACCATCACCATGTTCTTGGCATCGCTTGACGGGTTCACGTGGGTGCGCATGAAGCAGACCAGCCGCCCGTCCTTCAGCCGCACCAGCCCCGGTTCCTCATAGTCGATGATGCTTGCCGGATCGTAGGCCAGCGTCGAGAAGTACTCCCAGTGGTCACCGCCATCCTCGGACTTCATCAGCGCCGACCGTGTGGTCTCGCCTTCGCCTTCTTCGCCATAGCCCCGGATGCGGCCGTACAGCCCCATCAGCAGCGCACCGTCCGGCATTTCCCAGCAGCCCACGCGGCAGCCGCCATGCTTCAGCGGGCGCACGTTCACCGGGATCATCTGCGACCACGTCTTGCCGTTGTCCTTCGACTTGATGACGAAGGTGCCCAGCCATCCTTGCGTCTTGTAGGCCGAACTCCAGTCGCCCCATTCCTCGGTGACCGGGCCGGGCGACCAAGACGGCTGCAGCCTTTTCTGTCCGCGCTTGAAGAACCCGGTGAGCGTGAAGTTCACGATCAGCGTGCCGTCGCTTGTTTCGCAGATGCCGCAGTCCCAGTTGCCCATCGTGTCGGACCAGTCGAGCACGATGGAGGGTTCGCTCCATGTCCGCCCGCCGTCCTGCGACCGGGTCATCATGGTGCGTCCGCTGTCGTGGTGGAACGGGTAGCGCTCTTCGTTGTAGACAGCGACCATCTCGCCGCTTCGCAGGACGCGCGTCATCACCTGGTTCACGCAATGCTCGGGGTGCTTGACCATGACGTGGTGGGTGATGTTCTTGATCGGGCTCATTCTTTTCGGGCTCCTCGATTGCCGGTGTCGTGTCGCCGCCCCTAAAGGCGGATGCCGATGTTCTTGATCGTCAGGTAGTTGCGGATGCCGGGCAGACCGCGCTCGCGACCGATGCCGCTCTGCTTGGCACCTCCCGTGGGGGCCTGCAGGCCGCCGATGAACCAGCCGTTCACCCAGACCGACCCGAAATCCAGCCGCCGCGTCAGCGACAGCGCGCGGGTGATGTCCTGGCTGTAGACACCCGCCACCAGCCCCGTTTCCAGCCGGTTGGCCAACTGTACCGCCTCGTCCTCGCTGTCGAAGACATGGGCAACGGCGACAGGGCCGAAGATTTCGTCGGTGGCGATGGAAAGCGCGGGGTCCACCTCGTCGAACAACGTCGGGGCCACGTAGAAGCCGGTGTTCAGTCCGGCCGGGCGGCCGCCGCCGAAGCGCAACCGCGCGCCGTCGCGCTGGCCTTGCGCGATGTAGCCCGTGACCTTCTCGTACTGCTCGCGCGAGGCGAGGGGGCCGATCACCGGGTCGGTCTCGGGCGGACCGACGGTCAGCCGTGCGGCTTTTTCGGCCAGCGCCTCGATGAACCGACCATGCACCGACCGGTGCAGCAGGTAGACCGATGCCGAGGAACAGACCTGCCCGGTATTGCCGAAGCTTGCATCCATTGCGTCGGTGGTGGCGCGGTCTATGTCGGCGTCGTCGAGCACGATCATCGGGTTCTTGCCGCCCAGTTCCAGCACCACCGGCTTGATCCCCTCGGCCGCGGCCTGGTAGACCCGCCGACCGGTGGCAACCGATCCGGTGAAGGTGACACCGCGCACCAGCGGATGGCGCACAAGCGGCTCGCCCGCCTCCTCGCCGAAGCCCGTTACCACGTTCACCACACCCGGCGGCAGACCGGCGTCGATGCACAATTGCCCAAGCGCCAGCGCCGTCAGCGGCGATTGCTCGGCGGGTTTCAGGACCGAAGTGCAGCCGGCAGCCAGCGCGGGCGCCAGCGACCGTGCGGCCATGCCCAGCGGATAATTCCACGGCACGATATGCGCAGTGACGCCCAAAGGTTCCATCACCGTGTAGTCCACAAAATCTGGACCGAGCGGGATCGTGGCACCTTCCATCTTGTCGGCGGCACCAGCGTTGTAGCGAAAGCAGTTGGCCACACCCCGCACGTCGCCCAGAGCCTCGCTCACCGGCTTGCCGACGTCGCGCCGTTCCAGTTCGGCCAGCTCGTCGCGGCGGGCGTCGATCAGGTCGGCAAGGCGGAACAGAAGCTGTCCGCGCTGGAACGGCGTCAGCGCCGACCAGGGCCCGTGCCGCGCCGCTTCGGCCGCCGCCACTGCCGCCGCCACATCCGCCGCCCGCCCGCGCGGAACCGAGGCGATCACCTGCTCGGTCGCAGGGTCCACAGTCTCAAACCGCTCGCCGGCTGCCGCATCGACCCAGTTTCCTCCAATCAGGAGCCTGTCACGCAAGAGCCTGTTCTCGATCATGTTTCCCGCCATGTCAGGATTTCACGCTGCCCTGCGACAGCCCTTGGATGAAGTACCGCTGCAACAGCAGGAAGACGGCGATGCTGGGCAGGGCCAGCACCGTCACTGCCGCCATGGCTACCGAGAACCCTTCTAGCTGCGTGTGCGAGCCGACGACGGGTGCGAACTGTGCCACCCCCACCGGAAGGGTTTTCATGTCCTCGCGGAAGGTCACCAGCAGTGGCCAGAGGAAGTTGTTCCAGTTCAGTGTGAAGATCACCACCGTCGCCGCCACCGCCGGCGCGCGCGCCATCGGCAAGGCGATCAGGAAGAAGGTCCGGAACGGCCCCGCCCCGTCCATCCGCGCCGCGTCTTCCAGTTCGGACGGGAAGGTCAGGAAGTACTGGCGGAAGATGTAGACCGAAAAGACATTGGCGATTGTTGGCACGATCAGCGCCGCATAAGTGCTGGCCCAGCCCATCTTGATCACTGCCAGCAGCAGCGGCACCACCGTGACCTCGGCAGGGATCATCAGCGAGGCAACGAAGACCGCAAACAGCAGGCCGTTTCCCGGAAACCGCATCCGCGCCAGGGCATAGCCCGCCATCGCGCCGAACAGCACGCAAAGCGCGGTCGAGACACCGGCCTGCACCAGACTGTTGAATGCCCAGCGGAGGATGGGAAACTCGAAGACCTTGACGTAGTTCTCCAGCGTGACGACCCGCGGGAACCACTCGATCTCCTCGGTCATCACATGTTCGGGCAGCTTGAACGAGGTCGACACCATCCAGACGAACGGCATCGCCCAGACCACGGCTACCAGCATGCCCAGCAGCCAGACGGGCACATGCGATAGACGCAGGCGTTGCGGGTTGTAGGCTTCGCGCGGCGCAGGGGTGGCCATGCTCAGTTCCTTTCCCGGATCAGCAACCGCAGCCCGAAGGTCACGGTGATGATGACTAGGAACAGGAGTATCGCCACCGCCGAAGCCAGCCCGAACTCGCTGCGTTCGATGGCGGCCTTGTAGATGTAGTGGATGGGCGAGGCCGACGATCCGGCAGGGCCGCCGTTCGTCATCACGTAGACTTGGCTGAAGATGCGCAAAGTGGAAATCACCTGCAGCGTGACGACCATGCTGATCACCGGCCGCAGGATCGGCAGGATGATGAACCACAGCCGCGACATCGGGCCAGCGCCATCCACTGAGGCGGCTTCGGTCAGGTCTTTCGGGACGTCCTGAAGTGCCGCAAGGAACAGGATGAAGGCCAGACCCATGTCCCACCAGATCGACGCGATGGAGACGCCGACGATCGACCAGTCGGCCGAGGTCAGCCATTCGACCGGACCGATGCCCAGATAGCCGAGGTAGTGGTTGACCAGCCCGAACTGAGTGTCGAGAAGCCAGACCCAGATCAGCCCGATCACGGTGGCCGATACCACATAGGGCGCAAAGAACAGCGTCCGCGCAAGCGTTGCGAGCGGCCAGCGCTGGTTGACGAAAAGCGCCGCCGCCAAACCTAGGCACGTCACCCCCGGCACGATAATCAGTGCGTAGACCAGCACGTTGCGGAACGCGCCCGCCACCCAGGGATCCGAGAAGGCCGTCTGGAAGTTGCGCGTTCCCACCCATTCCGGCGTGCCCATAATGCGCCACTCGGTGAACGCGACATAGGCGCCGAAGAACACCGGCATCACGTTGAACGCCAGGAATGGCAATGTGAAGAAGGCCACGAAGACATAGCCCGCCCAGTCGACGCGCACGGGATCGGAAAGCTCGGGCTGCCTGCGCGCAGTGACGGCCGCGGCACTGTCTTCCGGCGAAAGGAATGGGTCGCGGGGTAGCGGGGTCATCTGGACCATCGGTTGCCGGACGGATGCGCGTCCCGCCCAGGGAGGATGGGCGGGACGCTGTGGTCGCTCAAGGGGCCGGGTCAGCCTTTGTCGAGCGACTTCTGCCAGCCTTCCTGAAGCTGGGTCATCGCCTGCTCCGGCGTCGAAATGCCGGCCCAGACCTGTTCCAGCGTCTTGGCGAGGAAGTTGCCGCCCGAGTAGATGGTAAAGTCCGGACCATCGAGCACCGGCACCTCGAAGATGTCGGCGATGGCCATCCCGTCGATGAAGGCACCGCGCTTGTCCCACGGGATTCCGGCGGTCTGATAGTCCGGCATCGCCAGGATCGACTTGCGCGGCGCGGCGCCGCGGCCGACGGTCGTCCACAGGAAGCTGTTGTCCGACAGCCAGCGCACCGCCTCCATTGTCGCCTCGTAGCGGCCTGGATCGCTCTGGACGTACAGTTCAAGCCCGCCCATCTCGAAGTAGGTCCGCTGCGCCCCGCCGATGTTCGGCATCTTGAACGAGGTGAAGTTCAGCCCCTGGTTCATGTAGCCGCTCAGCGTCCAGGGTCCGGTCCAGAAAATCGATCCCTGTCCGACACCGAAGGCCTTGTAGCGGTCGGTCACGTCGCGGGTTCCGACCTTCGACGTGTCGAACAGCCCCAAAACCCACTCCATCGCCTTGATCCCGGCCTCGGGGTTCACGGCGGCGGTCTTCAGGTCGGCGCTGGCGCGCTCGAAGCCCATCTGCTCGGCCACGATGCCCCAGGTCACCGTCGGCTGCACACCCGACCCGGTCATCATGATGCCCGACCGGGTGACCTTGTCGCCCTCGCGCTTCGTCATCGCCTCGGCCCACGCCATCAGCGAGGCTTCGTCGGTCGGCAGCTTGGACGGGTCGAGCCCCGCCTCGGCGACATGGTCGAGATTCAGAAGCGGCTGCAGGCTCATCAGGTCCATCGGGACCATGAACATCTTGTCGTCGTACTTCGGATAGCGGGCCGCCTTCACCGAAGAGTCGGAAAAGTCTGCAAGATCGAGCCCGCTGGCCGTGATCAGGTCGTCCAGCGGCATGATCACGCCATCCTTGGCCAGCTGCGCCGCCTTGCCGGCGGTACCCCAGCCGAAGTCCGGTGCCTGGCCCGTCGCCGCCGCCGCGAGGACCTTGGTGGTGTATTGCTCCTCGGGTATCAGTTCCATCCGGATCTGGATGCCCTTGTCCGTGTGCGCATCGTTGAAGTTCTTGATCATCTGCGCCCAGACTTCGCCGTCGGATGCGGCAAGCCAGCTCCAGTGCACGATCTCGATCGGCTTGTTGTATGCGAAGACACGGTTGCCGAGCCAGGGCGTTGCCAAGGCCGCACCTGTGGCGACCCCGACCTGCTTAAGGAACCGGCGGCGGCTTGACCGCGGCGCGTTAGGGAATTGCATGCGTAACTCCTCTCTGTTGCAGGCACCCGCGTTTAGCCGCAGGTTGCCATAGTGTCTGACCGTTGCCGCACCCGGTGCTTCGTGGCGCCGGACGGCGGCCTTTTTCGACAGCTTCGCTGGGAATTCCAGCAACCGTCCCGCAGGTCCCGGGACGCCGGTTCGCGGGGCGCCGAGGCCCGGCACGGTTGGCGTCGTCAGGACTTCTGCACGTAAATGATGCATGGGAAAGCAGAGGGCACGTTTGCATTTCACGACAGAAACAAGACATATTGCGCTGGGTCGCCGAATCGGGAGTCTGCGTTGATGCGCGCCATCCGGAACTATGCCGAGGTGGGTCTGTACCTCGCTCCCCAGTTTCCGCTCTATGCCCTCGTTCCCCTGATCGAGGTCTTCCGCATTGCTAACCAGACCGCGGGAAAGCGGCTGTTCAACTGGCATTTCATCACCGAGGACGGCGGCCTGGTCGAATGCGGGGCGGGCATGACGCTGAACGCAAACGCCAGCATCTATTCGGATTTTCCTTATGATCAGGTGCTGATCATTTCTGGAAATGACCCGCTTTCCTTCCTGTCGCGTCGCTTCATCTCGTGGATCCAGCGGCTTCACGCGCATGGTGTTGTGCTTGGCGGGATCGACACCGGCGCCTTTGCCCTGGCCGAAGCAGGGCTACTGAACAGGCGGCGCGCGGTTTGTCACTGGGAAGCCATGCCGCTGTTCAGCGAGCGCTATCCCGACACACAGTTGATCGAGCAGCGCTTCCTGTTCGACCCCCCGATTCTGACCTGCGCCGGGGGCATCGCGGGGCTGGACATGATCCTTGATCTGGTCGAGCGCGAGCATGGGCCGATCCTCGCCCGCCAGATCGCGAACGGCTTTGTTCATGCCAATCGCAGCGATGCCGATGGCGCCCAGCGTGTCCATCCCCGGGGCGGCGAAGAGGACGGCGGCGACGCGGTGCGCATGCTAATTTCGGTGATGGAGGCGAACATCGAGACGCCGCTGCCGGTGCCGGACCTGGCCGACGCGGTAAAGATCCCCCGGCGTAGGTTGGAGCGGCTGTTTCTCAAGCGCACCCAGTCCTCCATCGCGCAGTACTACATGCGGGTGCGGCTCGAGCAGGCACGCGAGATGCTGTTCTACAGCCACAGTTCGATCGCGGACATCTCGCTTATGTGCGGCTTCGGGTCGCCGGCCGTCTTCACCCGCACCTTCCGCGCGCATTTCGGCCAGTCACCCAGCGCGTTCCGAGCCAGCCACGCCCCGGCCGAGATGGCACGCTACCGCCCGCAGGTCACCTGGACTCTCAGCGAGACGCGCCCCGTCCGGGGGTGATTCCGGGCGCCAATGGGTTTCGCGCGCAAAAGATCAAGAAGTCATCGCAAACCGCAATGTCCGCTTTGGCGCTTCATCATACAGTCGAGGCTGCGGTCCGGTGCAAGAGACCCCGCCGCAACCTTCGATGCACCTCAACAGGATTCGGAGAGGCGTTCTGCGGTGCGCGACCAGTGACAAGGATACACCGTCATGCCGACTGATCGACTGGATGCGCTGAAGCAGCGACTTCGCGGTTGCTACATCACCATTCCCACCATGTTCAGCGACCCGGATCTGGCACTCGACCTCGATGCCATCCGGGCACACACGCGCTTTCTGATCGACCGCGGCGCGCGCACTGGCAACGCAGTGCTGCTGGCCGGGGGCGCGGCCGGCGATTTCTCGACCATGTCCTTCGATGAGCGGGTAAAGGTGGCGACGACCGTCAAGGCCGAAGCGGGCGACACCGTTCCGGTGGCGATGGGCGCGCAGACCACCTCGACGCGCGAACTGCAGGCGCTGGCGCGCGCCGCGCAGACCATCGGGGTCGATTTCATCCAGGTATCCTGCCCCTTCTACTTCAACCATACAGAGGCCGACTTCTTCGAGTTCGTGCAGGCCGCCGCCTATGCCGCACCGAACACCGGCATCATCATCTACAACACCTTCTGGACCAGCCGCGGCGTCTCTTTCGGGATGGTCGAGAAGCTGGCCGACATCCCAAACGTCGTCGGGCTGAAATGGGCAACCCCACGCACCGACGCGATGGAGTTCGAGCACGTCTGCACCCATTTCGCGGACCGCCTCAGCATCATCGACAACAACCTATTCTTCACCATGAGCCACATGTTGGGGGTGCGCGCCTTCGAGGTGCACCTGTGCAATTACTGGCCCGAATGGGGGCAGAAGCTGGTCGAGCGGTTGGACGCGGGCGACTACCGCGAGGTGCAGCGCATGATCACGGACGAGGCGATGCCCTTCTATCACCTCTGGATGAAGATCGAGGGCGAATACACCAGCGGCGATGGCTACCTCGACAAGCTGTGCATGGAACTGATCGGCCTGCCCAGTAGCCGCTGCCGCCCGCCAACCCGCGATGTGCGGGCGCTCTACCGCGAAGACACGCGGAAAATGATGCAGGCCACCGGCGTGCCGGGGGTCCTGCCAGCCTAGAACGGCTGCCTTCCGAAACCAGAAACAAGAAGACAGACAAGGAGGATACCGATGAAGAACCTGCACACTCTCTTGGCGACCGCGCTGGTGGCTGTTGCCACAGCCGGCACGGCACTTGCGGAAGATGACGTGAGGCTGCGGCTGAACTGGATGTACTACGGCTCGCATGCGGGCTTTGCCCTTGGCCTTGACCGCGGCTACTTCGAAGAGGTCGGCATCGACCTCGACATCCGCTCGGGCAACGGCTCGGGATCGGCGCACCGGCTGGTGGCCAACGGCGACAGCGACTTCGCCTATGGTTCCTGCGGGTCGATGGTGAATCTCGCCTCGCAGGGCGCGGCCCTGGTTTCGGTGGCCGTCATCGACGCCATGGGGTCCGAGGCTATCCTCGTCCGCCCCGACGCCGGTGTGAAGACCATCGCAGATCTGAAGGGCAAGGCGCTGCTGACCACCGCGAACGCGGGCGTCAACACCTTCTTCCCGATCGTGCTGGCCAACTCGGGTCTGGCCGAGGGCGACATCACCATCACCAACGTGCCCGACGGCGCGCTGGTGTCGAGCTACCTTCAGGGCGCCGGCGGCGCGGTGGGAATGCTGGGCGGCATCGACGACAAGCCGGCCGAAATCAAGGCCAACGGCGGCGAGCCGCCGGTGATCTTCCCCTATTCCGACTTCGGCGTGAACCAGGTCGGCTACTGCATCGTCGCGCGGAAGGAAATGGTCGAGCAGAATCCCGACCTCGTGAAGCGTTTCGTTGCCGCGACGATCAAGTCCTACAAGGCCGCGGAGGCCGACCCGGATGCGGCCGTGAATGCGATCGGCGACATCGTCGGCGGCACGATGAACGAGGACGAAGGCAAGGCGCAGTCGCGCGCCGTGCTCGACGTGACGCTGGGGCTGCTCTATTCGGCTGCGAACACCGACAAGACACTCGGGCTGAACGTCCCCTCGGATTGGGCCGACATGGTGGATCTGATGAAGAAGTACAACGATCTCGATTCCGCCGCGGATCCGACGACCTTCTACACCAACGTCTTCATCGAGTGACGACGCCGACGGGGCGGCCCCCGGCCGCCCCGCCTCTGCCCGGAAAGCCCCGCATGCCCCACCAGATCGAACTGCGTAACCTGACCAAATCCTTCGGTCGGGGTGCCGATGCGGTCGACGCCCTCGGGCCGGTCAGTCTCGACGTGGCCGAAGGTGAGTTCGTTTCGCTGCTCGGGCCTTCAGGCTGCGGCAAGTCCACGCTGATGCTGATGATTGCGGGGCTGCTTCCCATAACGCAGGGCAGCATCCTGTTCGCGGGCAAGCCCGTGAAGGGGCCGCAGACCGACATCGGGATCATGTTCCAGGACAATACACTGGTGCCGTGGCGCACGGTGCGCGGCAATATCGAACTGCAGCTTGAAATGCGGGGATTGTCACCCGCCGATCATGCCGCTTCCGTCGATGCCCTTCTGGCATCTGTCCGGCTGACCGACTTCCAGCACCGCCATCCGCACGAGCTTTCGGGTGGCATGCAGCAGCGCGCGGCGTTCTGCCAAGCGATGGTGCACCACCCCCGCACGCTCTTGCTGGACGAACCCTTGGGCAAGCTGGACGCAATGACGCGCGAAAGCATCCGGAGCGACCTGCAGGCACTTTGGCTGCAAGAGCGGCGGACGGTCGTCTTCGTCACCCATTCCATCGAAGAGGCGATCCAGCTTTCTTCCCGCGTCGCCGTCATCACGCCGCGGCCAGGCCGGATCGAGCGCATCTTCGACATCGACCTGCCCTTCCCGCGTGACTTCGACGTGAAGGCCAGCCCCGAGTTCACCCGGTACACCCGCGCCATTCAGGAGATCTTCCGCAGCTATGGCGTCCTCTGACCACTCCCGCCTGACCGCCCGATTGCGCGACTGGTTCGAGCAGTCGTGGATGTTCGTCGCCTTCTTCGCGGGCTTCTTCCTGTTCTGGGAATACTCCGTCGTCTGGTTCGACGTGCCGCGCTACATTCTCGTGCCGCCCTCTACGATCGTCACCAAGGGCTGGGCCGACATCGACAGGTTGCTCTACTACACGTGGGTTACCGGCGTGGAGGTGGTTCTGGGCTATGCCGTCGCCGTCGTCCTCGCGTTGCCGATCGGCCTTGCGATCGCCTTCTCGACCATCCTGCGGCGCACCGTCTATCCGTTTCTCGTCTGCATCGAGATGGTTCCGAAGATCGCCTTCGCGCCGCTGTTCATCTCTTGGCTGGGCTTCGGCCTTCTGCCCAAGGTGATCATCGTCTTCCTCGTCTGCTTCTTTCCCATCGTGCTGAACGCGATCCTTGCCTTCAGTTCCCTGCCCGAGGAGTTGACGCGCTTCGCGCGGTCGACCGGGGCGGGGCCGTGGCGCACCTTCACCCGCCTGCGCCTTCCCGCGGCGCTGCCGCAGTGTTTCGTCGGCTTCAAGTATGCGGCGATCAACGCCACCGTCGGCGCAGCGATTGCCGAATTTATCGGATCCGACCAGGGGCTCGGCTTCTACATCCAGATCGTTACCGGCAACATGCGGCCCGACCTTGCATTTGCCGGTATCTTCTTCCTGACTCTGCTGGGGTTGGCGCTCTTCGGCCTGGTCACGCTGGCCGAGCGGCTGCTGATCCCCTGGCACATCTCCGTCCGTCGCGGCGCCCACTGAACCCATGGAGGTCCAATCATGTCCCTGACCAAGCAAGACGCACACCGGATCGCCGCGGCGCTGAAGCCGCAGGTGCATGCCTTCATCGACGGCGCCTTCGCGCCGGCGGCGGATGGGGCGACCTTCGACACAGTCAACCCGGCGACTGGCGCGGTGCTAGCACGCGTCGCGCATTGCGGCCGGGCCGATGTCGACCGCGCCGTCGCCGCCGCCCGGCGCGTGTTCGATGACGGCACATGGTCGCGCCGGGCCCCCGAGGCGCGTAAGGAAGTCCTGATCCGGCTTGCGAACCTCGTGCGCCAGAACGCGCAGGAACTCGCCGTCCTCGAAAGCCTCGACAGCGGCAAGACGATCACCGATTGCCTGCACGAGATCGGCACCGAAGTGCCGCGCTTCTTCCAGTGGTACGGAGAGCTGGCCGACAAGAGCTTTGGCAAGGTCTCGCCCACCGGGGAGAACGCCGTCGCGCTGATCGTCAAGGAACCGGCGGGGGTGGTGGGGCTAGTGCTGCCGTGGAACTTCCCGCTACTGATGGCGGCCTGGAAGCTTGCGCCTGCGCTGGCTGCAGGTTGCTCGACGCTGGTCAAGCCCGCGGAACAGACGCCGCTGTCGGTCCTGCGGCTGGCGGAACTAGCAGCCGAGGCCGGTGTTCCCGAGGGCGTGCTGAACGTGCTGCCCGGGATGGGCGAGACCACGGGCCAGCTGATCGGTCGCCATCCCGACATCGACATCGTGTCCTTCACCGGCTCGACCGAGGTCGGCGGCTACTTCCTGCGCTATGCCGGAGAAAGCAATCTCAAGGTCATCGGGTTGGAAATGGGCGGCAAGAGCCCGTTCATCGTGCTGGATGACGCCGACCTGACCGATGATTTGATCGAGCACGCCGCCATGTCGGCCTTCTGGAACGGCGGCCAGAACTGTTCCGCCAACATGCGCCAGATCGTCGACGCGAAACTGGCCGAGGAATTCGCGGCCAGGGTTACGGCGCGGGCGCAGGCCTTCCGTCTGGGCGATCCGCTGGACCCCGAGACGAACATCGGTGCCATGGTCACGACCGAGCACCAGTCGCGCGTGATGGCCTACATCGACCGCGGCAAGGCCGAAGGCGCGCGCCTTCTTACCGGGGGCGATGCCATCGGACCGGGCTGCTTCATCGCACCGACGGTGTTCTCGGGCCTGACGGCGGGCATGACCATCGCCCGCGAGGAAATCTTCGGCCCCGTTTTGGGCGTTCTGCCGGTATCGGGTCTGGACGAGGCGTTGCGGGTCGCGCGCGACACCGACTATGGCCTTCATGCGACCGTGTTCACTCGCGACATCGACCGTGCCCTCCATATGGCGCGGCGACTGCCCTGCGGCACCATATCGGTCAACGGTTTCTCTGAGGGTGACGTAACGACACCCTTCGGGGGCTACAGGCGCTCGGGCTCTCTGGCCCGCGACAACGGCACCGAGGCGATGGACCAGTATCTGCAGACCAAGACGATCTGGATCGCCACATCGATTCCTGGGCTTGCGCGATGACCGACATCGCGGTCTGCGTCCCATTGTCGGAGGGCCAGATGGCCCGGCTGCGCCGGGGAGCCGAGGGATGCACCCTGCGGGCGCTGGCTCCGGATGCACCCTGCGATTGCGAAGTGGTCTTCGGCAACCCGGACCCCGGGAACGTTGCGGGCAATGCCGCGCTGCGCTGGTTACAACTCGAATCCGTAGGCTTCGGTGAGTACACCTCGCTGGACTGGACCCGCTCGGGAGGAACCGTGCAGGTGACGAACCTCGCCGGGTTCTTTGCCGATCCCGTGGCCGAGTCGGCGTTGGCCGGCATTCTTGCGCTTTACCGCGGGATCGACCGGCTGGTCCGTCTGCAGGACCGCGCCGAATGGCAGGGAGACACGATCCGCCCGACCCTCAGGCGGCTTTCTGGCGCGCGCGTCGTGCTTTTCGGGTTCGGCGCGATCAACCGGCGGCTGGCTGACCTTCTGACCCCTTTCGGCTGCGCCATCACCACGCTTGCAAGGGGCTGGACGGACGACAGCCTCGCCGCCGCTCTTTCCGAGGCGGACATCGTCGTCTCCACGGTCCCGGCCACGTCGCAGACCGCAGAGGTCTTCAGCGCCGCCCGATTTGCCCTGATGCCCCGCGGTGCGGTCTTCTGCAACCTTGGGCGCGGTTCTGCCGTGGACGAGGCGGCGCTGGACGGCGCCCTGCGGTCCGGTCATCTGGGTGGCGCGGTGATCGACGTCACGCGCGAAGAACCATTGCCGCAGGGCCACCCGTTCTGGACCTGCCCGAACCTGTTGCTCACCCAGCATTCCGGCGGCGGCACCTCCGACGAGATCGACCGCAAGATCGACCATTTCCTGGCCAACCTGGCCCTCTATCGCGCCGGCCGTCCGCTGGTCGGTCGCGTGGACTTTGCACGAGGTTACTGAATGCCTGCCATCGCCGCCGTCCGCTGTATCCTGCTGTCATCGCCCTATGCCGATGCCGACGACCCCGAGATCAAGGAATGCTTCCCCAACGGCCCGAAACGCACCATCGGAATGGTCGAGATCACCCTCGACAATGGCGTTACCGGCCTTGGCGAAGGCTACCTCGCCGTCTTCGCGCCGCTTGTGTTCAAGTCCATTGTCGATCTCTGCACCCCGCAGGTGCTGGGCAAGGACGGCTTCGAAATCGACCGCCGCGTGCGCGACCTGCGCTCGCTCTGCGACTACTGGTCGTTGCAGGGCGCCGCGCGCCATGTCATCGCTGCCTTCGAGATCGCGCTGCAGGATGCCAAGGGCAAGAGCCTTGGAAAGCCGGTCTACGACCTGCTCGGGGGTGCTAAGGCCGATTCGATCCGCATCTATGGTTCGGGTGGCTGCTGCGATGCCAAGCACCAGTTCCTGCGCGAGATGGACATGCTCGACCGGCTTGGGATCACGCTTTACAAGATCCGCTCGGTGAAGCGTGACATCCTGCGCACCGCCTGGGTGCTGAACGAGGCCGGGCGCCGCGGCATCGAGGTCGGGGTCGACATGTGTCAGAACCTCGCCGACCCCCCGCAAGAGGTGGATGACGTCGTCGCGTTCGTGAACGCCGTCCATGCCCTGACCCCCCGTCGCATGGCCTTTGTCGAAGAGGCGATCGGCCCGGACGCGCCAGAGGGCTTCCGTGAACTGCGCCGCCGTATCGACGTCCCGGTCTGCGGTGGCGAGATCATCACCACACCCAAAGAGATGATCGAGCGGCTGAGCAACGACGTCTACGCCTTCGTGCAGCCCGATGCCTCGGTGATGGGTGGGATTTCGGCGGTGATGGAAGTCTTTGCCGCCGCACAGGCGCATGGAACCGGCGTGGTCGTCCATGCCTGGGGCGGGGCTGCGGCGATCATGGCCAGCTACCATGCGGCCTTTGCCGCAGGGGGCGATCTTGTGGAATACCCGATGCTCGACTTTCCGCTTGGCGCCGAGATGATCGGCGATCAGGGCCGCATCGAGGGCGGTCGCCTGCTGCGCCCCACCGCCGCCGGCCTCGGCCTGAAGCTGACGCCCCAGATGGAAGCGCGCTTTCCCTTCGATCCGTCGGCCGTCTACAGTTGCGTCCTGCACGACTGGGGCCCGCCGCCCGACAGCTATTGGTCCGCGTGAAACTTGCCGCCTCGACTTGGACGCAGGCCCACTGGCTTAGGGTCAGGACTCGTTCTCGTTTCATAACCAGAACATGACAGTCGCGGCGAGGGCTATGGCGGAGAGGAAGACTTTCGGGGACCGGTCGTAGCGGGTTGCGACCCTGCGCCAATCCTTCAGCCGCCCGAACATGATCTCGATCCGGTTGCGGCGTCTGTAGCGGCGCTTATCGTGTTTGATGGGCTTGGCACGAGACTTCCGGCCCGGGATGCAGGGCTTTATCCCCCTGTCTTTCAACGCATCTCTGAACCAGTCGGCATCGTAACCCCGGTCGGCCAACAGCCATTCCGCCTTTGGCAAGCTGCCCAGCAGGGCTGCCGCACCTGTGTAATCACTGACCTGGCCTGCGGTAATGAAGAACCGGATCGGGCGTCCCTCGGCGTCTGTCACCGCATGCAGTTTCGTGTTCATGCCGCCTTTCGTGCGACCGATCAGACGGCCCCTCAGATCGTCAGGCCCCCCTTTTTCGACCGCAGGCTGGTCGCCGTGCGGTGTGCTTTCAGGTAGGTCGCATCGATCATCACCGTCTTCGGAACCGCGGCCTCGGAGGCCAGGCCCTCCATCATCCGTGCGAAGATGCCCTTGTCCCCCCACCGCTTCCATCGGTTGTAAAGGGTCTTCGGCGGGCCATACTCCCGAGGCGCATCGCACCACCGCAAGCCATTGCGATTGATGAAGATAATGCCACTCAGAACCCGACGATCATCGACCCGCGGTTTGCCGTGGCTCTTCGGAAAGAACGGTTCCAGACGCGCCATCTGCGCGTCCGTTAGCCAGAAAAGGTTGCTCATCGATCAGTCTCCTCGCAGAGGCTGAATCATGCAGCAAGCGCAAGTTCAATGGGTCCTGACCCTAGCGCATGTGCGGCCATCGCCGATCTGATCGCTTCGGGCGGCCTTGGTGGACGCAAGGTCGTCTATGCCGTCCCGCGCCACGATCTCGGTGCGGACCAGGTGGCGGCCTTCAAGGCGCTCGGCCTGCGCGCGATGCTGTGGAAGGGCCGCACCGCCCCGGATCCGGAACCGGACAACCCCGACCAGTTGATGTGCCGCGACACAGAAGTGCGCGCACCACGGTGATCCGGCCACGGATTCCATGAGCATCCGGCCACCCATTCCATTGCGATCCGGCCACCTATTCCACGAGCATCCGGCCGCCCTCGTGTAAGGTCCTGCAGGGCAATCT
>Ga0247833_1004036_pt1 | contig 18786 bp, 16 predicted proteins | sample LaCruzMarch2015__7_FD_187117 | JGI IMG/M metagenome (GOLD analysis project Ga0247833, IMG submission 187117) | Freshwater microbial communities from meromictic Lake La Cruz, Castile-La Mancha, Spain - LaCruzMarch2015_8m | ecosystem: Environmental > Aquatic > Freshwater > Lake | place: Spain... | reverse complement strand
AAGAAAACCCCTTCGCAAAACTAACGAAAGGGTTTTATATATTTTCTAAGTTTACGAAATCCAACTAAACTGATACTCGATGTTTGGTATTTTCGTACGTTCGGCTACTCTTCTTAATCTACTTGGCATGGCCATTAAGTAATCACGAGCTTTTTCGCCAGCATCATTCAAATTTTGAATACCATCAATCTTCCAGTCTTTCAACAACGACTCCATAATTTCGATGTAATCATAGGTTGTATAAACACCCAAACGTTGAGCAGCATCCGAAAAATGAGAAAATGTTTGTCCCAAATTTAATCCCGACTCACGCAAGAAATGAGCTGGCATTGCGATTTTCTTCCTCATCATGTCTTCAAAAGCCAACATCATTTCTGATGGATCAACTTCAAAGATATTACTGATAAATGTTTTGTAGGCACGAGCATGACGCATTTCGTCAGCCGCAATTACACCACAAATTTTTGCTAATGGTGTATTTCCATAATCTTTTGCCAATTTTGCAGTATTTCGGTGCGAAATATTAGTCGCCAATTCTTGAAACGATGTATAAACAAAGTTTTTGTATGGGTCACGACCTGTACCAATATCAAAGCCATCAGCAATAAGATATTGGGTTGATGTTTCCATCGCACGCATGTTCACGCGACCCGATAGATACAAAAACTTATTTAATAAATCTCCGTGACGGTTTTCTTCGGCAGTCCAAGCACGCACCCATTTAGCCCAGCCATTTGGCTCATTTACTTGGTCAACACCTACAACTTCAATCAACCATGATTCATAAGTCGGAAGAGCTTCTTCGGTAATTGTATCACCAACTAAAACCGCAAGGTAATCATAAGGCAAATCTTTGGCAGTTTCTCTCAATTCTTTTACTTGAATCAAAAAGTCTTCACTTTCTGAATTTGGTAAAAAATCTGTTGGCTGCCAGTTTGTATCAATCGGTTTTAGAAATTCGTCAACGAAATAGTCAATTTTTTGACCAACGAATTTCATTACCTCTAATCTCATATTGGATAATTCCATATTAGTTTCTGAAATGTAAAGTTTAGTTTCAACAACGGTGCAAGGTAGTTCTTATTTAGAAAAAAAAGTAGAATATCACACTTTTTCTGCAAACTATGTGCTTTTTACGTATTTTTGTAATATGAAAAAGATGATTGATTATATTTTAAGTTTGGTTTATTTGGTCTATTTTGGACTATTATTAGTCGTGTTTCACATATTTCAGTTAATAGCTTTTACTATTTTCGGAAGAAATGCCCAGCAGAAAGTTGTCTTTGTGCTAAATTTTTTCATAACTTACGGTTGGTATATTACTGGTACAACTGTGAAGTTTACACAATTGTTTGAGCTACCAACCGGCCGATCAATAATTTTTGTTACTAATCACCAAAGCACGTTTGATATTCCAGCTATCTATTGGTTTTTGCGTAAACATCAACCAATTTTTGTATCGAAAATCGAATTGGCGAAGGGAATTCCAAGTATTTCGTATAATCTGCGTAAAAGCAAAGCGGCTCTTATCGACCGTAAAGATGGCAAACAAGCAGTGAGCGAAATCTTGCGTTTGAGTAAATATATTGGTGAAAATAATTATTCTGCAGTAATATTTCCAGAAGGCACTCGTTCTCGCACGGGCGAAATGAAACCTTTTGCCGCAGGTGGAATAAATGCCTTATTAAAAAAAGCACCTAATTCTTTAGTCGTACCGATTGCTATCAAAGGAAACAATAAATTTGACCCAAAAGGCGGACTTTTTCCCTTAGTTTCTTTCTCTAAACTTTCTTGGACAGTCCTTGAGCCAATCGAGCCAAAAGGTAAAACAGGCGAAGAAATTGCCAATTTGGCACATGAAGCTATTCGTTTAGTTATGGAAGTGTAAGTAACATATTCTTGATAAGAATTTTAAAGCCCAACTTAAAAAATCAAGTTGGGCTTCTCTATAGAATGAACAATATTCGCTCATTCAATCATTAAAATTAAACGCCAGCCGTTTCGACTTCTGAAGCGATTTTCTTCACTAAACCTTGCAAAACCTTTCCTGGTCCACATTCTACAAATTTTGTTGCACCATCGGCTACCATATTTTGTACTGACTGTGTCCAACGAACTGGGCCAGTAAGTTGTGCAATCAAATTTGCTTTGATTGTTGCCACATCGGTTGATGGTTGTGCATTTACGTTTTGATAAATCGGACAGCTAGGCGTCGAAAATGATGTATTTTCAATCGCCGCGGCTAATTCTTCCCGAGCTGGCTCCATCAATGGTGAGTGAAATGCTCCACCAACTGGTAAAATTAATGCTCTTTTTGCACCTGCAGCTTTTAATTGTTCGCAAGCCACAGTTACAGCTTCGATTGTTCCTGAAATAACTAATTGGCCTGGACAATTATAGTTAGCGGCAACTACTACGCCGTCGATCCCTGCACAAATATCTTCTACTACATTATCGGCTAAATTTAAAATTGCCGCCATTGTTGATGGATTTATCTCACATGCACGTTGCATCGCATTGGCACGTTGCGAAACAAGTTTCAATCCATCTTCAAACGATAATGCTCCTGCTGTCACTAAGGCCGAAAATTCTCCCAAAGAGTGACCGGCAACCATATCGAGTTTAAAATCTTCGATGGTTGAAGCCAAAATTACTGAATGTAAGAAAATTGCAGGCTGAGTTACATTGGTTTGTTTAAGTTCTTCGTCAGTTCCCTCAAACATTATTTTTGTAATTTCAAAGCCTAAGATTTCATTGGCTTTTTCAAACATTTGGCGGGCAGATTCCGAACTTTCGTAAAGATTTTTACCCATTCCACTAAACTGAGCCCCTTGCCCAGGAAAAACATACGCTGTCATATTTTATTACTGGTTACTGGAAAATTGCGGAGCCGCCCGTGCGGTTATTGGTTTTGAGTTATTCCTCCTCATTCCCTAACTCAAAACACAACATTTATTTTGTCTGCAAACTTTTTTTAATATCAATCCTTTCCGTAACCACCATTGCCATTGAGTATCGATGCTTGATGGATGAGTAATAACGCTCGGCATCTAATCTTGAAGAAAAATCGCCCGCTTTGAGTTTATAGGTTGGTTGGCTGAAAGTAAGATAGGTATTAAGTTCAGGAAAGTTTTGGTAAATAAATACTTTTGCTTCATCCACGTCTCTGCGGTCATTACCTACATATATTTGAATTCGATAACCAGTTGAAAATCGAGCGTTTTTGTTTCTTTCAGCAATAGAGTCAAGAACAATATCAACTTGCGAATTTACTTGCTGTGGAAATTGAACGGCTATTCCGCTGGTCTTTTCTTTAGTAGACACTTTTTCACTCGGTGATGCTGCTACGGGTTTAGAGTCGTATTTCACACGAACATCCGAAAGGTCTTCTTCATAATTACCAATACCAGTATTATTGTTTTTAGAAGGTGTTGACGACCGACTACAAGCACCAACAATTATTGATAGACAAATACAAAGTATTACTTTTGAAAAAATCTTCATTGTATATTCTTTAGATTTTGAGCAGACCTCACTTTTATCTATTATTGACGGTCAAAATTATAAAAATATTCTTTCTTAATGATAAAAACACCAAAAAGATGTTGGTATTGTTTTAAATAATTTACTTCGGTTTCAACAAAGACCCACTCATATCGACTGATAAAGTGGGTCTTATAAGGCTTATTTATGGTTTTTGTTTTGTCTCGAATCTTATATCCAAAGTCTATTTTTTCGCCATTTCTTCTTCTTTTAGGCTTCTACGCAAAATCTTACCAACATTTGTCTTTGGTAATTCGGTGCGGAACTCAATATGCTTCGGACATTTGTAAGCAGTGAGGTTTTCTTTACAATATGCCTTTATTTGTTCGGCTGTAAGGTTCTGGTCTTTTTTCACTACAAAAACTTTCACAGCTTCGGTCGATTTTTCATCTGCGACTCCAATACATGCAACCTCCATAACTCCTGGGCAAGTTGCTACTACATCTTCGATTTCGTTTGGATACACATTAAAGCCTGAAACCAAAATCATATCTTTTTTTCTATCCACAATCTTAAAGTAGCCATCGGCACTCATTATACCCACGTCGCCCGTTTTGAACCAAGATTTTCCTTCACTGTCAATAAATGTAACTTTAGCAGTTTCGTCTTCTCTTTTATAGTAGCCTACCATTACTTGCGGACCGTGAGCCACGATTTCGCCTGCTTCGCCAATCTCTGCCCATGTTTCATCATCTTTCAAGATTTTGACTTCAGTGCTTGGCCACGGAATTCCGATTGTGCCAACACGATTTTCCCCAATAAGTGGATTCGATGTAAGCACAGGTGAAGTTTCTGACAAACCATAACCCTCGGCTGGAAGATTTCCTGTCAAATCTTTCCAACGATTGGCCACAATACCTTGCAAGGCCATTCCACCTGCCGATGTGATAATTAATTTACTAAAATCAACTTCTCCGATTTTTGGATGGTTCAATAAACCGTTATACAAGGTATTCACACCAGTAAATACATGCGGAGGATATTTTTTCAAATCTTTGATGAAAGCTTCCAAATCACGAGGGTTCGTGATGAGCAAATTCATCGTGCCTGTTTTTAAGGCCGTAAGAGCATTTACGGTAAGGGCATAAATATGATAAAGTGGCAATGCCGCTACCACGACGGGTTTTTCATCGGTAATTTTATCGGTCAAAACTCCTTGCCAAACATTATTGGCTTCCAGGTTTGAGACAATATTTCGGTGCGTTAGCATTGCACCTTTAGATACGCCGGTTGTTCCGCCTGTATATTGAATAAAAGCTATTTCCGAATTATTCATCGATGGCTTTTCCCAAGTTTGGCTTGCACCTTTATTTACTGCATCCATAAAAGACTGTGCAGCAGGCAAGCTGAACGCAGGAACCATTTTCTTGACGCTCTTCACCACAAAGTTCACAATTTGCTTTTTAGGAAAACCAAGCATATCACCCAATTCTGTCACGAAAACATGCTTAATAGCAGTATTTCCTATAATTTTTTCAAGGTTTGAGGCGAAATTTGCCACAATCACGATAGCTATTGCACCTGAATCTTTAAACTGGTGTTCCATTTCGCGTGGCGTGTAAAGCGGATTGGTGTTTACGACTGTAAGTCCCGCACGCAATGCACCAAACATTGCTACTGGATATTGTAATAAGTTCGGCATCTGAATGGCTATTCGGTCGCCTTTTTGCATTCCCATATCTTGCAGATATGCCGCAAAATTTCGTGAAAGCGTATCGAGTTGACCATAAGTGATTTCTTTGCCCATACAAGCATAGGCCGACTTATGACTAAATTTCTTAAAGCCATCTTCCATCAATTCTAAAATCGAAGGATAAGCTTCTGGATTAATTTCGTAGGGAACACCCTTTGGATAATATTTTAGCCAAGGGTAAGTTTCAGTGGTAACAGGCATGTTCTTATAGTTTGTTTGTATTTTTTTGTGTAAAAATAAGACGATTTATTGATTAGAAGTGATGAAAAAGCAAAAAAATGTCTGATAATCAGAATATTTAACATGTTTCTAATATTAGAAGCACTTTTTGGATTAATTTTGTCAATCATTTTGCGAAAATTTTCAAACAAAAGGATTTTCATTTCAATAAGTTAATTATTAAATTCCTTGAATACTTTTTCAAACGAAAAATCGGATATAAAAGTCAGTGTGATGGTTTTGACTTATAATCACGAAAAATTTATTCGTAAAACCCTCGATTCGATACTTTCGCAACAAGTCAACTTTAAATTTGAAGTTATCGTTGGCGATGATGCATCTACTGATTCGACTGCCGAAATCGTTAGAGAATACTATAGCATATATCCAAATATTATTGTACCAATGCTTCACGAGAAAAATCTCGGTGGATTTGGTAAAGCCAATACTTTGGCTGCACTTGCTATTGCTAAAGGAAAATACATTGCCCCAATGGATGGCGACGATTATTGGACTTCCGACCAAAAACTTCAAAAGCTGGCTGATTTTTTAGACCAAAATTCTGACTTCGTGGCTTGTTTTCATAATGCTGAAATTGTTTTTGATGATGATTCTCACCCGAATCAGTTTGTGAATGCACCTGACCAAAAGGAAGTCGTAATGGTCGAGGATTTTATTGGAGAAGATGAAGTATGGTTTATAGCAACTTCGGCGATTTTATTCCGTAATGGTGTAATTACGCATTATCCGCAATGGTTTCATGAGTCAAAAAGTGGCGATATTCCTCGCTATATTTTGTTAGGAAAAGGTGGCACTAAGTTTAAGTATATCAACGAAACGATGTCGGTATACCGCAAAAACCGTAATAGCGGCATGAGTTTTACGGATGGCTATAAAGATTTTGATTTCTTACAAAACCGCATCGGAATGTATCGTGGAATTGACCAAGAATTAGATTATAAATTTCACGAAACACTTAATAAAAACATTGCACGATATTACCTGATGATGCTTGATTGTAAGCAGTTTGTAGGCAAGTACTTTAAACAGATGCCAACAGCGATTACATATTTAAGATTAGCAAAACCAAGTCAAGAGATAAGAAAAGAGATAATCAGAGAATACATTTTTCCGAAATGGCTAAGTAATCTTTACAGTTTCTTTGCTCTTCTACCTCATCGAATTAAGAAAAGTTTTTAGTGTTGTATTTGTTGCCAATTGTTTTTTAACAATTGTGTAACAAAATTCACAACCTGCAACAATGTATAACATTACAAAATATCATGGCACCAAAAGTAAGCGTTTGTGTTCCGACTTATAATCACGAAAAATATATTCGTCAGACCCTCAATGGAGTTTTGATGCAGCAGACAAATTTTGAGATTGAAATCGTAATCGGTGATGACGCTTCAACAGATAACAATCAACAGATTATTCAGGAATATGTTGATAAGTACCCAAATATATTTCAAGCGTTTTTACATAAAGAAAATCAAGGCCCGAAAGAACCAAAGGAGTTTGGTGGTAGAAATAATGTTTTGGGACTTCTGAAATCCTGCAAAGGCGATTACGTAGCACTTTGCGAAGGCGATGATTTTTGGACAGATCCCCTGAAACTACAAAAACAAGTAGATTTCATGGAAGTAAATCCAAATTACGCCATTTGTCACCATAATATGCAAGTAATTTATGAAGATGGTTCACCCGAACATTTTTTCAATGACGAAAATCAAAAGACAGAATCAAGTATTGTGGATATTTTGGAAGACCGTTGGTTTATTGCTACTGCTGCTACACTTTACAGAAATATTTTCCGTGAACAAGACTTTGTAGAATGGCACAGCCGTGCCGCAGCAGGTGATTGGGCCTTGGTAATTCAGTTGGCCGCAACAGGTAAGATTCATTACATCAATGATGCTATGGGCGTTTACCGCAAGCACCATGGTGGTTTGAGTAATATACAATCTTCAAGCAATTTGTATTTTCTACGAAACCGCCAACAAATGTTTACTGATATTAACGAATGGTTAAATTTCAAGTACAATACCACGATTCAGCAAACACTGATATCCTACCAAAAACAAATTCAAACACTTGAAGCGAAATTTTATTAATTTTACAAAAATTGTGGTTTAAAGCAGTATTACTTAATCTAATTGCTCTTATTTTTTTAACAAATATAATTTGCTTAATGCTTATTTCGTAAAGCTTAAAAGCAAAATCAGGGGTTTATGTCTCACAAAATAGCAATCGTTACACCTCTTTTTAATGACTGGGATTGCCTTTACAAACTCGTTGTAGATGTTCGTAAAGTGCTTTCGCCTACCCAATTTGCTGATTATCGAATTATTGTTGTAAACGATTGTTCGAGTTTAGAAGTTGATGCTACAAAACTGGTTGGGCATCCTGTTGAAATAATTCACCTCAACAAAAACCTCGGTCATCAGAAATCTATTGCCATTGGAGTTTCATATTTGAATAAAAATTCGGAGCAAGATTTTGTTGTGGTTATGGATGTTGACGGCGAAGACAAGCCCGAACATCTAACGATTTTATTGGAAGAAGCTATCGAAGGTAATGCAAATAAGATTGTTTTTGCCCGCCGTACAAAGCGAAAAGAGAGTTTTTACTTCAAGATATTTTATAAAATTTATAAATTCATTTTTGTTTTTTTGACAGGAAAAGTTATAAATTTTGGTAATTATTCAGTAATTCCGAAGGGTTTACTCGACAAAGTTGCCCATATTTCTGATATTTGGAATCATTATCCTGGTGGTGTTATTCGTTCTCGATTGCTCTATACATCGGTTGGTCTAGAGCGTGGAGAAAGATATACGGGAAAATCAAAAATGAATTACACATCTTTAGTGATTCATGGATTGAGTGCAGTAGCTGTTTATGTCGATACCGTTTCTGTCAGATTGCTAATAGCGGTTTCATTACTTATTATGTCCGCAATTTTTGGAATTTCTTTAGTTTTTATTTTCGATTACCATATTCCGATTTGGGGCTTACTCTTGTTTTTTGGAATTTTGAGCCAAGCATTTCTAAGTACCTTGATTTTAGTTTTCACGGTTCTTTCTTATCGTGTAAACTTCAATTTTCTTCCTGCAGTTCATTTTCAAGATTATATCCAAACTGTTGAAAAAATATAATTCCAATTACGAATTTAGAGTATGTATAAAAAATTCATCACCTACTTGTTGATATTTCTACCAATTATTGGCTTTTATGTATTTGTTTTTCATAATGCTTTCAATATCGGTTGGAATGACGATTGGCACGGAATCGAAGGTTTTTTGGCGAGTTGGATGCAGCAAGAAACGTTCTCCGAAAAAATAGCTTTGTTGTTTTCACAAATGTGTGAACACCGAATTTTGTACGTACGTCTTAGCACACTACTTTGCTACAATCTTTTCGGAGAGGTAAATTACAAGATTTTGATGCTCATGGGCGTTTCTTATCTGCTGATTTTACCATTTGTTTTCTACCGAGTTTTGCGAGAAATCAATCTAAAGTTGGCTTATCTTATTCCAATCATTTTTATTGTTTTCAATACACAACCCATCGAAAATATCTTTTGGGCGATTACTTCTCTTCAACCTAATACTGTTATAATTTTTGGTCTTTGGGGTTTTTCTCTTTTGTTGTTTTACAAGCAAAAATGGGCTTTTTACTTTGCTAATATCTTATTTTTTGTGGCAATGTTTACAAATGGTAACGGAATGTTTTCGTATGTAGCGGCCATTCCTTTGATTTTATATACTCGCACACGTAGCGAGAAGATACAGTTTTTGGCTTTTACTATTTTTTCGTTTTTACTCTATTTCTATGATTTCAAACAACCTGGTATTCGTCCTGATGTGAAGATAAATTTCATAAAATATCCACATATCATTGTTGGAGATATTTTTGCGTTCTTTGGCTCTCCGATTGACAGCACCGTTCAGTTTTACAGCACAAATCTTAAATATACCGTTGCCATTGCAGCAGGCGTTTTGATGCTTGGTTGGGTTTTGTATATACTTTTTAGCTTTGTTTATTTTTGGTATCTAACTAATTATAAAGGTTTTACAAAAGAAAAAACAAGTGCCCTGTACCAAACTATCTTAAAACACCCCAAATTTAATCTTTACTTATTGGCGGCTTTCATATTTGTTGGTTTGAGTGGAGCAGCTTTTGCGGCCTCTCGTGCCAGTCAAGGGCTCGAACAAGCATTTGCAAGTCGATACAAAACAGTTTCATTGATTTTGTTTGTGGTGGTTTATCTAAGTTTCTATAATATTATTCAAGCCAAAAACTGGAGAAAATATTTGCAGATTTCGATACTCGTTACGGTGTTGTTTAGTGCCTTTTCATATTACGAAAGTTGGGATGATGTTGAAAACCGCAGAAAATTCTTCGGAACAACAATTTTGAACTGGAAAAACAACGGACGTTATTATTATTATGCCTTCAATAATTCCAGAAATCCTGACGACCACGCTCCTATCAACACTTATCAACGATTACCGACTCCTCCATATAACTATGCAGGTTTCGTACATGGAGTTATGAAGTATGTTAACGACATTTTGTGGATAAGTCGTGTACATTTCAAAAACTACACACCTCCTGCCGAAATTGATGATTTAAATCAAGCATTATTCAAAAATCAAATTAAAACTAACATGGGCGTACTGGTAAACGTCACCGAAGGCTCAAATACTTTCAAGATTGAAATAAATAATGTTTTTGTGCCAGCCAATAAACGATACGACGGCTATTATGCTATTTTTAGCAATAATACGAATCGTTTGGCTTTTCATCTTGAAACAATTGCCAATAAGTTGACGACATTTCTTACAACTCAACAATACTACAATAATCGTATTAATATGCTTATTGCCAAACCCGATTTACCAATTGGAACTTTCAATATGCAAATCGGAAAACTCGAAAATGGCAAGTTTACAATCTTAAAAGAAGAAATTATAGAACTAAAATAAGTCAATTGGCTCAGACAATAAAAATTGTATTTTTAGACTTTAAGTCGAAAAAGTATGGAATCAATCTGTTGCTCCCTTTGTCGGCGAATTTATTCGCTGTGTATTATAATTAAGCTAAAAGATAAATAATAAAAAAAGTCTCTTTAAGGGATGAGATACACAATTTTAGGAATTTATGGAAAAACTAACAATAATTGGGGGTGGAATGACGGGCCTTGCAACGGCCTATATTGCAGCCAAACAAGGTGTGAAAGTAACAGTAATTGAAGGAAGCGATAAATTTGGCGGACTTCTCAATACCTTTGAAATAGGTGGAAACCAACTCGAACACTATTATCACCACTTTTTTACACAAGATGCCGAGCTTCGTTGGTTGCTCGAAGATTTGAAAATATCTGATAAAGCATTTTATAAAAAAACCACAATGGGGGTTTTCCGCAATGGAAAAATATACGATTTCAATTCACCGATTGATTTATTGAAATTTAAGCCAGTAGGTTTAGTCGGTAAAATTCGTTTTGGCCTGACGAGCCTTTTCTTGGGTAAAATGGCCAAATGGCGAGAAAACGAAGGAATTCCGACTCTTGATTGGTTTTATCGTTGGGCTGGCCGTGATATTACTGATGCTCTGTGGAAGCCAATGCTCAATATTAAATTTGGGCCGTATGCCAGTAAAGTTCCACTAGCTTGGATGATTGGGCGAATGGCTCAACGCCTAAACTCTCGTAAAGGTGGCGACGAACGCCTCGGCTATATCAACGGTAGCTGGAAAACCTTGATGGATACGCTGATTTCTCGTTTGGAGCAAATGGGTGTAGAATTAATAAAAAATGAGCCAATAGAAGAGTTTAGGATAACAAACGGAAATGTACAAGGCATCATAACAAAGAATATGACCATTGATGGCGGAAAGTTCCTTTTAACGATTCCGTCGCTTTATTTCGATAAAATCAAAAATTGTCCGCTCAATGCCAATGGCGTTGAATATTTCGGAGCAGTTTGTACAATTTTAGAATTGAAAAAATCTTTCAGCCATATTTATTGGATGAATGTTGCTGACGAAGGCTATCCTTTCGGTGGCCTTATCGAACATACAAACTTTATTCCGAAAGAAGAATACAACGGCTCGCACATTGTTTACCTTTCTCGTTATTTTGCGATGAGCGAACCTTTGGCAACGATGACAGAAGAAGAAATCAAAGCTGTGATGATTCCGCCTTTGAAGAAAATCAACCCTGAGTTTTCGGAAGATTGGATAAAAAATGTGTTTGTTTTTAAAACCAATACCGCCGCAACAGTTTGCGATTTAAACTTCTCAGCAAAAGTAACCAGTTGCATAACTGCTACCGAAAATCTATATTTGGCAAACATGGTGCATATTTATCCCGATGAACGCAGCACCAACAACTCAATCAGAGTAGCTGCCGAGGCCTGTAAAGCAATGGGAATAAATGCAGATTCTGTACCTTACGGAGCTTCTCTTTCGGGGCAAATAGGGTTTTAACTTCATATAAATCTTATATTTATCAAAAAAGCCTCGTTTAAAGAGGCTTTTATCATTTGACTAAATAACCTAAAAGATTTGAAATGAAAAGCCAAATAAAAATTAATGAAAACGAAATGAATAATGTATTCATTAAAACTTCTCCAATTTTAAATATAGCTTTTTGGGGTATCTCGTACATTGGATAATATGAGAATTGTGTAACTACTTTTCCTGTCCAATAAGCAGCAATAAGTCCAGTTAAAGCAACTGCTAATCCTGTTTTGTTTTTTAAGTCCTGGGTAAACAAAATTGAAATGAGTCCAATTCAACAAATTACCTTTGCTAGAGTGTTTGCCGCTGAAAGAAAGTAACTCTATTGGCATCCGCACTGCTTTCGTGTAATATCTACCTCAATGCCATGAAAGATGTCATCAATAGCGTCTGTATTTACCAGCATAAAATCTGAACCTAAAACACCTCTTTGATTAATAATGGGATTGTATAAATTCACTTTTATGGTTTTCCATTGATTGTCACCAATACCAGTGATATTTAATGCAGTCTGTAAGCCAGATGAATTATAGTATTTTAATGCCCATGTTGAGTTTGGGTTTTTATCTAGCCATGTAATACTAAATAACAAACTATCTGGACTTAAAAGTGAGAATAAATCGGAGTTGAATTTAAAATACATTGTATTTTTTCCGGTATTGTTTTCAAAAGAACGAGCAAACCGGTCGTACTTTGATGAGCTTGAATTAATAACTCCCCTTACTCTGAAAAGTCCAATTGAAGTTGATTCTGGGTTAATTTGCGTTATCCATCTTTCGTAATTCCCTTCTTCAATATTCCATCCAGCATCGTTATACCCAGTTTGCTTATCACGCTGATACACTTGCCCTTTGGTTGCAGCAAATACATCATCCATTTGTGCTCCTCTAGCTGCATAAGCATTACAAATTGCAATATAACGAGATTGATTTGATTGGTTGGCTGCACCATAAATACTAACAGGAAATTTGGTTGTATTCTGAGAGTTGAGTCCCTCGTGAAAAATAGTGTATGCTGCATTAGCCGTACTTGGATATATTTTACCAGCATACTTATTAAACATTTTAAAAACCGAATGCAACTCTGGCTTTAGTTGTGCTTCTTGCAAAGCACTTTGAGTGACAAGCCAAACAGAAAGCCCTGTATTAAGTCCACTTAACGCACCCCAATAAAAGCCTAATGGAACATTAATTTGGTACAATGGCTTTGTCCATGTTTGATCCATTTCTGCTGCTGAAAACAATTTTAATCCTTGGGGATTAACGAGATAAGGTACCCAGCTGGTTTTAAAATCTAATTCATCTGAAAGATGATGTCCCCTTGCGTATGCCCCACCTTTTGTTCCAAATCCATAAGTAACATTATTGGTTACCCACTGCCATTCTGTAGGTTCATCAACAGGATCAATATTATTAAAAAGTAAACCAATTTTGGTAGAATTATTCCCTGTATTAAATGTTACTCTAAAATTTTCAAATGTTTCTAATCGGAAATTCCGCCAATCACTATTTGAAATATTATATGAGGAATTCAGTGGCGTTCCTTTATAAGCAACTTCATCTCCAGTACATCCTGTTTTTACTTGAACATAAGCAATACGACTAAATAAATTTGCTGGTAGTGTTCGCAAGAAATTTCCAAAATTCTCAATCAATTTTACAAAATATCTTTTATAATCATCATCCAAATAATAAGGATATTGTGTCCAATTAGGATGTTGCGTATCGTTAGTAACTACTCTAGGTACACCATTTGTAAAAATCCAATTTGGTGCATCAGGCCCAACTCCAACGCTTATATTAACCATCTGATTGCTGTTGTAGGCTGTTTGTAATATAGTTTGAATTGTTGACCAATTATATTGAATAGAGTCTGTCGCTTGAATGTCTTTCCAATCCACATCAGCACTTATTCCTCGTAAATAGTTGTAATCTGTATTAACAGAAATATTGTAAGCATTTGATCTGTCCCAAACGCCATACGAATTTAGTGGTAAAATTGTTGTTTGAGCATTTGCAGAAAGCGTCCAAAATATAAATGTAATTATATTTAGTAAATAGTTTTTAACTTGTTTTTTCATTTGTTATAAACATTTAATTTTTAGTCAACTTATTTAATTCTTTAATGCGATTAGAAGCTTGCACACAACGTTTTGCAGCTACCCGAAGGGCGGGACTTTTACCACAAAACTTGATTTGAAAAACTAATGTTTGATTAACCACAAAACTGTCTTTGGAACACGAAACCCCGCCTTTTGGGTAGGTGCTGTTACCTGCTGTGCTTATATGTTGTGTGTGTTTCACTTACTATACTTTTGTGTCAATGATTGATTTTGTCCATTTTAAATTTTTCAATTTGTCTATAATTTCATTTATTCTATTGTCAATAAGTTCAGGTTTTTGTGATAGTCTTTCAGAGATAAATCTTGCGGTTAGTGGTTTACTGTCATTACTATATAATTCTTTAGCTTCTGACTTTAGTGTGTCATAATTTTCTAGTTTCTTATGAAATTCTTCTTCAAAGTTTTGGCTCCAAACTGAAAAGTTATGCTCAATTGTTGTTTCAGGAAAGAAAAATAAATCTTCAGTTGTTTTGTGTCCTAAAAGACCTATAAATTTCCTTATTTCTTTTAGATTTATTTACAGCATTTTTTCTATGGTCATCTTGTAAATCGTTTACATCTGTTAATGGTTTATCGCCATCAAAAACAACGTAGCAAGGAATTCTAAATTCATTAAATAGTAAAAGTAAATTCGAAATTGTATCTACTGAACCTGCACAAATTAAAGCAGTTCTATTTGTATCAATGTCATATCCGTTTGCTTTAAAATATATTGGTAATGCATATTTTTCTGTCTCACCTTCAATTATGATAATTTTTTTCGCAAAGAAACCTTCATTTTTTGTCTCATCAATTAAGTGATGAAACCTGTGTCTTATACTAAATTCATTTATGGTAATGCCGAATGTACTTTTATAATATTCTATTATTTGTTCAACAGACAACTCATATACAGAAGTTATTGGTGTTGCCTCTTCTGATTTTCTGAAAAGTCTTATTTCGTCAAAATGGTCTACTGAAATGAATAAACTGTCGTGGGTTGTATAAACAACTTGGTCCTTTCCTTTTGATATATTTCTAAGAAGTGAGTAGGTAGCTCTCTTTAAAGGTGGGTGTAAATAAATTTCAGGTTCTTCAATTCCAATAATGATGTTTCTTTCTATTGCTTTTTTACCAAAGTCAAAAGTATTATATGTTCTTAACAATGAAAACAAGGCAAGACGCTGTATGCCGTGGCCTTTTTCCGTTAATTCGGAGTTACAGCCATCATTTGCAAATACCTTTGGTTGAGGAAAAACTATGTCTTGAATTTCAGGTGAACCAAATTTTAGTTCTAAAGAACAACCAATGTCAAACCCAATGTTGTCATTTAAAGATTTATTTATAATACCGATTTTTGAATTTCCATCTTCATCAATGTCTATTTTACTTAGAAGTTCGCCAATAAGTATTTCAGACTTGGATTTAAATTCTTCTTTGATTTCTTTTGAAACAGAATTTGAAATCCAATTAATTAATTCCCCGAGAGTGCTAGTTTTTGTAACCTTTAAATCTTCTGAAAGATTTTTTATTGCAGGGATATAAAAATATTTAGGAAGGTTTGCTTTTAATTTACTTTTCCACCCAAGCATTTTTTCGTCACCAACAATTCGTTCCTTTGGTATTATTTCAGAATGATTTTCGTTAAGTTCTTTAAGTTTTTCTTGAAAAATCTCTTGTGTTGGTTCGTCTGTCGTATCGAACAAACTTTTAAATTCAAAGCCTCCTATTTTTAATTCACTTTTCCACCAAGCTGTTAAATTCTTTTTAGTTGGAAGTTTGTCATCTAATAAAGTCCAAGCAAATTCTTCAATTGGCTGAATTTTAGTCCCGTGTTTCGCTTCGGTGAAGTCAATTTCATCTTCATTTGCTTTTTCAATTGGAATTTCCTCGTCCTTTGAAATAGCCTCTATGTATTGAGTGATAGTTAAATTCTGGTCGTTGTCTAAATGAGATTTAAAAACTAATAATTCATCTGCGTTTAAATCATTAAACTTCAATTCAATTACAATTGGTTTAGAATAATGGTCGTGATGAAAACTTTTAAGAGAAACTTTAGTTTTTGAAAAATTGAAAAACAAATCAAGAGCCTCTAAAATATTGGATTTTCCAACACTATTCTCTCCAATTAATGCAGTCAAATTATTGAATGAAAACGAAATTGGTTCGTTTCCGAAAGTCTTAAAATTTTGAATTTTTATTTTATCAATTTTCATTTCTTATGTGTTTGTTGATTGGTGGTCGTCTTTTAGCCTTGCAGCTAACGAATATGGCTTTTGGTCGGGTGGGGAATTTGGAACTCGTCCGTCCGAACTTCTGCCGATATAAATTACTGATGTTGAGTTACTTACAATTGTTCAATAGGATTCCGTCTGCCGAAAACATAATGGAGCCGCCCGTGCGGTACAATAAAGTTAAATTTGTTCAATTACTTCCGTCAGCCCCTTTTTTCATAAATACTCCTATATTTTTCAAAAGAATTAGTACGCGATATGTAATTTTGGCTAATAACTGCTTAATAACGTTTTTTATTGGCCTTGTAACTATCCAAAAAGGGTTTTTTTCTTGCCATTTTGGACTTATTTTGGGCCTTAAGTAGCCCCAAGGGTCAATGGCCAAGTTTCACAGTATGGTAATAAGTTTAAAGAACTCTCTTTAGCTGTTCGCAAATTTGTCAATAAATATTATCTTATTACTTAAGCTCCAATATCTAATTTATCGAAAGGTCTTTTTGTTTGGTCAAAACCTCAATTAAACCTAAGATTTTGTTAATAAGTGTTTCCAAAATTTACCTAAAAAACTATTTTGAATTTTGCTTCCTAAAATGCGACGTTGAACTTTGTAATTTTCATAAAATATTAACAATTGAGTATTTAAAAAAAACAGCTCTATAAATCGAGGTTTTTACATATTGGTTTTAGTAAATGTCATCAAGTATAAAAACGTTGAAGACGATGTGATTAAGGGAAAAGCGGTTTTGGTTGGGTAAAACTTCGATTGATATATACAAAAAAGGCTGTCTCGAATTGTTCGAGACAGCCTTTTGGATATAGTAGTAATTTATTCTAACGATTTGTGTAACTACTAAGCCCTTCGTTTCTAAAACCTCGTCTTCCTTGTGCATAAAAAGTATAAACTTTCTTGCTAACAGGTAAGAAAGTTGCAAAATACAATGCTTTTGTTGGGCTGGTTGCATCAAAAACGTCAAGTGTATCACTAATAGTTGGTATAGATAACTCTATAAAACCACCTACTTTTTTATAGTCAAGTCCCGTTACAATCTTTCTTTTTTCTCTTCGAGAGTAAACATCAATCGGGCGCGCAGGGTCTGGAACTAAATTGGCAATGCGTAATCTATACTTACCTACTGCTGGTTCTATCATTTCGTCTTCTACGAGCATTACTTCCTGCGTTGGTGAAGCACCAACCAAAAATGCAGTATAGAATTTCCCTGCTTGCAAATCAAGGTTTGCTTTAAAAGCAGTGTCTCCTTTTACGTAAGTGCCGTAGTCATTACCTACTCGGCGGTCAAGTAGTAAGAAATAATTAGCTTTTCCCGCTTTTATCGAAGCATAGGTTGCCGTACTTGGCCAAGAGCCTGGTGCAGTAAGGGCATTTCCATTAAGTTTAGTCTTTTCTTGATAAACATAAAACCTTGTTACACCGACACCTGGAGCTCCAGCAGGCACATTTGAGGTGTAAGCATTTAAAACTTTCAGATTGGCATTACTTGGGTCGCTGTATTGCCACTGAATATTATCATCTAAGAGTGTCTTCTCGCAAGCTATCATCGCCATAAATATACAGGCAACTGATATATATTTAGTTATTTTATTCATAACGTATTTTTTCTTTTTATTAACTAATATTCGGAACTGTGCAAATTACTTATGGCTTTGCGAACCAAGTTTCAACGGTGTGATAGTCGGTATTTGTACCACCAATTCTTTTGAGTTCTTCAACATTCCATAGGTATTCAGAATTATAGCGTGGACGAACACGATACACTAATTTTCCGAGATTATCAGGGTATATTGCCGTTGGAAGCTCATAAGTTTTATAAATATCTGGACTGTATTTATAACGGCGTAAATCAACCCATGTTTCTTCAAATCCATAACCCCAAAGAGCCACAAATTTTTGCATCATTATATCGCTCAACGTCAATTCAGCGGCAGTTTTTGGACTGATAGCTGTTATATAATCATCCGCCTGTTTATCAGTAAAAGCTACATATCCTGTAAACGACTTTTTATACATATCAAAGCAAGCTTTGATACCTTTCTGATAAGCACTTAGAGCAGTTACTTTATCACCTTTGATGAAAGCGGCTTCTGCCTTAATAAATTGTAGTTCAGAAAAAGTTAGTAAGGGTAACGGTGCATTATTTTTAAAGAAACTTCGAGCATCGGTATCAACTCCGCCTGCAGGTGCAATCGTAGAGACTGCTCCGAAAAAATTGTAAGTTTTTCGGTTTGCTGGAAGGGTTGTTGCTTCTCCTGCGTTCATTCTTATACCTCTAAGTACACCATCAGTTGAGGGTCTAAACAAAAAGTCTATTCGTGGGTCTTTTTTCCCGGTATAAACCGTACCATCCATATATCTAATGATAAAATCCGTTTGGCGATAGGCGGCCAAATTATTTCTTCTTGGACCAAAAAAATTGGCATCATCAGCGGCGGCAGGGCCATTAGTAAATTTTATC
>Ga0247833_1004035_pt1 | contig 18786 bp, 19 predicted proteins | sample LaCruzMarch2015__7_FD_187117 | JGI IMG/M metagenome (GOLD analysis project Ga0247833, IMG submission 187117) | Freshwater microbial communities from meromictic Lake La Cruz, Castile-La Mancha, Spain - LaCruzMarch2015_8m | ecosystem: Environmental > Aquatic > Freshwater > Lake | place: Spain... | reverse complement strand
GTACCAGAACCATCAGAGGTGTATAACAAAGATACACAACGACAAATTATACAGGCTTTAGATACATTGAAAGATCAATTAAATACAAGTTATAATGAAGAAACTAAAGAAGAATTACAAATTTTTACATGGTTTTTAAGTTCAGGTAATAGCGCATGACAATATTTTATAAAGTTCAAGGTTATAACTTAACTACATCAAATTTAACTACTGTTCTTACAATTAACATATCCTCTGTTGCTATTGTAAAAGAAATATCTGTTGCTAATGATAATAATGCTGCGGTTGAAGCAAACTATTTTTTTAGAGACTCCTCTGCTTCTACAGACTATAAATTTTATCATACAGATGTACCTGCTAATTCACATGATAATGCAGTTCATAATGTACTTGTATTAGAGGCTGGTGATTCATTAAAATTTCAAGCAGAAACAGCAGATAAACTTTCTGGACAAATATCTTATGCTTTGATAAATAGATCTCAACAGAATGGCTAGAAAAGTACAAACAGGTCACGGCACCTTTATTAAACATACTAATAAAAAAAGACCAGGACGACATAGTAAAAGACCAAACAAAAGAAATAGAAGAAAACCTTATAACGGACAAGGGAGAAAACAATGATGTTTTATATCTGGCATACATTAATAGTATTATTATTTGTAGCTTTTTCATTTTTTATGGGGTATAGATTAGGTAAGAGCAAATCAAACAAAGAAGAAGTTAAACGTAAATGCCCAATGGGTTTTAATTAATATGGATGACGAAATAATATTAACGGACCAACACATAAAAGAATATAGGATTATAGATGGTAAAGAAGTACCAGTTATAAAATGTCCTACAAAAATTACTTATAGAAATAAAGTTACTGGTGAAGTTTATGAATCGGCTGCTGAAGCAAATGCAGATGTAGCTAATCCTAATACACCAACTAAACAAGAAGATATTGCACAAGACGTTGCAATAACTGTTGCACATTTATCACTATTTGGTAAGACTAAGTAATGAATCCAAGAGGTGGTACAGAACTTCAGTTTGAGTTCTTAAAAAAATATGTAAGTAAAGAACTATTAGATCAAGTACAAATATGTACCTCTGTTCCTGGTAAAGTGCCTCTTCACGATACAAAATTAAATATCCTTTGGCAAAAGAATTCATACGATCAACCTAATTTAGCTCCTTGGTTTAAAGATAAGTCTAATCATAAAAAATATGATTGGTATGTATTTAATTCACATTGGAACTATGAAAAGTTTAGAATGGCTTTTGATGTTCCAACGGAGCGATGTACTGTTATTAAAAATGGTGTTGTTAATATTAAACCTGTAGATTTTAACTATAAAAAAGGCGATCCAATAAAATTAATATTTCACCCAACTCCTTGGCGTGGTTTAAATGTAATACTTGCGGCAATGCAGTTTATTAAAAATCCATTAATAACATTGGATGTATATTCTTCAACACAAGTTTATGGTGACAATTTTAAACAAGCAAACGACGCTGCTTATCAAGAGCTTTATGATCAAGCACGACACTTATCTAATGTAAATTATATTGGCTATAAACCACATGAATATATATTAGAAAATTTACATAAATATCATATCTTTGCTTATCCAAGTATTTGGGAAGAAACATTTTGTATATCAGCCTTAGAAGCTATGTCTGCTGGACTATATTTAATAACTACTGATCTGGGTGCTTTATTTGAAACATGCGCAGAGTTTCCTATTTATATACATTACGAAAAAGATTATTTGAGACTTGCAAAAAAATTTGCTATGGCTATTGAAGTTGCTGCAGAACATTTACATGAAAATTACATTACTGATCATTTAAAATTTCAAATGAAATACACTAACAACTTTTACAATTGGGAGAAACAAGGAAATCAATGGACTCAATTCTTAACAGGGGCATTGAATGCAAGACGCAAGTAAACCTATTTGGGTTAAACCAAGGCCAGCGGATAAACTCGAGGATGGAGCTGATTTTTCTATATTCATAGCAACTCCAGTGCATTCTGATGTTTCTATTCATTATACCCAAGCCTTATTGGAATTTCAAAAAGAATGCTATGCAAGAAAAGTTAAAGTAACATTTCAATTATTTAAATCTTCATTAATTACTCAAGGTAGAAATTTGTGTGTGGGTGGATTTATGGAAACTGGCCATTCACATTTATTATTTATTGATTCGGATATAGATTTTCAAGCAAAATCTATATTTACAATGGTTGAAAAAGATAAAGATGTAATTTCTATTCCTTACCCTATGAAAACAATTAATTGGGAAAAGATACTCGAAAACTTTCAAAATGGTAAAATTAAAAATGTAATTGACTTATCTACTGGTGGTAACACTTATCCTATGCGATTAGAGGACTCAGAAAATGTTAAGATAGATAAGGGAGTTATAGAAGTATCACATTCACCAACTGGTTGTATGTTAATTAAAAGATCAGTTATAGAAAAAATGATTGATAAATATCCAAATCTAAAAATAATTCAACCTACAATTATTAATGGAAAGCCAGTTGAAAAACCTTATCTTTATAATTTCTTTGATACTATGTTTGATCAAGAAACACACACTTACATGGGTGAAGATTTTGCTTTTTGTAAACGTTGGAAAGACATTGGTGGTAAGTGTCACGCATATGTAAATGATATTATAACACATGTTGGTGAACATCAGTATTGTGGAAAATTTGTAGATGAACTAATTATAAAATGAAACTGTTTGTTACATCTCCGACAACAGGTTTAGTCGATATTCATTATCTACGTTCAATATTTTTACTTCAAGCAGAGTGTCATAAAAGAAAATGTCACATTCAATTACATTTACATAAAGCTTCATTAGTAACCTTTGGCCGTAATCACTGCACAAGTGCTTTTCTTAGCACTGATTATACACACATGGTTTTTATTGACACCGACATTGAATTTAATCCTGCTGATATTTTTAGAATGATAGAAGCTGATAAGGAAGTAATTTTAATACCTTACCCATTAAAATCATATGACTGGAGAAAAGCAGATGAGATGTGGAGTAATTATAAAATGCCTATTAACAAAGGTGGTTTTACATGGCCAATAAAAGTATTAAATCCTGAAGACATGGTAGTGAATAATGGAATTGTAGAAATAGAAAAAGGACCAGCAGGTTGTATGGTCATTAAAAGATCAGCTTATAAAAGATTAATGGAATATTATCCTAAGTTAAAATTAAATCAAAAAAACTTAATTGATGAAAAAGTAAAAAGTAGTGAATTTTCTTACAATTTTTGGGACACAGCTTATGATGAATCTGAGGGAAAAGTGGTTGGTGAAGACTTTGCTTTTTGTAATAGATTTAGGGCTGCTGGAGGCAATGTTTTTGCGTTGATTGACGCAGAGATCACGCATCACGGATCAGCGCCATTTAAAGCTAGGTTCATTGACGAATTTGCTAAAATTGAATAAAGTGTCCTCAATACGTATTTAAAAGAGGAGCAATTCATACATGGATCCAATTACAGCGTCGATTTTGATATCTGGGGGTATCAACGCATTACAAGGTAAAAGAGGTTCAGATTTACTTAAAAGCACCATTAGTGATGCAGCTTTAGCTTATGCAACTCAAGGAGCATTATCTGGAGCTGAAAAAGGAGCTGGTGGATTAGGTGTGGATCAAATCGCTCCAGAAGTAATGCAAGCTGGAATAGGAACTGGTGCATCTGGATATGCTATTCCATCAGAACAGCTTTTAGGAGTTGGTCAACCTTCTTTTCAACAAGCAGCATTACGATCATCTTTTGCACCAACAGGTATATCTACAATGTCTGACGATGCAACAAGAATGGCGGTTCAGGCTGCTGAAGAGGATGCGTCTCGAGCTGCTTTTGCAAATCAAGGATCTCCTTCTTTTACAGATAGATTGGGTGGTGCATTTGAATCAGGTAGTCAAGCAGTAAATAAAGGATTAGATTTTTTTAGAAAAACAGATCCCGCAACTGGTAAAATTTTATCAAGTGGAGAGTATGATAAAGGAAAAGTATTACTAGGAGCCGGAGCATTAGGAGCAGGTCTATACGCAGCAGGAGCATTTAAACCAACACCAGCACCAGAACCTAAGTATCCTGGATATAATAGATTCTATGCGGCAGACCCTGGAATGTTTCAACCATTTTCAGGAAGATACGGACCAGACCCTTCTAAGTATCCAGAAGGACCTCCGTACAGCGGACTGCAAGAAGGTGGTATAGCATCACCAGATGATTCTATGAATCAATCTGCAATGGCTATGGCTACACCTACGACACCATTAAGTAATTTGTATGCAATGGCTCAGAATAGATTTTTAAAACCACAACAAACTTCAGAAGCTATTTTAAAAACTGGATTAGAAAACCCAAATTTATTAGGATCTATCAATGCAGAACCAATGTCATTAGGCATTGATGCAATTTCTGAAAATTTACCAGAAGCATTAAAAAGAAAATATATTATAGAGTATAAATCAGATCCAGATAATACAGCTATAAGATTTGCTCAAGAAATGAAAGACACAGATAGATTGTCAATTGCTGATATAAATCAAGCTAGAAAAATATTAGATAATTTATCAAATGATGTAAAAATGCCAGTTAATGATTTAAAAGGAATATTAGGTTTAGTTGGGGAGAGTGATATAAGTGTGCCAAAAGCTCCAGATGCACCTGCTTATGTTCAAAAATTAATAGATGTCATTCAAGCAAGATCAGTAAATGAACCGCCTAAAGCATTTATGGGTGGTGATATGGTAGATGTACTACCTTCAAAATTAGTAAGAAACGAAAATGATGAAATGAATTACAAAAGAACTTCTGGTAAACTAGTTGTAGATGAAACTGGTAAAGGAAGTGGAAATAAAGACACTATGTTAGCTCAATTAGCAGATGGTGAATTTGTAACAAAATCTAAATCAGTCCTTGGTGCTGGTAAAATAATGGGCGGTAAATCTAAAGAAGAACAAAGAAAATTAGGAGCTCAATTCTTTTACAAACAAATGGCTGAATTAGAAAAATTTGCATAATGTATTGTGTAAAATTTAAGTCTGAAAACGTTAAAGATGTTTGGATATTAGTTAAAGATAAAATTCAAGCAGCTTGTGAATACAATGGAGGGTTCGCAGACGCCGAAGACTTTAAAAAGTGGTTAGAACAAGATCTCATGCAGTTATGGGTTGCTTGGGATAATGAAGAAAAAAAAGTGTTATGTGTTTGTATTACTGAAATAAGACAGTATCCCAAATACAAAGTTTGTAGCTGTAAAATTACTACAGGCTCAAACATGAAGAGATGGGTTAATTTTATGAATTATATATTAGAGTTTGCAAAAGACGAGGGTTGTAAAAAAATGGAAATGATTACAAGACCAGGTTGGGAAAAAGTTCTTAAATCAAAAGGTTTTTTTAAAACTCAAGTTCAATTAGAAAAAGTGTTATGAAAATTTATACAAAATTAGTTATTGATATGACTACAGATAAGATTCTTGAGGAAGAGTCTTTTGAATATAGTGGTCCTGTCGCACAGTGTGGATCATCTGGCGGTGGTGGTGGCAGTACCCCAGCAAATACTACAAACGTTCAAACAATAAGGGAAGCACCAGAAATAGAAGCTAGAAGATTAGGCTTAATGGATCAGGCTGCAATAACTGCGAGTCAACCATTAGGATTACCAGCGTTTCAAGTTGCTCCATTATCGCAAGCTGAGAGAGGAGCTGGAGCATTAGCTCAACAGACTGGTCAAGGAATAAGTGCATTAACAGGTGCTCAACAAAGAGCTGGAGCAGCTGTTTCAGCTTCACAACTTGATCCTTCTTCTGCTCAGTTTCAAAGATTTTTAAATCCGTACAATCAGTTCGTACTTGACGAAATAAATAGACAATCTCAAATGGCACAAAATCAATTACAAGCTAAGTCAGTTGCTGAAGGAGCTTTTGGTGGTGGTCGACAAGCAATTGCAGCTGGAGAATTTGAGAGAGCAAGACTTGGTAAAATTGGTGAAGCACAGTTTGCAGGATTTGGACAAGCATTAGGAGCGTTTCAAGGAAATCAAGCACTACAGGCACAAACAGGATTGGGTGCAGCTCAAATTGGTTTAGGTGCTGGTGAAGCTTTATCAAGACAACAAACTCAAGACATACAAAATTTAATGGCAACTGGTGGTACAGAAAGAGCAGTAGAACAAGCACGACTAGAAGCACAAAGACAAACAGCTGTTCAAGCAGCAACAGATCCATATCAAAGATTATCTTTTCTATCAGACATTCAAAGAGGTGTGCCTTCTTCTCAACAAACTGTTACCCAAGGTTTTGCACCACAAACATCTCCTCTTGGTCAAGCGGTTGGCACGGGTATTGCAGCTTATTCAGTCTTTAACCCTAAAGGATAGGAGCACGGACCATGGTTCCTATACATAGAAGAAAATTAGTAGTTCAAAAAGCACAACAAGGAAAATTATTTGAAATACCTAAATCACCTTTGACAAGAGAAGGTTTTGCACAATCACTTAAGGCTGTCGGTCCTAGAACCCTTGCGAGTTTGAGAAGTCCTTTTGGTATAGCAAGTTTAATTGCAGGTGCTGGTGGTTTAAATTATTTAACGACCGATAGAGATGAATTAAAACAAAAAAGAGACGATTTGATTTATCAATTAGGAAGAGGTGCAAGAGAAAAAAAAGCAGAAGAATTTATTAAATCAGACACAGGACCTGCAATACCTGGTTCTGAATTAGATCTGCGTCGTAAAGCAGATTTAGAAAGAGAAGCCATGGGTGATGTAGATCAGTACGATAGAAACGTACAAAATGTACAACCGCCAACGGTTACCGGACAACCTTTAGGAACAAATTCAGCACAAGTTGGCGTGGATCTTCAAAAAAATACTTTAGATAAAGCAAATGAAGTTATGCGAAATTTGGAAAGGCAATCAGCAAGAGAAGGTCGTTTAGCTCAATTAAAAGAAGTTAAAGATTTAGTTAAAGATATAATGGGTGAAGAGGGTTATGATAAGGCAGGTAATTTAATGTTACTACAGTTAGCTGCTAATTTAGTGTCTGGAAGAACCGATAAGCCAGGCTTTGGTGGTTTTTTAGATGTTTTAGGTCAAGCTGGGTCAAAAGTAATTCCAATGGTTATAGCACTAGACAGAGAAAGACAAAAAGATGAATTAGATTTAACTAAAGCTTTAATATCAACGATGAGTAAAAAAGATTTAGATAAAATTAATCCTCCGAAAGAAAGAGCATTAATAACGGACAGTACTGGTAAGGATAAAATAGTTTACATAAGCACAACAGACACAGGAAACTTTATTGCTTTTGATCAAATAAATGGTGTGCCAACAAAATATTCTGTTGCACCCTCACAAGTTAAAAAAATTTTTGATTTAAAAGAGGATGAAAAATTAAATACAAAGTTATTAGCAGAATATCAATCTTTACAATCTGGAGAAATTGTCACTAGAAATTTAATGGAATTAGTTGCAAAAAATCCAGCAGCAGTGTCAAATCTTGGAGCGGCTAAATTTTTATCTTCAAATATTTATGGTCAATTAAAAATTGCGTTTGGCGGATCAGATTATAATGAAACTTTTACAAATATGGCTAATGAATTATCTAATAATGCATTAAATGCAGTTGATCCAACTAAAACACCTATATCTGCTAAAGATTCTGCAAAAATAGCAAACTTAATAAATAAAGACATGAATGCCATAAATGTTTATGGACAACAATTACAAAGTGGCAGTGAAGAGATCAAAGCACAAGCTGCAATAAAATTATTTGAAACTGTTGCTACATATAGTTTAGCACAAACTTTAAAAAAACAAGATCGATTAGCAGTTTCTGATGTCGAAAATGCTAAAAGACAACTTGGTGATGTCATAAGTTTTGGATTAAATAGAGATGCTGGATCTATACTTGCTGCATATTCTATTGTCAACGCTGATTTTAGAAAAAAAATGAAAGAATTAGAAACAACAGCCAGATACCAAGGTCAAAGTTCAATTGATAATTTAATGAAACAGCAACAAGAAACTTATAATAAAGCCGGTATTACAACTCCAGTTCAAAATTTAGTTCAAAAGACGGATTCTAAAAATCAAACAGATTTTAATAAAATGTTTTCAAGGGAAAAAATAGGAGATGCATTACTAAAATGACCTTAGATGAAATCAAAGACTTAATTAACAGTAATCAAATTGATTTAAGAAAATTAGATTCTGAGAGACTTATGGTTTTAGATGGTTTACAAAAAAAAGGAGAATTACAAACACGACCAATTGGCGATATATTAAAAGATCAAACAAAAATTGCAGATGAATTGGCCAAACAAAAAACTGCTGAATATGATCCAATACGAGCTGCAACTGGTGATATTTTAAATAGAGATACCGTTCAATCTGTTTTTGATATTGGAGCTTTTGGAGCTCAATTATTAATGGATAGAACAAGACTTGCTAAAATTGTGGCTAATCCAACTAAGTATGCTTCTTTAATATCAAAATTAAAACCAGAAGCATTTACAAAACCAGCAAATACTCAATTTTCAAATGCATTAATGAACCTTGATAAAATTGGAGGACTAGACCCTAGTAAACCAATAGGAGCTATTCTAAGACCAGTAGTTGCTTCAACATTAGGCTACACTGCTGGAGGTCAGGCATATGACATAGCAGATGAAATAATTAGAGCGAAAGAAGGAATTGAGTCAAAAGGCTATAAAGGTAAGGACATAAATGCTAATCCATTTATTCAGGCAGCAGATGATTTAGCCGTAGGTTTGGCTTGGTCTGGTGGAACAGAGTTATTACGACCTATTGCTTTTGGTGCAGGAAAATTAACTAGACAGTTTCTAGGACTTGAGGGCGATTATGCAAAAAAAATTAAACAACTTGCAGAGACTAATGGACTTGAAGCATCTGCTTTTGAAGCAGCTGATCCCAACACAATTGGTGGTAGAATTTTAGGTGGTTTTAATAAAGTGTTTGGACAAGTTCCTTTTGTTGGAAGACCAGCTGAACAGGCAAAAGCAAAAAGAATAGCCGCATTTGCAGAAAAAGTTGAAAGTGTGTTTGACTTACAACCTAATATGCATTTAGCTCAACTAGCCTCAGTATCAGATAATGTTGCTCGTCAAATGGAAAAAAATTATTTAAATTTTAGAAACATGAACGATGTAAATTACGATTTATTTAGACAGATGTCTAATCAATTTGGAGACCCGATGATCGTGCCGATGAATCATCAGAAAAAGTATTATAATTTTATCAAACAAAGCGATACTTCTCCTGTAGAATTTAAATTAAGTTTGACTAATGAGGTATTGCAGACACCTATTGGTAGATTTATGTTTGACTATGAAAATTTACTCAAAGCAAATAGATTAATTTCTCCTAATGAATATTTAAGAATGAGACAGTTATTAAATAATGCAGTAGCTAGATCTCCAAATAACTTAGAATTAATAAATACATATAGAGGTTTAGTGGATTCCATGGAAAAAGATTTTGCAAGTATAAATTTAGATCCTACTGCTGAAATTTTTTTAAGATATAATCCAACAAATAAGGCAATAGCTGATCAAATTTTAGACGTATCACAACCAGTTAAAACAACTATTGGTGAAGTCACAGGTGCTCAAGGCGCTAAATTAAACGCTGATGCTATAAGTAGACTTGAAAAACAATTAATTGAAGCTAATAAACAATATGCTCAAAATATAATTTCTTTTGAGACACCATTAGCAGATAAAATTAGAACTAATTTTGGTAAAAATTTATTTACTGACAAACAGGTAGCTGGTTTTTTTGAATCAGGAAATAAAAATGCAGATCAACTTGCAAAAACAGTAGCCGATAATATTTTCACATCTGCACCAAGTAGACAAAGTTTTGATGCTGTAACCGATTTACAAAAATTGTTACAAGCAGATCAATATAAAATAGACCCACAAAGTGGACAATATCAATTTATAAAAGCAGGGTCAAAACAAGGTAATGAAACTTTAAAAAGATTACATGCCGCTCATTTGTCTGATGCTTATCAGAAATCATTTGTAAGAGCAGCTGGTGAGGATAATTTTATTTTAGATTTAATTGGCAGAGAAAGAGTTTTTCAAGAAGCAGGTTTACCAGCAACAAGAATTGCAGATTTAAAATTACCTAATGGAGATAGTGTTTCGCAATATGCTAGAGGTAATATTCAATTTGATCCAGATACATTTAGAAAATTAGTTTTACCAACGGCGGAACATGCTAAAAAATTTGAAATGATTTTAGGACCTGAACAAGGTAAAAAAATGGTCAAAGAAATTGAAGATTTAATTGGTTATGTTACTGCTTTGAATAAATTAATAGTTCCTGATGCATCTACTTTCTTAGCAAGAAGATTAATATTATCAGGAAACGTAGCTGGTTTAGCGGCTGGTATGTATGGTTTTGGCCCCTTAGCTATGGTGCCTTTGTTAGCTTTGGGTTATTTTACAAATAGATTTTTTGCAAGTCCTCAAAGATTAAAAGCAATTAATAGTGTTTTTAAAACTTATTTAGAGGCAGCAGATGCAGGTGCAGAGTTGACGGGACCTGCATTAAGAAGATCTATTACTAAACTTTTAAACGTTTTATCAAATGATTATACAAACGATCCTAGAAGATTTGATGGTAAAAATATAACTACTCAAGAACTACTCCTAAAACTATCTAATGAAAAATATATTCCAGATGATTTAAAAGGATTACACATAGATCCTAAACAAAAAGAAAGATTGTTTGCTTCTGTTCCTGACAACATGTTAGGTAAAGTGTTACCTCCGCCAGAAATAGATGATCTATTTAAACCAATCGGTGGAGCACCAAGAAACGATGAAGAAGAACAATTAATGAGAGAAGCAACGAGACAAGCTCCTCCAGGACCATTACAACAAGCATTACCAAGATTACCAGGTGTTGTGCCTTTAGCTCAACAACAACCAGTAAACGCACAAAGATTTGCCGCAGCTTTTCCAACTGATACTTTAGGAATACTAGCAGCGCAAGGGAGAGAAAATGTATAAAAACGGTAAAACAGCTTTAACTAGAATTGAAGAACATGAAAAGCTTTGCAGAATAATGCAAAGAGAAACGTTTAAAAAAATTGATCAATTACACGAAAGAATCGTTAGATTAGAAAAAGTAATCATGGTATCTGCAGGCATAGTTATTGCAGCCATGGGTAGTATAATTGTTACTTTACTTACGGCTGTAATAAAGTAATAAGTAAGTGTGTTAATAAAAAAATACGATTATTTAAAATACGACAGAGACACTCAAGAGAGTGGCAGAACATACGTCGTTAACGGAACAAAGATCCCTTCAGTTACAACTATATTATCTAAAACAAAAGATAGATCTAATCTTGATAAATGGATAAAAAGAGTTGGCAACGAAGAAGCAGAACGAATCAAACAAGAAGCGTCTAGAATTGGAACTGAGATGCACAAGTATTTAGAAAAATATATTGAAGGCAGTAATTACATGTCTATGACCCCTGAAGGACAAAAAGCAAAAGACATGGCTAATATGATCATTAAAGAAGGATTAAAGAATGTAAAGGAAGCATGGGGATCTGAAACTAATTTAAGATACGAAGACTTGTATGCAGGTACAACAGATTTAATAGGTATCTACAAAGACAAGCCAGCTATCATTGATTTTAAACAAACAAATAAACCAAAAAGAGTTGAGTGGATTGAAGATTATTTTTTACAATTAGCAGCTTACGCCGAAGCGCATAGTAAACATTACGGTGAAATAGAAGGGGGAGTTGTTTTGATGTGTTCGAGGGACTTACAATTTCAATCGTTTGAAATATTTGGAGATCAAATGAAAATGTGGAAAGATAAATGGTGGAAGAAATTTGAAGACTATAAAGCTATAGCCAAGTCCGAACAACCTCTCCCAGAGTCGCAGCCGACAACTTAAACTTATTTTTTAAAGACGTTACAATCTTTTCGTCAACACTATCTTCAGTTATTAAATCAATATAAGTCACCTTTTTAGTTTGACCTATTCGATGAGCTCTTTCTTCGGACTGCATTCTATGTTCAGCATTAAAACTATTTGAATAATAAATAACTAATGTGGCCGATGTTAATGTTAGACCAAATCCTCCAGTTGATGGGTTAGCAACAAAGAATCTACAATTAGGATCATTCATGAATAAATCAATAGCCTTGCTTCTTTTTTCAGAATTAACAGCACCATAAAAATTAACCACGGACGACGGACCATAAATATCTACAAGTTTATTGGTTATTTCTTCAATATTATAAACCCAGTTTGCCCAGATGATGATTTTTTCATCAGTGTCCTCTATAATTTCTAGCAATGCATCTAATTTATTATTGTTTAATTTTTGTATTTGACCAGATTCTCCAGAAAAGAAACCTGCAGTAATTTGATGAAGTCTAATAATTTCAGTTAATACATTATTAACAGTCATTCTATCTCCGTCTAAGTTTGCTATGGCTTGATCTCTTATTTCATTATAAACTTTTCTTTGTTCATCGGATAATTGTACAACACGTTTAGTATAGACCTTAGCAGGTAAATCTAAACAATCTTCTTTTTTAACTCTATAAGAAAATGTTTTTAATTTTTGTTCTAGTTCTTCAAGATTTTTAAATCCTACTGGCACAGCAATTTGTCTGTCCCCTGTAATGTGAACAATATCAAATACACAATATCTATTTTTAAAAGCTACAAATGAATTGAAACCTAAATGTTTAGGATCTAAAAATTCGCACTGAGTATATAAATCTACTGGACTTTTAGTCACTGGAGATCCTGTTAAAATTCTACGATACTTAGAAATTTTTCTTAATTTCAAAAGATTCTTAGTTCTTTTAGCTCTATAGTTTTTAACAGTAGATGATTCGTCTACTGCAATTAATGCATTATGTTTCATTAAAAATTGTACTGCAAATTGATATCCTTTAATTGTGGATAAGGCTTCTATATTCATAACAAATAATTTAAGTTTATCACTTTGTTTTAGAATAAATTCTCTACAAGTTTTTTCTTTTGTTGGTTTCCATAAATAAGTTTCATAAGGAACATTAAGATGTTTAGGTATTTCGTCATTAAACCATACCGTGTATACAGATTTTGTTGCTATAATTAATGCAGCATTAATATTGTTTAAAGTGTATAAGACTCCAACATTATCTAATAAAACTTTAGTTTTCCCTGTACCCATCTCCATAAAGAAAGCATAGCTTTCTTTATCCCAAGAAAGCTCTAAAGCTTTACGTTGGTGTGCAAAAGGTTCAGTTTTAAAAATATATTTCGCTACCACAAAATTATGTTTGACATGTATTTATATTAGTTTAATAAGACGTCAAGGAGAAAAAATGGTAGCAACAAATACTCTTGATGCACTGCAAAGTGTGGATCAAGATAAAATGCAGACAATATCAAAATTGTGCCAAGATTTAAGAAAAACACAAAATGATATTGAAGAAAAAGAAGCTGAAGTAAAGAAGCTTATCGAAAAACAGACCCTTATATCATCTGAGTTGATTCCTAATTTAATGGCTGAGATGGATATATCAATGATTAAACTCTCTGATGGAACTATGGTTGAGGCAATTCCAACATATAAAGCTTATATTACCAAAGCGAATCAACTTAAGGCATTTGATTGGCTAAGGAAAAATGGCTACGGAGATATTATTAAACACGATATTTCTGTTGAGTTTAGTATGGGTGAGGACGATAAAGCAAGAGAAGTGCTAGAACTTCTTAAATCTAAGGGCACAACTCCAATACAAAAGGAACATGTTCATCATATGACTTTATCCACGTTTGTAAAAGAACAAACTGAAAAAGGTATGGACGTTCCTGATGATTTATTTGGAATTCATATTTCTAGCAAAACTAAACTAACCACTAAGGACTAAAATGCAAACACAAGTAAAAAAAGAAAAAACTGCAGTTATAGAAAAACCTACATTTAATGTAGCTTCTGTAATTGATCAGTACGGTGATGCAGGACTTGAGAACGTCACGGCTAATCAAATGGCTATGCCGTTTATTAAACTTATAAGCGATGCATCTTACGAAAGAAGGCTTGGACACGAAAAATATATTGAAGGCGCTCAAACAGGAATGATTTGTAATTCTGTTACAAAAAAACTGTATGACGGAACCAAAGGTATATTAGTCGTTCCTTGTTATTATAAGTTTGAATATATTGAATGGAAAGAGAGAGGAACTGGAGGTGTTAATGCTCCTGTTAAAATCTACTCTGCTGATTCAGATATTGTATCTCAAACAAAAAGGGATGATCAAAATAGAGATAGGCTACCTAATGGTAACTATCTTGAAGGGACAGCTTCTCACTTCGTTTTATTATTAAACGAAGATCAAAGTCCAAACACTACAGGATTAATAACTATGAGTAGAACTCAAGCTAAAAAATCTCGTAAGTGGAACTCAATGATGAGAGCTTTACCAAAAGTTAAAAACACTAAAGGTGATTTGGTATCTCAACCATCATTTAGTCAAGTCTATAAACTTACAACTGTTCAAGAATCAAACGGTAAAGGTCAATGGACGGGATGGGCGGTTAATCATGTAGGACAGGTGTCAAATCAAAGTGCATTTAAATCTTCTGTTGATTTGTATGAAGCTTGTCGCAAAGGTGTATCTGTAAGTTACGAAGAAGATATGCCAGTACCAACTGAAAATCAACCAAGTACAAAATCTGAATCAACTCCTTTCTAATGGTCGAAAAATTTATCGAAATATTTCAAGGCTTAGATATTGCCTACGGGGAATATTATCTTGAAGGCGATAAAGATCAAAAGACAGGGAAAGAGAAGGGGCGCGCTGTAACTAAGCGTGCTCCTCTCACTCAAGAACTATTTCAAAAACATTTAAACGGTGAAATTAATTTAGGTGTCATACCTATTCGACAAGATAATACATGTATTTGGGGATGCATAGACGTAGATAAATACGATTTAAACATAAAAAATTTAATAGAAAACATAAGAAAGAAAAAATATCCGCTTGTTCCTTACAGATCTAAATCAGGTGGGGTACATTTATTTTTACACACAAAAGAACCAGTGCAAGCATCTGACATGATCGACAAACTTAGTTTGTTGTCTACGGATCTTGGATTATCTAGTTGCGAAATATTTCCTAAGCAAAGACAGATCATGGTTCATAAAAATGATTTAGGTAACTGGTTAAATATTCCTTATCAAAAGGCTGCAAGAACGACTCGTTACGCACTATATGATAACGGAATTGGTATACCACTAATTGATTGGTATAGTTTTATTGATAAGTTTAGATTAAGCAAAGAACAATTTTTTGCAATAAAAGTGGACGACAGCTTAATCGAAGAAAAAGATTTTGACCAGTACCCTCCATGCTTACAAGCTGTAATAAGAAATGGATGTGAAGGTGGATTTAGAAATAATGCTTTAACTGCTTTTGCAACTCTTGCAAAAAAGAAAAATCCAGACGGTTGGCAAAAAGAAGTTTGGGATCGTAACGATCAATTCTATGAGCAGTTACCTGCACACGAAGTACAAGCTGTAATCAAAAGTTATGAAAAAAAAGATTATGGATATAAATGTACTGATAAACCAATGAAGGATCATTGTAATGCTGGTCTATGTAGAACATTGCTATACGGTATTGATAGCTCAGCATACATGCCAAAGGTAGATTCATTTCAAAGATTAAGAACAAATCCACCAATTTATTTTTTAACAATAGATAAAAAAACTATAGAATTAAATGGTAAGCAGTGTAATCAACAACAATTATTTGCTGAGGCATTGTTTGATCAAGCAGATATGGTTTGGCAAAAGCTTAAGGACAAGGAATTTAGAGTGTTCTTAAATCAATTAAAGACAATGCAACAAGACATTGAGGGTTATGACGAAGACAAAGAGGCACAAGAAGAATTTGCAGATTTAATGATTCAGTTTACACAAGAAACACAACAGGCAGATAATGCATCACAAGTAGAGGCGGATATGTGGTTCTTACACGATAGTAACGTTGTGTTTAAATATAAAACTTTTGAAAGATTTATACGAAAAAATAATAAAGCTATTAAAAAATTCGAAATTATTAATACACTTAAAAAGAATGGTTCAATCAAAAAAGAATATTACGATAAACTAAAAATTAAAAATATTTGGTATTGTAAAAAACCAGAAGAACCAATAATCGAAAGGTCAAATGTCTTGTTCAAAAGAGAAAAAGCACCGTTTGAAGAACCGCACCATTAAAATATATGGTCCTCCAGGTACAGGAAAGACAACAACTTTATTAGAAAGAGTTGAGAAATTAATAACAAGAGGCATTAAACCTAGAGACATGGCTTACTTATCTTTTACAAATAAGGCAGTTAATGAAGCAAGATATAGAGCATTTAAAAAGTTTGTAGGCTGCACCGATGATGATTTAAGAAATTTTAGAACAATACATAGTTTTTGTAGACAGAATTACAAACAAATTCCAGTTATTGATCCTGATATAGACATGGTAGAGTTTGCGCAAACTTTAGGTTTACCAAAAGTTAGATTTGAAAACTACAATGGCCATCTTGTTTGGAACGATTGGTCTTTACGAGTTTATGATAAGGCAAGGAATAGATTAATTCATCCAGACGATCAATATAAAGAAGAAAAAATTAAAAGAGTTGTTTACGAAAAATTTAGATTAATCATTGAAGCGTACGATGAATATAAACAAGATCACAGAGTAGATTTTACTGATATGATTGAACATTATATTGAAAACGCTCCGGCACCTAGTTTAAAAGTTTTAATAGTAGATGAAGCTCAAGATTTAACTCCTTTACAATGGAAGCTGGTCTATAAATTAGCAAATAACTCAAGTAGAGTTTATATTGCTGGAGATGATGATCAGGCAATTTATGAGTGGAATGGAGCTGAAGTAGAGTACTTTAATGAATTTCCTGGTAAGGATTTTATTTTAAAAACATCTTTTAGAATACCAAAAACAATACATGATTTTTCTCAATATATTGCAACATACATTAAAGGTAGAAAGAGAAAAGACTTTGTGCCTAGAACAAATTTAGGTAACATCATTACATATCAAAGACTCAAAGATATTAATTTTAGTGCATCGGATAGTTGGATGATATTAGGTCGTACAAATGAAATTGTAGATGAACTTAAACTAGAGGCGAAAACCATGGGTTTATTTTTTCAAAGTGCAAAAGGATCAAAGTCTTTTGATATACACAAGTGGAGGGCAATTAAACTTTGGAATCAGTTAATGCGTGGTAATAAAATTAATAAAGAACAGTGTCAGATTCTTTATACTTATATTAATGAAATAAACTATGGTTGGAGAAGTTTAGATAGTAAAAAATGGATGGCTATAAATAACAACTTATTGTTTGATTATAATTTTTTAGTGACAGAAGCTGGTCTTAGAGTTCCTAAAGATGACTGGACTAACATATTTAATAGAAATTTTTCTGAGCAAGACAAATATTATTTTAATAAATTAATTGAAACTGATATTAATCCTGATTTAGACTCTGAAATTGTAATAGACACAATTCATTCAATCAAAGGTGGTGAAGCCAATGATGTGGTGATTTACGAAAAATCTAATTGGCCTGCTCATTTGGAAAATAAAATAGGAAAAGATCGTTGCTCTGAATACAGAGTATGGTATGTAGGGGTAACTAGGGCTAAACAAAACTTACATATATTGAGAAGTAATCATCAATATACGTTTCCACTTTGTAGGATGTTAAATGAAATTAGAAGAAATATTTAATGTTAAAATTATTAGATTTATTTTCAGGGATTGGAGGATTTAGTTTAGGATTAGAATCGACAGGTGGTTTTAAAACAATTGCTTTCGTAGAAAAAAATGAATTTTGTCAAAAAGTTTTAAAAAAACATTGGCCAAATATAACAATAGAAGGAGATATAAGAGATGTTAAAGGAGAAAAATATCAAGCGGACATTATCACTGGAGGATTCCCTTGCCAACCATTCAGTGTTGCCGGAAAAAGAAAAGGAACAGATGACGATCGATATCTCTGGGATGAAACTATTAGAGTCATTAGAGAATGTAAGCCCCGATGGTTTATTGGCGAAAACGTTGAAGGGCTTATTAACATCAACAACGGCGTGGTGCTCAGACAGGTGCAAACTGATTTGGAAGAAGCGGGTTTCCAAGTCCAATGTATTGTTATTCCAGCTTCAGGCGTCGGTGCTTGGCACCAAAGAAAAAGAATTTGGATTGTGGGCTACGCCAAACACAATGGATATTCTTCCTCCAAGATCAAAGAAAGGCATTACAAAACAAATGACAACAGCAAGGAAGGGAAGAACCAAACCAGCAAACTTAAGAGAACAAGTGGATCAATCAACAATGAAAATGTACGGATGGATGTTACCAACTCCAACAGCATCGGACTCGGAGGGTGGAATAGCAAAAGATGTGCAGTTGAAGGATGGTCATTTCTTTCGAGAGAACAAGAAAGGTGTCAGATGGGGAGTAAAACTACGAGACGCGATGAACATGTTTCCAACTCCAACGGCAAGGGATTGGAAAGACACAGGTCAAAATACAAATTACAAAAGAATGGCGGAGAAAAGTATTTTGTCAGGAGTAGTAATGATAAAACAAGAGAAAGTTGGTGGCAGACTCAATCCAGAATTTGTAGAATTCCTGATGGGGTATCCACTCGGATGGACA
>Ga0247833_1004026_pt1 | contig 18822 bp, 18 predicted proteins | sample LaCruzMarch2015__7_FD_187117 | JGI IMG/M metagenome (GOLD analysis project Ga0247833, IMG submission 187117) | Freshwater microbial communities from meromictic Lake La Cruz, Castile-La Mancha, Spain - LaCruzMarch2015_8m | ecosystem: Environmental > Aquatic > Freshwater > Lake | place: Spain... | reverse complement strand
CATCTTTTTGTCCATGCAACTGGACATACCCAAAATTGACCCAGCCACGGCCGAGGGTTTGAAAGAAATAGCCAACCAACTCTTCATTGGCTTTGTCATGGCCATGATCATGCAATTGGCAACCGCAGGTATTGTGCTCGCCGGTCAGGCCGTATCCGGCTCGATGGGCTTGTCGATGGCCAACATGATCGACCCCACCTTGGGCAACGTACCTGTGGTGTCTCAGTTTTTCACCATCATTGGCACCTTGGTTTTCTTGTCGATTGGCGGCCACCTGATTGTGTTTGGATTATTGCTGGAGTCGTTCAGCCTGTTTCCGATTGGCAAAAGCCTGATCACACAAGATGTCTTTGGCAAGATGACCGCTTGGGGTGCGATGATGTTTATCTCGGCTTTGTTGATCTCTTTGCCGGTCGTCGTTACTTTGTTGTTCGTCAACATCGGCGTGGGTTTTGTCACCCGTGCAGCCCCGAGCTTGCAGCTGTTCTCGGTTGGATTTCCTGCGATTTTGTTGTCAGGTTTTGTCATCATGTGGCTGGCTGTGCCCAGCATCATCATCCGCATTGACTGGCTTTGGGTGCAAACCTTCAACCAAATGCGCGGTATCTTGTTAGGAGGCTAGCGCGATGGCTGACGACTCCTCCGAACGGACCGAAGAACCCACCTCGCAGCGTCTGAGCAAGGCGCGTGAAGAGGGGCAGGTGGCCCGCTCAGTCGAGTTGTCAACCGCGGCCATTTTGGTGGTTGCGACATTGTTTTTCAGCCTCTCGGGCAATTACCTGTTTCACCGCTTGGGCGGCCTGTTCACATCTCAGTTGCAGTTTGACCGTAAGGTCATTGACAAAGCAGAGTTGTTGCCCGCTGTCTTTTTTCAATCATTGATTGATGGGTATTTATTGATATTGCCCGTGATGGTTTTGCTGGCGGTGGTTGCACTCGTATCCACGGTGATGAGTGGCGGTTTGATTTTCTCGCCCAAGATGATCCTGCCCAAATTCAGCAAGCTCAACCCGCTGACAGGTTTGTCACGCATGTTTGGCTTGAAGGCCTTGATTGACCTTTTAAAAACCTTTCTGAAATTTTTGGTCATCAGTCTGATTTTGTGGATGTCGATCACCAACAACATCGAAGATTTGGTGTCTCTCAACCGCATGGACTTGGGCACTGCTGTCAGCCATGCGGGCACCATGATTTTGGATGCCTGTTTTTGGATGAGCATGGGCCTGGTGGTGATTGCCATTGCCGATGTCCCGCTGCAGCATTACCAGGTCAATAAAAAGCTCAAGATGACCCGCCAGGAAATCAAGGATGAAATGAAGAATTCCGAGGGTCGTCCAGAAGTCAAGGCGACCATTCGGCGTCGCCAGCGCGAGATGGCCAACAATCGGATGATGGAGAAGGTCAAGGACGCGGATGTGGTGATCACCAATCCGCAACACTTTGCCGTGGCTTTAAGTTACGACCCCAGTTCAGATGGCGCGCCTACCCTGATCGCCAAAGGCACTGACGAGTTAGCCATGCGAATACGCGATCTGGCCAAGGAAGAAGGGGTGCATATCTTTGAAGCGCCAGACCTGGCCCGTGCGCTTTACTTCACCACCAAGTTAGACCATCCGATCCATGAAGGTCTCTATCATGCGGTGGCCCAAGTGATTGCTTACGTGTTTAGCTTGAACCAGACCTATGCGGGTGCCGAAGGCATTATCAAACCCTCGCTGCGCATCCCTGACAATATGCGCTATGACGAAAATGGTTTTCTCTTTAAGTGATGACTTGATGACAGCCTGCCGAACATGATCGACTTCTACCAAAGCCCTGCGGACAAACTGCGCTTCGAGATATTGCTCAAATCTTTGCGAGAGGGTCGACTCAACCTGGCCATCTTGGGGGACGATGAGGTGGCGCTGGCGCATTACGGCAAACGGATTTTTCAGCACTTGCGCGAACAAGGTGAAGCACATGTCGAATTGTGGACCTCGGCTGACTCAGACAAGTTGGTTGACCGGTTCAACGAGATTTTGTCGGAATTGACCTTGGACCAAGCGCTGGACAAGGGTAACAAAACCATTCCCAAGCGCTACATGATCTTTCCCGACACCCAGGGCATACAAGACTTTGAATTGCAACTCCTGGCCCGCTTGGTCAATGGCTTTCCCGCCAGCAACATCAACCTGATTTTGCTGATCCACAACCAAAGCAACCATGAGAAGAAGCTTTCCACTTTTGGAAAAAATATATTGCAATGGGTGCTCGAGTCTGAAGACCCGACACCCAGCAAGCCCCAGCGCATCGAAACCTTAGAAGATTGGCCGGGCGCCAACAGCCTGCCCTCGAGTCCCGCGTCTCCCCCATCAGCGTCTGCGCCGTTGGACTTGCCGCCAGCGCCTCTGCCGCCGCTGGAACCGGGCCAAGCCACGCCCGCCGATCCGGGCATGGGTCTGCCAGGTGACCCAGTGATGGGCGATGCGATCCCAGCGCCGCAGATGCCCACCGGGGAAGAGTTGGCCAAGTCCTGGGAGGTGAAACCGTCCAGCGGTTTTGGCGGCAAACTCGCAGGCATGTTGTTGTTGGTCTTGTTGGTCAGTTTGGCCGCCTATGGCTTTTTGTACAAGGACCAGGTCTTGCAAGAGGTACAAAATTTGCAAACCTATTTAGCAGGACCCAGCAAACCCACTCAAACCACCACCACGGTCAACCCATCTGCTGCCCCGACCCCTGCGCCGTCCAAGGTGGGCATGTCCTCGAGCAACAGCCCAGGGCCCTTGAAACCCTCGGATGCCTTGAGCACTGACAAAGGTGAAGCCCTGATGCCGCCACCAGCAGAGACGCCAGTCCAAGTCGCTGAAACCCCCAAACCTGCTGAAAAAACAACAAATTCAAGCCCTGAAAAATCGGCAGAAAAAGCAGTCAAATCTGAGGCTCAAGCAGACGATCCAGCATGGGTTTCAGCGCTCGACGAGGACGCTTGGGTGATGCAACATGGCGCATTTGACAGCCTGGCCGAAGCTCGTACATTTCAAGCCAGTGCGCTTGGCTACAGGGCTGGTCAGGTGTTTTACACCCAGCGCAAGGGCAGCAAACCTTACTACATCCTGATCACAGGCCCCTATGCAGAGAAGGTCCAGGCAGAGGCCTTGATGCGCCAAAATCCCCCTTTGGCCAAGGCTTGGCTGCGGTCGGGAAAGTCCCTGAAAGCTCAGTTTCAAGAGTAGGCTTAGTCATTCGATCAAGAAGTTCCCACCAAGTTCGATTCCAACTTTTGGAGTAAAGCCATGAGTCAAGAAAACGATTTTCCAGACGAGCCCTTGCCGGATGATCCGCCCCCCGCCGAGGAAGAGGGCAATGTTGTCTTTGAGCGAAACCAGAGCACCCATGCTTCCTCGGAGATCACGGCATTGAACGGTGGCCCCAATCATTCGCCAGTAGCCGACGGGGAGACGTTCAGCGCTTACGGGCGTTTGGACCCAGCCAGCCTGGCGGCCTTGCAGAGCACCGAATTGGCCGAGCCCGATCTGTATAACCACGGCCAAGCCGAGTTGGCCGATGCGCAGGTGGTCAGTCAGCCCGTGGCAACCGCCCTAGACACCCAAGAGGCCGCAAAACCCATCCCGTTAGAACTGGATTTATCCAATTGGAACCCGCACTTAGCACATTTGGTTCAAGTTGGACTGACTTCGGCCGATCTTTGGGAAGAGCAATACAAGCCTCGGATCGACCAATTGCATGATGAAATCAACACGGTCAATATGCGGTTGGACAATCTGGCCAGGTTCAAACCCAAATTAAAGCATTTTTAAGGAAAACACATGGCGCGAGACTCTACACCCGCAGTAGCCTCTGACAAGGCTGTGACACTGCAAGAGCCTGCTGCGCCGATGGATGTGGATGAAAGGGATGGCTTGGCCGAAGGCATCGAGGCCTTGGAGGCCAAAGCCTTGAATGGTTCGGAGGTTTCACGGCAGCTCGAAGACCTCACCAGTGTGGTGCTGAGCTCTGCCGAGGTGTCCACCCGCTCTGCCGAGGTGGCCGCCAATATCAGCCATGAAATGCGCGAAGTGATGAAAAATGTCACCGCTGCGAGCGACAAAAACATCCTGCATTCCCGGGTGATCTTGATTGGTTTGTTGGCGTTTTTGTTGATCGCTGTGGGCACCTTTTTTGCCATTTCCACCCGCTTGCAGCAAAACATCCGCCAACTCGATGCCTTGTCACTGGCTGTCGGTAAGAGGGTGGTTGAACTCGATGCCACCTTGGCTACCTTTGGCGACGCGACCCGGGGCTTGGGGGACACCACCGAGAAACTCGACGGCATGGAAGAGCGACAAATCAAACTGGACGAAAAGTTGGAAGGTCGCATGGATGAGCTCAACAAAATGTTTGGCAAGATGCCAGAGCAAATTGCCGGACAACTCAGCGGCCAATCAGAGAAAAATTTGGATGCCAAATTGCTAGGCTTGCAAAAAAGTATCCAAGCCTTAGAGAGCAAGGTACAGGTGCTGGCCAGCAAACCGGCCACGGCTGTTCCAGCGGTTCGAGATGGTCAAAAAGAAGTGTTGGCTGAAATCCAAAAACTCAAGAAAGAGCTCGACGCTGCCAATTTAGCCAACACAAACGCGGCCAAAGCTGCCAAAGAGCGTGAAAAACAGCTTGAAAAGGAGAAAACAGCAGCGCCGCCCAAACCCTCGCCCACTGCCTTGAAAGCTGCCGCAGATGCCAAGGCAGCTGCAGACGCCAAAGCTGCCGCAGATGCCAAGGCCGCTGCAGATGCCAAGGCCGCTGCAGATGCCAAGGCAGCCTCTGATGCCAGAGTCGCGGCCGAGGCCAGAGCTGCTGCCGCTGCCGCCACCAAAGCTGCTCAGGAAGCTGCCAAAGCCGCCGCCGAGGCCAAGGCTGCAGCCCAACCACCAGCGATTCCACCGCGCGCCGCGCCCAAAGAGGACCGGGTGATCTACCCCCGACCTGCCAGCGAGAATTGATACTCAGTGCAGATGAAAGTCTGCAGCGCTGGCTTTGGGCCAGTGGCTCTTGAAAGGTTCGGGCAATTCGCCCCAGTTTTCTGTCAGCAATGCGCCTTTGCTGACAGAGGGGTAAAGCTCTTCTAGGGTCTGGGTCTCATTGCCATTGACACGGCGCAAAAAATGCGCGAGCTGCAGTTGGGTGGGTGAATGCAGTCCAGCTGCCTGCAACAATTCATGCAGCGATTTCAAGGTGTTTTGGTGGAAATGAAGAACCCGCTCTGCCTTGCTCGGCACCACCAGGGCAATTTGTCGTTGCGGGTCTTGTGTGGTGACCCCTGTGGGGCAGTCGCCAGTGTGGCATGTTTGGGCCTGAATGCAACCCAGCGCAAACATGAAGCCCCGCGCGCTGTTGCACCAATCTGCGCCCATGGCCAAGGCGCGTGCCATGTCAAAACTGCTGATGATCTTGCCGCTGGCGCCAATGCGTATTTGCTCTCGCAGACCCACACCCACCAAGCTGTTGTGCACCAAGCGCAAGCCTTCTTTAAGCGGCATGCCCATGTGGTCTGCAAATTCCAGAGGTGCCGCACCCGTGCCACCCTCTGAGCCATCGACCACGATGAAATCGGGCAGGATGTTGGTGGCTTGCATCGCTTTGACAATGCCAAACCACTCCCAAGGATGCCCGATGCAAAGCTTGATGCCCACTGGCTTGAACTGGCTCAGCTCCCGCAGGATTTGCAAAAACTCGAGCAACTCTAATGGATTGCTAAAGCTGCTGTGGCCAGCCGGTGAGACGCAATCTGCGCCCATAGGAACGCCGCGCGCCTGGGCAATCTCAGGCGTGACTTTGGCCGCAGGCAACACCCCGCCATGGCCAGGCTTGGCACCTTGACTGAGCTTGATCTCGATCATCTTGACTTGCGGGTCACGGGCGTTTTCCACAAACCGACTGGCGCTGAACAGACCCTGGTCGTCACGACAACCAAAATAGCCTGAGCCGATTTCCCAGATCAGGTCACCGCCATGGATCCGGTGGTAGCGTGATATTGAGCCCTCGCCAGTGTCATGCGCAAAACCACCCTTTTGTGCGCCTTGGTTCAAGGCCATGATCGCGTTGGCACTCAAAGCGCCAAAGCTCATGGCCGAAACATTGAAAAGACTCATGTCATAGGGTTGGGTACAGGCATCTGTTCCCACCTTGATCCGAAAGTCATGGCTGCTGATTTGGGTCGGCAACATGGAGTGGGTCAGCCATTCATAGCCGTTTTGATCCACGTCCAACTGTGTGCCAAATGGGCGTTTGTCAGATTGGTTTTTGGCGCGTGCGTACACCAAGGAGCGCTGGGCACGGGAGAAGGGCGCGGCCTCGCTTTCGCTCTCAATGAAGTACTGGCGTATTTCTGGGCGGATGAATTCCAGCAAAAACCGCATATGACCCAGTATCGGGTAGTTGCGCAATATCGCATGGTGGGTTTGCAACAGGTCGTGCACTCCCAAGGCGCTAAAAAAGACAAACAGCACCAGCCACTCAACGCCTTTGCCAGAAGCGATCACCACCAATAAGCTGAAACACAGACCGCCGAGAGCAAGGAAAAAAGTGGTGTATCTGATCGGGAACTCAAGCTTGCTCAAATCAACCTTGCGAAAATCTATCATGGGTGAAGTCTCCTGAGGCCCGGACCTCAGCGAGGTCAGTTTGTACGACGCAATTTTGAAGATAACCGCGCTTGCGCCAATGATGACACTTCTGCACGAAGCTTCGCCATCGATAGTTGTTGGTCAGACGCACGTTGGATTTCCTGCAGATCTTGAAGAATGGTGGTGCGCAGTTTGTCCAGCTCTTGATCGATGGACAACAGTCGCTGGCGCAGCTCGCGCTGTTGGTTCATCCGCTGGCTCAGGATACTCACGCTGGTGGCAATCACTTTCCAGTTGTGCGCCAACTCATCTTGCGGCGGTTGGTGAAGCTGCTCGAACAACTCACCCAGCAACGGATCTTGCAGCACCTGCTCGGGCTGAGAGGGCGTTGCTTCGACGGGCGGATCAACCGGCAGATGGTGCTCACTGAGGTTGTGCACCGACGCCCAACCCATGCCTGGATCGTATTGTTTGAGGCCTTTGAAGGCCAGGAATTTTTCTTCTGCCATGCTGGGTTCTCGTTTCACAGCTTGGAGGAGTTACCGCGTGCCAAACGTTTCAGGAATTCAGGGATGCCCAGTTGCGCCAAGGAGCGTGAATTGACCACAGCCTCTTGCTCATCCACCATTTTGCGCTGACGGTATCGGCCCAGCACAGAATGCTGCGCTGCATTTGGCAAGCTCTCGAGCACGCTGGATTTGGTTGGGGTCAGTGGGACGCGGTGGCTGCTGGTGTCACGCTCGGTGAGCTTGACGGCGGGTGCCTGGCGGGGTTGGTTGGCTTGTGCCATGCGGATTTCGCGTGCCGCGCAGATGGCCTCGCCAAATTCACGGAAAGAATCCCCGCACACATCACGGGCATCCATGAGGTAGCCACGCTCAAACAAGTCGCGCGCGGTTTGGGCTTCCAAGATCGGAGGCGCCAGCATGAAGCTGACGGGAAATCGCTGCTTGGTGAAGACATCCGAGTTGAGTTGCTCATTGAGCACCCGCGTGGGACAGAGCACCAACATGGGGCGACGCGCGGTGGCCGAATCAAACACCCAGCGGTTGCGGTTCAAAAACCCGGAGGTGGCGGCCAACTCGATTTCCGATATCGAGGTGGGCACGAGCACCATGTCAAATTCAAACATCAGTTCACCAGCCAGCGAATCCGACCAGGTGAGGTCGCACAGCAAAATATCGCATTCGCTGGCGGCACGCCGCATTTGCAAGCGTGCTTCAAAAATAGGTCGGTTGCCGCCTTGGTCGACGGGCAAGGACATGTGTTTGACCACGGCACCCACAGGCGGGGCCTGGTTCAACCAAGTGCTTGAAGAGCCGTGCGGGTCCCAGTCGATCAAGGTCACACCCAGTCCCAGGGTGCGGCTGAGGTATGCCACCAAGTTGGCTGACAAGGTGCTCTTGCCAACGCCACCTTTTTGACTGGTGACCAAAATTTTGAAAGCCATCTTCTGCTCCTGACATTGCAGCGGTGTCGATTCCCACGGCGTCTGAAGAACCCAGAAACCAATCGAAGAAAATTTCGCAAAGGGATGCGGATATTAGCTTTTTTATGCTTTATGTCAAATTTGAATGTTTACTCTGCGTTGTTTTACCGCTACGAAGTCGGACAGGGGTTTTACGCTCAAGCGCCAAGAGGGCACTGACAAGTTAAGTCACAATGGTTGCAATGGACAAATTGCGTATCGACAAATGGTTATGGGCTGCCAGGTTCTACAAAACCCGATCCTTGGCCGCAGATGAAATCAACAAAGGCCGCATCGAGGTCAACTCGCAAGTGGCCAAGCCATCGCGTGAGGTGAAGCTGGGTGACACGGTTGCCATGCGCCGCGAAGGGCAGGTCCGCACGGTTGTGGTTTTGGCCTTGAGTGGTCTGCGCGGACCGGCACCCCAAGCCCAATTGTTGTTTCAAGAAACTGCCGAAAGCCTGCACGCCAAAGCCGATCATGCGCAACAACGAAGATTTGTTCGGGAGCCAGCCCAAAGCATGGTGCACGGGCGTCCCACCAAACGTGACAGGCGCGATTTGCAGCAAGCACAACACGGCTGGAATGCACGTTGGAGCGCCTCGGTAGATTCTTGATGACCCTATGAAAGCAAGCACATGAAGCTGATGTCAATGGCATGGCGAGCACTGTGGCGAGATGCCCGGGCGGGCGAATTGCGCCTGTTGTGGGTTGCAGTCAGTTTGGGTGTGGCCGCGCTCACCTCGGTGGGGTTTTTGGCTGACCGCATAGAGGGTGGTTTGCAACGCGATGCCCGCCAATTGTTGGGTGGGGATGCGGTTCTGGCCAGTGACCATGCTTTGACACCAGCAGTCTTGGCCAAGGTTGCCAGCATAGGTGTGCAGTCGGTGGCCACGGTGAGTTTTCCCACCATGGCCCGCAGCGCCGCTGAACAAGGCGGTAACAGCCGCTTGGTGGCCCTCAAAGCCGTGGTTGCGGGCTACCCGCTGCGTGGCCGTTTGCAAATATTGCCGCCGCTCGATCCAGCCGCACCCAAACCGGCGCTGGTCACCGAGCTCAACAACGGCACCCGGTTTGACCGTCCGGGTAAGGTCACCGACCAAGTTCCCCCACCCGGCCAAGTGTGGGCAGAACCAGCCCTTCTTGAAGCCATGGAATTGAGTGTCGGCGACAAAATTTTGCTAGGTGAGCGCACGCTTCTTATCTCTGAGGTGCTGATGAGTGAGCCGGATAGGGGGGCGGGTTTCATGAATTTTGCCCCGCGCATCATGATGAACCAGGCTGATTTGGCTTCCACCGAACTGATACAGCCAGCCAGCCGTTTGAACTGGCGATTGGCTGTGGTGGGAACAGCTGCCCAATTGGATGCGTTCACTCAGTGGGCGCAAGCCTATGTCAAGCAACCCGATGTCCACGGTCTGCGCTTGGAGACGCTGGAGGCCGGCCGGCCTGAAATGCGCCAAACCCTGGACCGCGCAGAAAAGTTCTTGCACCTGGTGGCCTTGCTCGCTGCCTTGCTCAGTGCCGTGGCGGTGGCCTTGGCCGCGCGCGGTTTCGCTGCTCGCCATTTGGACGATTGCGCCATGCTGCGGGTACTCGGTCAGAGCCAGCGCGATATCTTGTCGGTCTATGTGCTTGAATTTTTTACCGTTGGTTTGTTGGCCAGTCTGCTGGGCTTGTTGATGGGTTTTGGCTTGCACCAGGTGTTTGTCAGTCTGCTCTCGGGTCTGGTGGACACGGACTTGCCAGCCCCCGGCTGGCAGCCGTTTTGGCGTGGATTGGGCGCAGGCTTGACGCTCTTGTTTGCCTTTGGCTTGCCACCGATCTTGCAACTGGCCAAAGTCCCTGCCCTGCGGGTGATTCGACGCGACCTCGGGCCGATACAAGCTGCCTCGATCGGTGTGTTTTCATTGGGTTTGGCTGGATTTGCAGCCTTGTTGCTCAGTGCCAGCCGGGATCTGTCGCTGGGTTTGATGGTGGTCGGTGGTTTTGCCGGGGCGGCGTTGGTTTTTGCAGGCATGGCTTGGCTGTCGGTCTGGGCCTTGCGCAAAAGCGTGGGCCTGTCGCATGTGCCGACTTGGCTGCGCATGGCCACTCGCCAAATCAGCGCCCGTCCGGGCTACACCGTGGTGCAGGTCAGCGCCTTGTCGGTGGGTTTGCTTGCACTGATGTTGCTGGTGTTGCTGCGCACCGACTTGGTCGACAGTTGGCGCAATGCCACCCCCGCAGACGCCCCCAACCGGTTTGTGATCAATATCCAACCCGACCAATCGAACGATTTCTTGGCGCACCTACAAACCGCTGGGGTGCGCAAGCTCGATTGGTATCCCATGATCCGCGGCCGGCTGGTCGAGATCAACCAACAAGCCGTTGGCGCTGAAAGTTACACAGAAGAACGGGCCAAGCGCTTGGTCGAGCGGGAGATGAATATCTCGCACAGTGCCCAAGCACCCGAACACAACCAAGTGGTGCAAGGCCAGTGGCTGCCCAATGAAACCCAAGCGATCAGCATGGAAGAGGGCATTGCCAAGACCTTGAACCTCAAGATCGGTGACCAAGTTCGGTTTGAAATTGGCGGGCAAATGGTCGATGTGCGCATCAGCTCGCTGCGGCGGGTCGATTGGACCTCGATGCGGGCGAATTTCTTCGCCATCTTTCCAGTCGCGCAATTCCCCGATGTGCCCAAGACCTACATTGCTGCTTACCGCGCCCCTGACCAGTCTGGCTTTGACAACAGCTTGGTCAACCGGTTCCCGAATGTCACCAATGTGGACATGGGCGCCACAATCAACCAGGTGCAAAAAGTGTTGGGTCAGGTGATTGGTGCGGTTGAGTTCTTGTTTGGTTTCACCTTGGCCGCTGGTTTGGTGGTGCTGTTCGCTGCGGTGACCGCCACCCGCGAGGAACGCGCCCGGGAATACGCGGTGTTACGTGCCTTGGGGGCTGGCAACGAGTTATTGCGGCAGGTGCAAACCGCCGAATTGTTGGGTGTGGGCGCCTTGTCTGGCGCCTTGGCCGCGTTGGTGGCCATGTTGCTCGGCTCTGGGCTGGCCTATTTTGTGTTTGAGTTTGCTTGGCAGGCTTCGCCATGGGTGGTGGTGGTGGGAATACTCGCAGGCGCTGGCTTAGCTTGGGCCGCGGGTTGGTGGGGCCTGCGCGAGGTGTTGCAACGACCGGTGGTTCAAACCTTGCGCCATGCTTCTCAATGAGGCTATTTCAACAACACCACCAAAGCCCCGGCACCACCCTCTGAGCCCTTGGCCTGCACGAAAGCCAACACCTCGTTTTTTTGCACCAACCAGCGTTGCACCTTGGACTTGAGCACCGGGGTTTTGCCTGGTGAGCCCAAACCCTTGCCATGCACCACCCGGATGCAGCGCCAACCTCGTTTGGATGCGTCACGGATGAATTGGCCCAGGGCCTCCCGCGCTTCATCGCTGCGCAAACCATGCAAATCGATTTGCCCTTGCAGACTCCAGTGCCCTTTGCGCAGTTTTTGGGTGACATCGGTACCGATGCCGTTACTGCGGTAGCTCAGCTCGTCATCGGTATCGAGCAGGGTGGAGACATCAAAATCATCACTCAGGCTTTCACGCAGCACATTGTGGTCATCGAGTTGCTGTTGAAAAGCCAATGGTTTGGCCGGGTCTGGCGACAGGGGCACCCGGGGCTCATGGATCAGTGGTTGGACTGGCCCGATGGCGCGCTTGAACAAGTTGCGTTCGGCTTGGGCCTGTTTGTCTGCCAGCGCACGGGCGGCTTTCTCGGCAGCGGCTTTGGCGGCTTGCGCAGCCAAATTGGCCCTGATGGCCGCCAAGTCTTGCAGGCTGCGCGCTTTCACCATGGGCTGCGCTCGGCCATGGACCAGGACTGCTCGGTACTGACAATGATGTGGTCTAAAACCCGTATGTCCACCATCGCCAAAGCCGCATGCAAACTGCGGGTGAGCGCGGTGTCGGCGGACGAGGGCTGCACCATGCCACTGGGATGGTTATGCGAAAAAATCACCGCGGCAGCACCCACCTCCAGGGCCAACTTGACCACTTCGCGCGGGTAGACCGAGGTTTGGTTCAAGGTCCCTTTGAACATGGTGCGGTAGAGCAGCAAGCGGTTTTGGGCATCGAGAAACATCACCCCAAAGACCTCATGGTCCAAGGCACCGATCTGCAGTTGCAAAAATTGCCGGACAGTTTCGGGATTGCCCATGGCGTCGCGTTTGCGCAACTTTTGTTGAAGCACACGGCTGGACATTTCCAAGACCGCGACCAACTGGGCGCGGCGGGCTGAACCGCCCAAGCCCTTGACGGCTTGCAATTGGGCAGGACTGGCATGCAGCAGACCGGCCAGACCGGCAAAACGGTCAAGCAAACTTTGGGCGAGCTGCAACACGTTTTGCCCTGGCCGACCGGTACCAAGCATGACAGCAACGAGCTCGAGATCGGTCAGCGCTTGACCGCCCAAGGCCAGCAGCTTTTCGCGTGGACGCATGGATTTGGGAAGATCTTGAAGCATCATGGCAGCCTGCGGGGAGAGATGGAAAAAGAGGTGAACACCTGGACAATGATCGCTGATGCCTGAGCGCTTGGGGAGTGCGCTATCACCGCAGAAATCAGTGAACTGCATCCCTTTCTACAATAGAGCCAGTTTACCCAGGCCCGTATGACCACCACCCAACTGATTCAGCCCGGCTCGTTCCTCACATTGCATTACCGCTTGAGCGGGCCGCAGGGCGACATCATCAACACCTTTGGCGGTCCACCTGCCACGCTGTCTTTGGGTAACAACGAATTGTCACCGGCCATAGAAGCCCGGATGCTCGGTTTGGCCGAAGGCGAGCACGTGACCCTGGAACTGCCAGCGGGCGAAGCTTTTGGTGTGCGCAACCCCGAGATGCTGCAATGGGTATCCCGCCAGTTGTTGAGCCAATTTGGGGAGGCACAAGTCAGCTACCAAGTCGGTGAGGTGGTGGAATTCCCAGCGCCGGACAATGGCGGACGGTATGCAGGTTCGGTCCAGCAAGTAGACGCAGAGGCCGTGCTTTTTGATTTCAACCATCCATTGGCCGGACAGCCGGTCAGCCTGGAAATTCATGTGATTGGGGTGTTGTGATGTCGCCTGTCAACCCGCAAGAAATCATCTTGGCCGAACCGCGCGGCTTTTGCGCTGGCGTAGACCGCGCGATTGACATCGTGGACCATGCCCTGGCTAAGTTTGGCTCGCCTATTTATGTGCGTCACGAAATCGTCCACAACACCCATGTGGTGGAAGACTTGAAAGCGCGCGGGGCCATCTTCATCGAGGACTTGAACGATGTCCCCGAAGGTGCCACCTTGGTCTTCAGTGCACATGGTGTGCCCAAAGAAGTTGAGCGTGAAGCCGAGCGCCGTGGCTTTCAGGTGTTTGATGCCACCTGCCCCTTGGTCACCAAGGTACATGTCGAAGTGGCCAAGCTCCACAAAGAAGGCTATGAGTTCATCATGATTGGACACAAGGGCCATCCCGAGGTCGAAGGCACGATGGGACAGTTGCCCTCAGGCATCCACTTGGTTGAGGACGCCGAGGATGTATTGAAGGTGCAGCCCAGCCAAACCCAAAAACTCGCGGTGGTGACCCAAACCACTTTGAGCGTGGACGACGCTGCAGAGATCATGGCCGCGGTGAAAACGCGCTTTCCCATGGTGCGCGAACCCAAACAACAAGACATTTGCTACGCCACCCAAAACCGCCAAGACGCGATCAAAGTGCTCAGCCCTCAGGTGGATGTGGTGATCGTGGTGGGCAGCCCCAGCAGTTCCAACAGCAACCGACTGCGCGATGTCGCTGCCAAGTACGGCACCCCCAGCTACATGGTCGACCATGCGGGTGAGTTGCAGGCCGAGTGGCTGGACGGCAAATCCAAAATTGGCTTGACCGCTGGCGCTTCCGCGCCAGATGTGTTGGTGCAACAAGTGATCAGACGTTTGCGCGAACTCGGCGCCCATTCGGTTCGTACCCTAGAGGGTGTGCAAGAAACCGTGAAATTCCCGCTGCCCAAAGGCTTGCGAAACGACTGACAGAACAAAGACCGAACCCATGCTTGACATTGCCCTTCTTCGCCGTGACCTGCCCCATGTGTTGGCTCGTTTGCAAACCCGCAAAAACCCCCAAGTGTTTTTGAATGAATCCAGATTCACCGCTTTAGAGAACGAACGCAAAACATTGCAAACCCGCACCGAGGAATTGCAGGCCCAACGCAACAGCTTGTCCAAGCAAATTGGCATGCTCAAGGGCAAGGGCGAATCCGCCGACGCGGTGATGGCCGAAGTGGGCCAACTCAAAACCGAACTCGATGCCTCTGCTGTGCGTTTGGAGGCATTGCAAACCGAGTTGCAAAACCTGTTGTTAGCGGTGCCGAATTTACCGCAAGAAGGCGTGCCCATTGGCGCGGATGAACATGGGAACGTGGAGTTGCGCCGCTGGAGCCCCAGTGGCACCGAGCCCACCCCTTTGGGCTTTGAAGCCAAAGACCATGTGGCCTTGGGCGAACCGCTGGGCTTGGATTTTGAGATGGGCGTCAAGTTATCGGGCTCGCGCTTCACCGTGATGAAAGGGCCCATGGCCCGCCTGCACCGGGCGTTGGCGCAGTTCATGTTGGATGTACAAACCCAAGAGCACGGCTACACCGAGTGCTACACCCCCTACATCGTCAACGTTGACAGCTTGCGCGGCACCGGCCAACTGCCCAAGTTTGAAGAAGATTTGTTCGCCGCCAAAAAGGGTGGGCAAGACGGCGAGAGCGACGGACAAGCGCTTTACCTGATTCCCACGAGCGAAGTGCCCTTGACCAACATGGTGCGCGACACCGTGGTCGCTGAGGGCGATTTGCCCATCAAGCTGACCGCGCACACACCATGTTTCCGCTCAGAAGCGGGCAGCCATGGCCGCGACACGCGCGGCATGATTCGCCAGCACCAGTTTGACAAAGTGGAGATGGTGCAAATCGTGCACCCCGAGAAAAGCAACGAGGCGCTGGAAGAGATGACCCGCCACGCCGAGGTCATTTTGCAAAAGCTGGGCTTGCCTTACCGTGTGATGGCGCTGTGCACCGGCGACATGGGTTTTGGTGCAGCACGCACCCACGATTTGGAAGTGTGGCTGCCCGCACAAAACACCTACCGCGAGATCAGCTCGGTGTCGAATTGCGAAGCCTTTCAATCACGCCGCATGCAAGCGCGTTTTAAAAATGCGCAAGGTAAAAACGAATGGGTGCACACCTTGAACGGCTCGGGCTTGGCCGTGGGCCGCACCCTGGTGGCGGTGCTGGAAAACTACCAACAAGCCGACGGCAGTGTGCGCGTGCCTGATGCACTGCAAGCCTACATGGGTGGCTTGAAAGTGCTGACTTAGAATTCTTTTTGAATTTTCAGCAAGACCCGGAAAGATGGCAGAGTGGTCGAATGCACCGGATTCGAAATCCGGCGTACAGGTTTACCTGTACCGAGGGTTCGAATCCCTCTCTTTCCGCCAAATGTCAAGCATTTATTGGGCTTACTTGGGTATCATGTGTTTTGTTACCGCAATCGTTACCGCAAATCCTTCTTGATGCCTTAATTTAAGCATCAGAAAAGGGTAAGTTAACTTGATAACTCTCTAATCATCTCAAGTGCTTTTGACCATGCAGTTGGGTTCAGATAGTTGGAGAGCAGGGTGCCAACATCCCGCCCACCACCAAAATTTTTAGGTTTTGTCGTTCTGTGAAAGTAGGTCGGCAGGCTCTACACCAAGTATTTCTGCAACTGCACATATGACTCTAAGTGAGGGGTTGCTTACCCCACGTTCTATCTGACTGGCGTACGTTCGGTCAATTCCAGCTTCCAAAGCCATAGTTTCTTGAGACAGCCCAAGCTCTGTTCGTAGAGTTTTAACCCTTTGGGCAAGGGTTTTTTGAGATTTAAGAAGTAGGTCGGCCACACCCCAAGGATGGGCAAATAGAGACTTGCAGTCCACGGAATATCTTCTACAATGATGAAAATAATCAACAAAGGTTTGCCATGTTTTATAGAAGGTATTTACCAGCTCAGATTATTGGCTTACTTGTAGCCTGTCTACTTCTCTTAGTAGCTTCATTTGCAAAAGCTGACACTTATGTAGATGGCTATTTCAGAAAAGATGGCACATATGTTGAAGGACATTACAAAACAACGCCACAAACAAAAAACTGGGATGCTTACTCAACTGACGGCAACAGCAATCCCTACACAGGTAATGAGGGACAAAGGGCTAGGGATTACTCTCCAGAGGCTCAAAACTACGGCTCAGGTAGAGTGATTCACACAGGCCCAAGAGGTGGACAGTACTACTACAACGACTCTGGTAGAAAAGTCTATGTTCCGAAGAGATAAATTATTGATGGTTGTCCTAACGTTAGCTATTGCCGCATGCGCTACCGAATCTAGACCATTCAAGTGGAGACAAATCAAGGGTTCAATTGGTTTTGAACAAGCCGAAAGGTATTGTAAGAATCAGGATGAGATATACAGAGACAATCTAGCCACATCAATCTTAGGGACTTTAATTATTGCTACAGCACCGCCTGCTGGTGCTTTAGGCGCCTCTAATGCCATGGCTGAAAGACCAATTGGCCCTTCTGGAATGTCTATGGATACCTGTATGGACTTAAAGGGTTGGAAAAAGATTCCACTTTGAGAGGTGTTTGCTGCTGATGCAACCCTTACCTGAATAACTAGTTAAACTATTTTGTACATTGCCTACTATGAATGTGATGGAGCCTTCCACACCTCACTGGTTAGGAACATATTTAATTTGAACGTTACAACGTTACAACGTTACAAAATCAACATTGTCACGATGTAACGATGTAACACTTGTTTTAAGTTATGTCTCAAAGGTATCTTGTTATGGCTTCCTCCAGTTCAGACCTTTCATAGCCTCTGACAATTTGGTTATTGAATCTTTTTTGTGTTGGCTCTATCCCAAAGGGTTTGAGCAGTTCAGCGAGTTTGTGGGGAGTAAGTTGTCTACCTTGAAGTTCACCCCATGGTCTGTCACTCAGACCAATGAGTTGGTCTTTCAACTTGATTGATTCCACAAAATCTGAAGGATTGCCCGCCAACATACCTTTGATGTCCTTGAGAAGCTCTATTCGCTGTGATGGTGCATCAGCCCTAGCCGATTGAGATATCTGTATTGCTGCTTCTTTTGCTGAAAACAACTCATCTCCACCGCCGTCCATGAAGTCAGCTAACTTAAACAGCCCTTCCCAAATATCTTGAAGTCTGTCGCTCAATTCACTTGGTGGTTCAATGAACTTGGAGCAAAGTTCATCTTCATATGTCATGACAAACCAAACTATCTTTCTGCGAAGACTGACAAAGTAATCTGGGTTAGAACGCAAAACAGCATTCATGCTTTCCACTCGTTCTGAGGGTAGCTTTCTTCTAAGCTTTATGGTGATACATCTGCTTTGAAGAGTTGCGGGGATGCTTCCTATACCGCACAGAACTTTTGGACACCACGTAGAGAAGTCTTGGAATTCATCCCAGTTTTGACCTCTACTCTTAGCCATTCGAGAAACAGCCCCATTTTTTTTGAACCCGCTGTTCAGGATGCCAAGCAGGGTAGTTCGGGTGATGACATCGAAGTTATCAAACTCATCAAACATCATGGTGGGTTGATGAAGTTCAATACGTCTGAAAATACTTGCGTCTGATGCACCCATACTTACAAATGGGTTATTGACAAGTCTCTCCAAAATATCAAAAAGAGTGGACTTCCCGCATTCAGGTTCAGGGGAGGTGATATGCAGGATTGGAGAAAAGTCAAAGAGTTGTTGCTCTTTATGCTTCTGGATGAAGTATGTGTGAAGAATCCATAGCGACACAGCAGTCACTTTATAGCCTTCAAGCACCATAAAGCGACTGATAGCTAGCTGTATTTCTCTGAGAAGTTCAGCGCATCCCACCTGTTCATCCCAAGGCTCATCTTTAAATCTAGGTTGTTGATTTTCGTTTGAATCACTCATAAAATATCCTTTCGTTAGAAGTACTTTCGCCCGCTCTTGCGGGCTTTCTTTTTGTTTAAGCGGCTATACGTGCGCCTTCATCTCGCTTGCTCATCATCCAGCTATTGACGTCAGATTCAAGCCAGACACGAAAGGCGGGTGAGAGTCGAACTGCGGCAGGAAATCTGCCCTGCGACTCCCAAGCAAGGATGGTTGATTTACCTAGCTTGGTTTTGTTGGAAATCTCTTCCAACTTGAGGAAACGTGGTGCTTCTGTATGACTGTCTGTGTTCATATTGCATTCCTATAAAAACACTGCAAAACGCAGTGGTTCTTATTGGAAGCAAAGTCAAACTATTTGTCAGTCTGAGTGCTAGCTCTCGTTTTTTCTATAGTTTTATCAATCATATATTTAGAAGCCAACAACTGTCCTCCCGATGAATGAGTTTGTAATTGAAAGAGATTTTTTTCGTCTTCCAACAATTGGATAATCCTGCTGACTGATGGTTTTACTTTTCTGCTCAAGAGAATTTGAATTGCTTCTTCAGCCAATTTTCTACCATGAACAGTTGCAGGTGAATTCTGCATTCCTCCTTTTGCAGCTGACTTCCTAGCCATGGTTTTTGACAATTCTTCTTGCATTAAGGAGCGTGTTTTCCAATGAGCAGCCTCATCCAATAATTTTTGACGCGGTAATTGGCTTAGTTCCGCTTTGAATAGTTCTTTTAAATTATTGAAATACTCCAAAGATTTTT
>Ga0247833_1004020_pt1 | contig 18840 bp, 11 predicted proteins | sample LaCruzMarch2015__7_FD_187117 | JGI IMG/M metagenome (GOLD analysis project Ga0247833, IMG submission 187117) | Freshwater microbial communities from meromictic Lake La Cruz, Castile-La Mancha, Spain - LaCruzMarch2015_8m | ecosystem: Environmental > Aquatic > Freshwater > Lake | place: Spain... | reverse complement strand
CCCTGATGGTCGCGCAGCCCAAATCCAAGCGCAGCAAGGGGGTCCCTATTCGACGCCGATAAAGCCCAAAAAGGGGTCCCGTTTGAACGCCGATTGACATGGCAGTCGGCAGGCACGAGGCCGAGCTTCTCCCCCAGATAGGCATAGAGGCGTTCCCTTGCCTTTCGAATGATCTCCTCGCGCATGCTCGGATAAGCGGCCAGTGCCTTCGCATAGACGGGAAGGTCGGGAGCATTCTGCCACATGGGATCGAGTTGGTTGTGAAGCGAGGCTCGAGCCTGACGCAACTCACGCTTCGCCGGAGTACCCATTGCAACCTGCGTATCGGGATGACAGGCGACATGCGCGTCGCAGGGAACGCACCGCCAGAGCCACTTGCCAGCCAGCTCCTTCTGCAAAGGAAACATGTGTCCGCCGGTGGTCAGGCTCGAACTGCGACCGCAATAGGGACAAATTGGTGCCGTCGCCACCCCGGACGTCTCGTCGGTCTCCTCGTTCGCCATGAACCCCTCCGACGCGCCTTAGCTAGAACTCGAGCGACCATACCTCGACACCGTCGCGCTCGAGCTTCGTCTGGCGGCCGGCGGCTGGAAAGAGCGGTGACATGAAGAACACATACCGGTACCGCTCGGGCCGCACGGCCATCTTCTGCAGGTCCTGATGTAGCTTGCGATTGTTCCGAGGGTCGACTGCCGCGAACGTCTCCGCACCTACCTCGCCTGGGGTATGGCTCATGATGTCGAGCTCAAGCGAGGCATGAGCCCCCGGCGCCAGGTGGAAGCCACCAACATCCGGGTGAAGCTCTAGGAGATGCTTCGCCGCTGAGGCCGCCACGAAATAGGTCCAGGTCTGGTTTATCTGCTCGACGACGTTGAGGGCGCGGTCCTCGACGGGGTGGAAACCGACCGCCTGGAACTTCATGTGCTTGAGCATTTCCAGGGGATCACCCGATTGCGCGGCGATCCAGTCGTGGGCTCGTTTGGCCGAGGCGCGGATGGTGTCGAGGAGGCGGTCGGCGTCGTCGACGGTCTGGATGTGGGTCGAGGTCATGACCGAGCCGCCTCGAGCGCGAAGTACCGTTCCCGGTGCAGCGCCAGATAGGCCTGATGACGTTCGCTCAGGCGTGCCACAAGGGACTGCCCTTGAGGGTTTAGAAGCCGGATCGCCTTCGGGCTCAAACGTCGGGCAGAGAGCATTAGCTCGCCACTCTCGGAGAACGTGGCCAAATGCTTGTCGAAGGCTGCGTCCAGGTGGGCCGCCAACAGGATGCCGTTGTAGACGTCTAGCCGTTCCGCGTCAGTGCACTCAGACCATGGCCTTATGTGGCTTGCTCGCAGAAGTTCGCGGTCGTGGACACCCGTTACGGCGCAGCGTCCTTCCCAGTAGCCCTCAAGCGCCCGCCGAAACACGTCCTGACCGATGCGTTGAAGAACAAGACGCTCGGCCTCGGTGTCGCTGGGCAGCTCGGCGGTTTCGGCCTCAAATTGGTGAAGTGGGTGATCCGGCAGCGATCCACATAATTGGAACACTCGTCCCAAAATCGCGTAGAGTTCATTCTCGTTGATGGCAACTACGCCTTCGCCGGCGGCGCGTCCGTATTCACTCGCTAGGGCGCTCATCACTGTTGGCAGGTCGAGCGAAACCAGGAGACCCTGCTCGATGGGAGTGACGGCAACGGTTCCAGGGACGAGCGAGCTGAAAACAGTGACCTGACTGTCGTCGGCCTGAGTAAGCAACTCGAATCCGCGTTGAGCGGCGACATGCTCGACGAGCCGCCTTTGCGACGATGACAACATCGGGCGTTGCGTTGCACCATCCAACTCTGCGACGTCTTCCCTTCTGTTCTTATCTGGCGACGACATCTGCAGCATTCGTGTCCGATGGAGCCACGTGCTCGCGGAAGGGCATAATAGGCGCGAACGGGTCCAGGTCATCCCAGATTGCGGCAATGGAATCTCGCGTCTCGAACCGCCCAAACTCCCTTTCTTCGGCGCGCCTCAGCGTTCCGAAAGTCTCGAAGTCGCAATCAGGACCAAGAATGGCCTTGGGGTCCAGCATGTATTCCAGTTCGCGTTTGGATAGCCCAAACAGGTCTCGTGCCACAAGGACGTCAATTTCCGTTCGAAGTCTCCTCCGCCACGCCGGGTTGTCATGTGGATATGTCGCTTCAGGATTGAGACCGACCAGAGGCGCATTGAGCAGCCAGAAGTCTTGCATCTCATCTCCTGCTGCGGATAACAGCAACGCTCGCTGCGCCAGCGCTCTATGAAGGGTACTCCCATCATATTTTCGAGGGAGTGGAATGCTGTCTAGCACAGTGAAGGACATGTGCAGAGCGACCTTCTTCTTAGCCAGATAGTCGATCGTCACCGAGTTCATCGCGCTGATAAGGATGAGCATGTCGGGGCCAGCGTAGCCGTCGAGTTCAACCGTTGGCGCACTGTGTCCGCAGACCACGTTCGGAGGAACTACCGCAGACATAAGCGCCCGTTGGTTTGTAGGGCTGGCGACGTCGCAGAAGGCTAGACGATACCGGCGCCAGCGGTTTCCGATCTTGTCGGGGATCGCCTCCTCGGCGAGTCGCCACTGAGGACCGATCATCTTGTCACCGGCGCTGAAAGAGAGTTCCCGCCAAACCGCGGCACGCCCTCGTCCGCTGACATATGCCTTGGCGCGATAGTCGAAGGCTTCGATCATGCGACCCTCGAAAACGGGAAGACCCTCCGCTCCATCCTCGAAATCGTCACGGTCGCCACCCATATCGAGTTCTCTGGCATATTTTCTCGCAGGCAGGTCTGGCTTACTCTCGCCGAACTTGGGGAACCTGGCGTAGAGCTTGCTGGATATTTCGATATCGGAGGGATGGGCGACTTCAGCGATCGCCTGTGCGTCCGGGCTGAATTCTCGCACCAGTGACACTGGAATGGTTATCGGGATACGGGCCTTGAGAGCGGCAAGTTTCTCATGGGAGTTCACACCGAAGGCGGCCGAGAATACTTCGGTCTGTCCCTTTGGCTTCGCCACATAAAGGCAGAACTTAAGCCGTGAGTCAGTTTCAAACCAGATTTCGCCAGTGTTTTCGAACCCCACCAAAGTCTGAAGTTCGCATGCCTCGAACAGGTGACCTCTGATCGCTGCCGCGTTCGCGCCGTTGTACAGGTTTTCGGGAACGAACTGGGCAGCTCGCCCACCTGGTTTGGTAATGCGAAGTGCGAGTTCAACGAACATGCGGTAAACGTTGAAATCGCCCTTGCCCAGGTTCCCTTCCGCGAACAACGTATAGCGACCGCTCTTCTTGAAGAAGTTCGCCGAAACATAGAGGTCACGGCAATAGTCATCCCACTCATCCTGTACCCCTGGCAGTGCGAGCAACTCGTTCATACGCGCGACTTGCTCTTCTTTCGCGAGGAACCGGATACCGCCGTCGTACCTCGAGAAGAACTCCTTCACGTCTGGGCTCATGGTTTCCCAGGGGGGATTACCTAGGACGAGATCGAACCCACCCTTCTCGAACACCTGTGGGAAGGCCAAGTACCAGTCAAAAGACCCACGCGCTTTTGCAACATTCGTAAAGGTCGGTGTTGGCGCCCCCTCTCTCAACGCGGACCAGACTGTCTCAGTCGTTGGAATACCATTCGTGTCACGGATTGAAACCGGACCGGCCTTGGGGGTGTAGAACGCCGAGACATATGCTTCGCCCGCCAGCTTGAAGCGCTTCCAGCTGTCCGTCTTGACGAGGTCATCATAGGCGGCAGCTTGGGCCGCGATATCATCGAGAGTCTCGGCCGGCATCGCAAGGAGATCCTCAGCCGCGGTCACGATTTCCTGCGGAATTGCATACTCCGAGAGCATGCCGGTAGCCGCCTTCCCGGACCGAAGCTCCTTGTTCCAGCGCTTGAGTTCGGATGAAACCGACTTCTCATCAACGTCTGTTAGGGCGTCGAAAGCAGCATCGGGCACTCCGGCTTTCAACATCGCGGGATGGACGATCCCCACCAAGCTGTCGCCATGGAGGATGTGGTTGCTCAGGAAGCCGAGCGGGCGACCAGGCTCGACCGACTCTAGCCATAGCGCGACTCGACATAGCTCCACAGCGAACGGATTTCGATCGACGCCATAGATGCAATGGGCGATCACGTCTCGCATGGCGTGTCGGTAGTCACTCTCTGTTGCCGACCCGAGTGTCCGCAACTCTGCAAGTGAGTTGGCAATGCGCCTGGCCGCACCCAGCAGAAAGTGCCCCGACCCACAGGCTGGGTCGACGACGTCAAGCGTCAGCAGAACCTCTGGATTGTCGGGATTCGCCGAGATCAGCTGTTCGACAAGCGGATCGAGTGCTTGGTCTAGAAGCAACTGAACCAGTGGGTCGCGGGTGTAGTAGCTCCCCGACAACTTCCGAGAGTTGTCGCGAGCTTCCTCGCGGTCCTTGGTTGGGTCGCCTTCGCCCCTAACGAAGTAGAAGAGCTGTGCATTCTCGGTGATAGCCGGCGTCAGCTCGAGGAGGCTTTCGTAGACGGAACCAAGCTCTTCCGTCTCCATGTCGCGCCAGTTGATCCGGACCAGCGACTTGGCATGCTGCATCCAGCTCAGGTGGTACAGCGCCTGCAGGAAGCGTTGGTTGAGGATTGGCAGGTCGTCGATGTCGGGGCACTGGTCAGCCGCGAAGATGCCGCCCAGGGCCGGGATGCCAAGCCGGGGCTCGCCGGTGCGGGCAGCGCGGTTCAGAACGCGGATGCCCTGGTAGGCATCGGCGTGCCGGTCCCATGCCGCGCGCTGACGAGAGCGTTCGCGCAGTTTGTCGGTCGAGTATCCGGTCCGGAACAATGCCTCGGCTTCGTCGGTCGCGTTGGGATCGAGCAGCACACCGCGATCCTCTGCCGTCATCAGGAAGATCAGCCGGTAGACCATCCGAAGGAGCTGCTTGTGAAAGTCCTGCACTGCCAATCGGGGCGTCGCGGGCACCTCGGCCTTGCTTCCACCCTCCTCGTTGCTGCCGTGCGCTATCGGCACATTGGCAAGCAGTCGATCGCGCAGAGCCGAATTGGCAGGATGCTCGAGGAAGCCGGTGCCCAAGTGGTATAGCGCGAGCTCGACGCCATCACGGAGGCGGTCGCGCGCAGTGACGCCTTCGGTGTTGCCTAGGCCGCGCCAGCGCTCGAGAGTGCAGTCGTCGGGATTTCCATCCCCCTTGCCGAACCGGGTGTGGTGGCAGAGCAGCCAGAACACCGTGAACTCGTCGTGGAGGTTCTCGCGGAAGATCTTGTCGAGATCAATCTCGATCAATGCCGGCCGCGTGAGGCTGTCGTTGTCCCGGAGTAGCCGCAAGCGCATGCCATCCGTCGCGATACCCCAGAGCGCGGCGCCGTTCACGTTGAGCAGGTTCTGCAGCCACGCGGAAGGGGTCTTCCGAACCGGCTTACCCGACGTCGTCGGAATGCTCCGGATCTCGTCGACATTGGTCTCGCCGCTGATGACGATAGGAACGCTGCCGTTCTTGGCCCACAGGGTCTGGAACCCGCCGCGCGACTTGGTGTCGTCGTCGAAGCCGAAATCCAGGACGCGGGTCAGCAGGTCCCGGGCGAACGCGACCTTCACCGCAGAGGCGTTGGGCCCGGTCCGGCCGGCCTCGAAGCGAGTCCAGAGCGCGCGGCCAACGGTCCAGTAGCGGAGGACCTCGTCGCGGAGCTTCAGCCCCGGCAGGATGTCGTAGTTGCTGCTCGCCTGCTCAGGGGCCTCGCCGGCGGCGACCTTCGCCAGTACGTCAGGAAGCAGCAAGCTGCCCTCGATCCGGATGCTGGCGAACGAAAGGCGGCTCTCAGTACGCTTGGCCATGATCAATCGAGCTCCGGCATCAGTACGAACAGCCCGATGATGTCGACAGGCATGACCGGCGTGACGTCGATCCTGCCTTTCCCCTTCACCGCCTGACGGATGCGACGGTGGTCCTCGACCAGGGTCTCGGAGCGCTTGAGGGCGCGCTCCTCGATGGCACCGTGCCAGCGATCGAGACGGGACAGGGCAGCACGCACTTCGCGCTGCTTGGCCGCGATGGAGGTCTCCTGGGTCGCCGGCGCCATCAGGAGGTCGTTCGCATCCGCGCCGAGCAGGTTGGGGAACTCGTTGCCGGATTCGAACGCCAAGGCGTCGGTCTCCTCGGCCAGCAGCAGGCCACGTTCGGTCTGGGACGCGATCTGGTGTCGGATACGGAGAAGGAGCACCGTCGTCAGGCGCTTCACGGCCGATGTGGTCCAGGCACCCGCCCGCGGAAGGATCGACGGGTCGTCCAGCGAGGCGACTGTGTCGAGCGACCGTTCGACCAAGAGATCCGCCAGCGCCGACACCAATGGGTGCGTCCGGTGGAGATGCTCGGTGGTGCCCGTCTGGGTGAGTAGGCGCACCTGGCCCGTCACCGGCACGTCCATGCGGTCCACGACGGCGGCCGGCAATTTGGCGGACTCGAGGCGCAGGCCGCCGTCGATCGGCACGAACGGCACGTTGAGCCGGGCAAGGGCGCGGCGAACGAAGATCTCGACCTCCTCGGGACTACCGAGGATGGACCGAGCGCGATCCCACTCCGGCCGCACGTCCTCGGGACGCAGGCTGCGCTGGGCGAAGATCGTGCGGTTCGCCTTCTCGCGATCGGCGGCATCGACCCACTTCTGCTCCATGTCGCTGACAATCGCGACGTCGCCGAAGTCCAGCGACATTTGCTTGCCCCGACCTTCGCGAACGGCCTTGCGGCGCAGCAGCAGTGCCTTCATGACCGCTTCCGTGACCTTACGATCATCATCCGGCAGCGGCACCGGGACGCCTGTCGCCTCCTGGATCTTCTCGGCCTTGCGAAGGATGACCTCCAGCACAGCGCCGTCCACTGGGTTGTTCTCGCCATAGATCAGCAACGAGCGAACCACCTCGCTGAGCTGCCCGAAGCGGTCGACACGACCGTTTCGCTGCTGATGGCGAGTGGGGTTCCAGGACAGGTCGTAGTGCACCACCGCATCGAACAACTCCTGGAGGTCGATGCCTTCCGAGAGGCAGTCCGTCGCGACAAGAATGCGGGCGTCGTCGCCACCCATGTCGTCGACTACGGCCTTGCGGTCGTCGCCCGGTAGTTCGCCGGTCACAACCTCGACACGGTGCGTCTTGAACTCCTTGGCCAAGGCCTCGCCCACCCACCTGGCGGTCGCGATATAGCGGCAGAAGATGATCGGCTTGAACCCGGCCTTGATCATTGGCTTCAGGTTCTTGACCAGGCTGACGATCTTGGGGTCCTTCGCCGGTCGCTCGACCAGCGTCTCGGCAAGCGAGATCAGTGCCCGCAGGTCGACATCCTCGATAAGCGAGGGCGGCACGTCGTTCAGCTCGGCCTCGACGTCCGCGCGATCGAGGACCGCGGATTCATCCGGATCGTCACCCAGGCTGGCGCTCCGGGTCCTCAGAGCGTGAAGTGCCGCCGCCGGGCTCGAGCCGACGCAGCGCATCAGAGCGAGTGTGCCCCAGAATGCGAGCCGCTGCCGTCGCTCGTCGCTGCCCGCCTGCTCCACGATCGTGGTGCAGTAGTCGAGCGCCAGCTCGAGGAAGGATTCGTAGTCGCCGGAAAGCCGATAGGTGGCGTCCTCGAGCACTTCGTGCTTCGGGAAGGCGCCGGCCTCGTTCCACGCCTCGATGTCGACACGCCGGCGCTGGACGTAGCGCTCGGCGAGCTTCTCCCTCAGCTCCTGGCTCCAACGACCGGCATCGCCGACAAGTCCCCGGAAGGCGGGATCGAGCAGCCCAAGGAGCTTGCCGTAGGCAAGGTCGTCCCCACTATGGGGCGTCGCCGTCAGCAGCAGCATATGCCGCTCCAGATCGGAGGCGATCCGGTCCACCAGGCGGTAGCGCTGGTGGCTGTCCTCGGAGGATACGCAGGTGTGCGCCTCGTCGACGATGCAGAGCTCCGGGCAGTACTCGGAGTAGTGGTCGCGGCGAACGTCCGACTTCACATAGTCCAGGCTGACGACGGTGAAGGGATAAGCGCGGAAGATGCTGTCGTTGACCGGCAGCTCGCGTTCGAGCCGAGCCGCCGATGAGGGGGTCACGGCGATGGCCGGGAAGTGGAACTTGTCCCTGAGCTGATCGACCCACTGCTTGACCAGATGCGGCGGGCAGAGGACTGAAAAGCTCTCGATCTCGCCCCGGTCATAGAGCTCTCGGGCGATTAGACCGGCTTCGATGGTCTTGCCGATGCCGACGTCGTCCGCGATCAGCAGTCGCACGACGTCGAGCTTGAGCCCCATCATCATGGGGACGAGCTGATAGGAACGGGGATCGAAGCTAATGCGGCCGGCGCTTCGGAACGGGCCGGCGCCGCGACGAAGCGACATTTGGAAGGCGTCGCGAAGCAGCAGCGCCTCGTCCTGGGGTCCCACCCGTTCGGCCGTGGGCAGCTGGAACGTCGCGCTCTCGACGCCATCGATTTCGAGCGATCGAGACAGCATCTGGACCTCGCGTTCGGTGCCGCCGATGGGCCGCAGGTTCAAGATGTCCTCGCCACTGCCTGGCAGCACTACCCATTCCCGACCGCGGGCCCGGACGAGTTCTCCGGGGCCGAACATCACATCGGTGGTCATGGTGCTGCTTCCTTGAGTGCGTTCGCGATGCCCTGGATGGTCTCTTCCGACCCCTCCATTCCAGTGAGGGCCACTAGATAAGCGATGCCGCGATCCAGCAGCGCCTGCCCGATCGCCTGCTCAATCTCCGGCGAGATGACCGCGAACTTGTGCTCGCGCCAGATGTGGACGACCTGCTGCCCCTCGACATTCAGTGGCTTGTCGTCAGCTGGCGGAAGTCCGTGCGCCTTCAAGGCAGCGGCGAAGTCGGGGGACGAGTTCGCGTCGTCGACATCGGACGTCACGTCGAACTCGACGCGTGAGAGACGCGCCAGAAGCGCGTGGAACTGGATGGACCGCCTGTCGATGACGTCGTGGTCGGTCTGGTTGTAGTAGGACAGTAGGCAACGATAGCAACCCGCCACGCACTTCGGATCGCCCATGTCCTGAAGAGAATCGGCCTTGCGGCTATGGGCTTCGAAGTGATCCAGGTCGAAGTGGCAGATCTGGATCGCTGCATCGATCACCCGGCGAAGCGCACCTCGCTCAGTCACCAGTCGAGCCAATACGCCGGCACCGCCTTCGGTCGATTCGTAGATCAGAAGGGCGTTGCGCTCATCGCGCGAGGGGAGCGGCTCGCCGAGGATCTCGCCCTCCTCGAGCTGGAAGGTCATCTCGATGCCCCGGAGCAGCGCGTGCTGCAGAGTGGCCGCCGTCTCTACCGGCAGCTTGTCTCCGTAGACGCGAAGCAGGAGTGCGTTCTTCCGGTCCTCGACGAAAGGGACGATCGTCTGCGGCCTGATCTTGCTGGGATCTCGCACCGCATCCGCGTCCTCGTCGTCGGCAGCGGCCACCCACATCCCGCTCGCAGGATTAATCGGGTAGCCGATGCCATCCTCCTTGGCACGACGCCGAAGCCCCACGTTGAACCGGCGGATCAGCGTGGCGGGACCGAAGGTAAGGTCCGCGAACAGTTCACCGTCCTCGATCAACCTGGACCTGCGGACATCCAGACGCCCCGCGTCGCGGACCGGCCACTCGAACACCGTGCGGATCTCGAAGCCCTGGCGCTGGCGATCCTCGTCGTTGGCGGTGATGCGGTCGGCCGGCGTGGTCTCGACACTCTCGATCCGGAAGCCTTCCCGGATCTCGGACGCGTCGGCCAGTGTCGTGCCGCAGTTCCGGCAGAAGTCGGGCTTGGGTACCGTATGGGCGCATCCGCATTCGATGCACACCACGAAGGCCTGAGTGGTGAGATTGCCGCTCGCTTCCTGTGAGCCGGCGCGGATGATGACGCGATTGACGCGATGCGCACGTCCCTCGTGGTAGATTAGGCTCCTCGGCCCGAACTCGGAGATGCCGACGAACCTCGACCGCTGGATGGGGGCGCGGGACTTGGAGCCGCGATTGAACGAGTTCACGAAGGCAGTGAGCGGCAAGCGGGGGAAGTTGTAGCCCGGGAGGAAGCCCTCGGTCGCCAGATACCGATAGGTGAAGTAGTCCGAGCTCTGACTGTCCTCGCCGGCCAGCAGGAGCTGGATCTGGTCCTGCGCCTGGGCGGTGAGGCGCTTGGCCATCCGACGCTCCAAATCCGTTGCTGCGTACCTCGCGAATGCTTTCTGTGCGTCCGCCAGCTGCCGCTCGGCCGACTCCAGCAACGCACGCCACCTGTCGAACGCAGCGTTGAACCGGGCCGGCGCCTGCCGCATCACTCGCTCGGCGTAGGCGTCGACATCCCCCAACCAGGGCAGGTCCTGTGCGCGATCATCGAATTCTGAATGCAGGATATGTTTCGCGACGGCGGTAGCACGGCGCTGAGCGTCGGCCGACTGCACCAGCTGCCTGGTTTCCGGCCTCAGGGCCGACCGGTCGTTCTCGAGGTCGACGACCTGCGCGATCTTGGGGCTGAGCTCGGCCTCGGTCTCCGCCAGCCAGATCGCCTGCAGGTGGCTCTCAACCAAGTCCTGGTTGTCGAGTTCGATGGTCGGCGCCCGAACCCGGCCGGCGACGATCGCGTCCTGATTCTTGAAATAGTACTGGTCGTGCGGGGACTGTGCCGCGCAATAGGTGACGATCAGGGCCGCCTGTCCGTTACGGCCGGCCCGACCCCCGCGCTGGGCATAGTTCGCCGGTGTCGGCGGCACGTTTCGCAGGAAGACGGTCTCGAGATCCGCGATGTCGACGCCGAGTTCCATGGTCGGCGAGCAGAACATCACCGGTAGGAACGTGGCCGTATCCGCGAGCTCCTGAAGCTTGGCAGCGAACTTGGGCTGGTTCTTGAGGCGGTCCCTGTCCTCGGTGCGGAAGCGGAACCTAGCTTCCCGGACCTCGCGCGTGGTCTGCTCGACCTGGGCGGTATGTTCCCGCGCCTCGAGACCGAAGAGGGACGGATCTCGCTCCCGAAGCATCCTCGCGAGCGTCTGATAGAGGTCGGTGAAGTAGGCGTTGCTCCTGCCGGCCGCTGCGACCCCATTCCCGAGTTTGAAAACGAATGCGCTGGGATAGATGGCCCAGTTCGGGTTCATCTCGCCTGCGAAGGTGTCACTGCGTTCGATGATCTCGTTCTCCAGGGCCTTCAACAGGTCCTCGAGCACGTGCTGGTATTCCTCGACGCTCAGCCGATGGCCCCAGATCCTGCTGGCACGAAGTGTTCTTCCCAGCGCCGATGTGGGACCGGAGCGGACGCGCAGGATCTCGTCGCGGGCGGCGATGGTTCGACCGGGCGGGTTCAGGAACAGGGCGGCAGCCTGTCTCGAGTTCTCCTCGCTCAAATTCCAAGGGGCGCGCAGCAGTCCCTGCGATCTTTCGCGTAGAGCCTGGACAGTGCCAGCCTCCAGCGAGCCGGTCTTGACCGCGAGATTGATCCGCATGTGATCGAGAAGGGCCGTCAGCGCGGCTTTTCGGATGCTCGGGGCAGTTCCGGCGAGCAATGGATGCGCCGCCTCGAAACGCGCGTCGTCCTCGGCGATCGCATCGAGACCCTTGTACTCCACCGTCATCAGGCCGAGACGCGCGAGGTTCGGATTGGTGATGCGCCAGATCTTGAGCTGATCCACCCAGAAGCGATGGGTGAGGACGTCACGAAGGGCTCGTTCTGCGTCGGAGAGCGCTGCGCCCTGAAGTTCCGGATTGGAGAGCCATTCAGCGCGGAGATCGAGGTGCTTGGAGTCGAAGCCGAGACAGCGCTGCAGCTCTGCACCGATCTGGTTGTCCTCGAGGCCGTTTTCCCCGGCATTCTGCAATGCCATCAGCGTTGCCGCCCGCATCAGCGAGACGAACACGAAGTCGTTGAAGTGGCCGGACTGGAGGGCCGCGTCCTGGCGGTTGTCGATGAACCCCAGGATCTTGCGATTGAGGCGTTCCACCCCCGATGTCGAGCGGTTCATCCAATTCAGGATCGCCGAGACGATGATCGTGCTTGCTGATCCGCGTCCTTCGGCGGTCAGGCCGGCAAGTCGGGAGCGATCGGTACCGCGCGACAGGGTGACGTCCCCGCAGGCCGGGCAGAAGCGGAATCGGCCGGGCTGAAACCAACCTTCGGTACCGCCCTCGTCGACGACCTCTCCGGTGGCGTCGACGCGCAGATGCCGGTGCACTCGTCGAGAATACTCCGACTTCAACCTGATGACCCCTGCCTTGGTGGTCTCCTGCCAGGTCTCAGGGTAGTCGGTCACCTCCCCGGCGAATTCCAGCCCCTGAGGGCTAGGCATGAAGAAGCCCGCTTCGCCGCCGTCGTCCCCGGGGCTGTCGGACATCTCGTCGATGTCCCGCTCGAGGATTTTCTCCTTGCCACCGGAGAAGACACGCATCACTGGAAGATGCTCCTGCCCGCAGTTCTGGCAGAACCGAAGCTGATAGAGCAGCTTGTCGCCGGTCTCGTCGGGCAGGAACTTCTGACCGTCGAAGACGACGCGGCGCTGTGCTTCCGGCTGAAGCGTCATATAGACCTGACCGGCGCCGGAGATGAACTGATGCAGACGTACGCCGAGGAAGGCCTTGTCCGACCCGGCGCCGGTCCTGAGCAGTTCGCTTCGTCCCAGGACAAGCAGGAAGCGCTCGAGATAGTCCTTGCATCTGCCCCGCTCGAGACCCGTGTCCTCTGCCAGTCGCTTGGCAGCGTCAGAAAGGGAAAGCGGCTTCGCGCGCCCCCAAGTACCGTCCGGAACGCCATCCTTCTTGCCGGGCTCGACACCGAGCACCGTCTCGATCCAGATGGCCACCGGGTGCTCGACGAGCGCCGCGTTGGATGCATGCTCGTCGATCGGCTCCGCCATGGCGAGCGCGAGCCGATCCTTGACGCTGGTGGCGTGCAGCTTCGGATTTGTCCTTCGCTCCAACCGCTCAGTGATCACCTGACTGGGCGGAATAGTGCAGTCGAAGAGCTTGGAAGCCACGTCGGCGACGGCCTTTTCCGGTCGCTCGTCGCTCGACATGGTGGCTGACGTTCCAATGCACTGCAGTCCGTCGGGCGCGAGCCGGCGACGGAGTCTGCGCACCAGCATCGCCACGTCGGCGCCTTGACGCCCGCGATATGTGTGGAGCTCATCGAGCACCAGCGTGGAAAGCCCGACGCAGTTCTCGAGGACCTGCCTGTCGATGCTGTCCTGCCTGGTCATCAGCAGCTCGAGCATGACGAAGTTGGTCAGGAGGATATCGGGCGGGTTGTCTGCGATGTCCTGGCGTTCCTCGCGGCTCTCCTGCCCGGTGAAGCGGCGGTAGGTGACCTTCAGTTCGTCCGGCTGGTCCTTGAAGTACTTCGCCAGCTCTTCCTGTTGGGAGTTCGCGAGTGCGTTCATAGGATAGACGACGATCGCCCGCGTGCGGCGTCTCCCCGAGCCGCGGCTCGCCAACGCGCCGCTGATGATCGGCACGAAGAAGCAGAGGGATTTGCCCGAGCCCGTGCCGGTGGTGACGATGAAGTCCTTGCCCGCCGACCCGAACTCTGCGGCCAGCTCCTGATGGTAGCGAAGCGTCCAGCCCTTGAAGATCTGGCCGCACCCACGGTGCAGCGTTCCATGCTCCACGAGCTCGGCGACCGTCGCGCCGGTCTTGTACTCGGGATTGATCTGCAGCACTGGCTCGGGCCAGAAACGGCGGGAATCGTACTCAGCGTCGATCTGCGCCTTGATGTCGGGGGCCCGAATATTGGCGAATGAACGGCTGAACCCCTCGTACTGCTCGACGAGCGAACCGGCCAGATCGAAAATGTCCATTCCGCAATCCTCCAACTATACCAATAGGTTCGTAGTACGCCGTCGCTATGTCAACTTGTCCGCTTCTACGGGGTCGAAGCGCTCTTCCTTGCGTCTCAACCAATCCCTCGCTGCTTCCTCGACTATTTCGTAGACGTGGATCTCCTCGTCCAAGGCGACCCGCTTCAGGCACTTGATCAGATCGGGGTCGAGATAGACCAGCAGCTGCCTGCGGCCGTCCTCGCGGTTCCGATTCCCTTGTCCTCGCGCCATAGTGCGGATCCATCCAAATAGCGAAATAGTTAGATAGCTGGATCGCTAACGTCGCATTGAATCCTCTACGGGGGAAGAGTGCTCGCGAGAAAAGGCCCGGATGCCGAAGCACCCGGGCAAGTTTGGCTCCTGGAGCCATCGCAACAACAGAAAGAGATGTGGTCTTCCCCGCCGCCAGCCTTCACCCCGGCCCGGGAACGGTCAGAGCTCGGCGAAGTGCTCCAGCAGGTCCCGTGCCTCCGCCAATGAACTCGGGAACAGGCGCATCAAAGGCTTGCCCTTGAGTTCGGGCACGTTGAGGTTCGAGTTCCGCGGACGGTCGGCCGGGTAGAAGTCGCGGTCGATGGCGGGAGCCAGGCTGCCGGGCACGACATGGGCAGGAGCCCAGATCGCGTTCCTGCTACCCGAACCCAGGTCGAGCGCGACCGTATCACCACGGCCGTTCCGGAATATCGAGATGTACTTGGTGCCGCCGGGCGCGCGGTCGGGGTGCGGGGTCCAGCAGCGGTCGCGCAGCATGCTTGCGTTCAGGGTCTGGTTGATGGTGGGCATGCGTGTTCCTCCTTGGAAAGGCTTCAGGGTTTCGGATCGGCGCCGAACTGGCGCGCGACGATGTCGTGGTAGAGTTCAGGATCGAGACCGACGGCTCTGGCGAGCGGCTTGGCCGGCTCGATCGAGTCCACCTCGCCACGGGTCCATCGTCTGATCAGTTCGGCGGGCAGACCGCTGCGTTCGGCCAGCATTTCGGTAGTCACCCTGTTCACCCAGGCGTAGATGCCGATGATGGCGCAGGCGTCACCCAGGGACTTCGAGCGTCCGCCGGCATCGACCACCCATTGTGGGCTGAGCGGACCGGCGTCGAACTTCCTCCGGCCCGCCAGCCATTCCAGCGTGTCCAGGGAGTTGCCGTAGACGAAGCGCCCCTTCTCGCCGGGAATGGTCCGGATGGGCTTGCCACCATCGGGACCAACGAAATTGCGGACCGATGCGATGTTCATGCCTGCCAATGCCGCGATCTCGAACGGCGCGAAGCCGATGTCACCGCCCAGCGAGTGCGGAAACTCCTGAAGGTATTTTGCCAGATTGGCCTTGGCGGCGGCTGAGAGATGCAGACCCGGCACCGGGTACTCGTCGCCCTTGTCACGCCGTTCCATGAACACCACCGAACTGCCGCCCATGTGGGTGACGTACTCATCGTGCGGCACTGCATGCAGGAAGTAGTGGAGCCAATGGAGGTGCTCCGCCTCGAAGTACTCGATGTCGACTGAATCGAGCGGCGTAGTGGCGTGCACGTAGTCGTAGCAGGCCCGTGCGACGAGATAGAACCGCGTGTTCGAGACGTTGAAGGACTGGAGGTCCTCGTCGTCGTTCACCTGCCAGGTCGCCAGCTGGCCCTCGTTGAAAGCATCCCCGAGCGCCGCCTTGCCGAAAGGTCCAGCGGCCGGGTGGTAATCCGGCAGCAGCGACTGCGCCGCCACGGTTATGAGGAAGACGCCCAGTTTGAGGTCGCCCTCGATCTCGCTCCAGCTCGCAGTCTGCATACCCACCCCCCAATTTATGATATCATCTATATCATGAGCAACGAGGGAGCGAAAGCCAAAAATGATATTTATCGTATCATATTTTTGACTCAACTATCACCCCTTTAAGTGCGTCGGACCGCTAAGGGCAGAATGGGCAGTTGTTGGTTTTCAGAGCGGCCGGCAGGTGGCAGGAGTAGCCCACCCTGCGCTACTCGAGCCCGGTTAGAATCGGCAAGACGTACAGAAGCCGCCTAACGGCCCTAAAACTGAGCTTCAGCAACTTGCGGGATGGGCATCAGATGGTAGGGGCGAGGGTGCTTGCGAAAGGTAGAGGTGAAAATCGGTTCGCAATGCGACTGTCCGCTTCCGGCGCCACTTGCGGTCGTTGAGCCGCCCCAAGTAGTTAGTGGCTCATAACATCAGCATGTTCCGCTTAGCCGGAAGTTAGCCCAACTAGCCCGCCCAAATACTCACAGACGGACGATTACGGGCCATTTGCCGTCTCCGCCTTTGTCGCGGCATCGCAATGTCGTAACCCGACTGTAGTGGCCGGTTTGGGCCGCCAGGAGCGGTCATTGCTCGAATTCATCCGCAAGGTCTGCTCCCGACCCCTTTGCGGTCGTTCACAGGGCTGGCTCGGTTAGTGAGAAGCCGCCGTCCGTTTTCGCGTCAGGCAGCGTTGAAGACGAACGGTGCTTGCTGGAGCAGGTTTTGCCCGCGGACGAACACCTTGCAGGTTTTACGAGCGCGGGTGATGCCGTTGTAGAGCAGTCTGGCTTTTAGCTCATCGCTCCCTGGCACGCCGTGCGGCCAAAGAATAACGACGTGATCGAACTGCCGGTTCTTCGCTTGATGGATACCAAGAAGCGGAATGCCGCGCACGCGATCACTCGCATGAGCGCGGAAACTTGCAACCTTCCGATCCACTAGGGCGCCAAGTTCTGGTGCGGTCCAAAGCGTCTTGCCCTGCCGGCTCATCGATTGAAAAGCGGCCGCCGTAACTTGCGACACCCAGCGTGGCGGGTCTTCCAATTGCGCAAAGCGCTCGGCAACCTGTGGGGGCGTTAGGACGTCTCCATCTCCTACGACCGCCATCACGGCTGCGATCTCGTCAGAGGCATGCGGCTCCAAGACCATCCGTATCGGAGGTATATTGTAGTTGGCGGAGTGCAATCCTTGACTGAGCCTTTGGGCGATCGCTTCAGCCCAGTCGCGCCCTGCCGGTGGAAAGAGTGTTGTCCCCCGTCAGCACCTATGGCGCAGATTTGAGGTTGTGATTTAAGGAGGGTTTTGGCCTCGTCGCAGAGACGAAGGAACGAAGATGACCTCTAAATCCACGACTGCCAAAAAGCCTGCGGAGCAGGTGATCAAGGACATCCGCCGTGCGACGCGTCGGCACTTTTCGGCCGAGGACAAGATCCGGATCGTGCTGGATGGACTGCGCGGCGAGGACAGCATCGCTGAGCTGTGCCGCAAGGAAGGCATCGCTCAGAGCCTCTATTACACCTGGTCCAAGGAGTTCATGGAGGCTGGCAAGAAGCGACTGGCGGGCGACACGGCGCGCGCCGCGAGCAGCGAAGACGTCAAGGGCCTGCGCCAGGAGGCTGCCGCGCTCAAGGAGGTCGTGGCTGACCTGATGCTGGAAAACCGGCTGCTCAAAAAAAGCATGATCGCGGATGGGGGCAACGAAGAATGAGGTATCCCGCATCCGAAAAGCTCGAGATCATCGGGATCGTCGAGCAGTCGCACTTGCCGGCAAAGCGCACCCTCGACCACCTCGGCATCGCGCGTCGAACCTTCTACCGCTGGTATGACCGCTACCGCGAAGGCGGGCCGGAGGCGCTGCAGGATCGGCCTTCGGCGCCAGGCCGGGTGTGGAACCGCATCCCCGCCGAGATCCATGAGCAGATCATCGAGCTGGCGTTGGAGCAGTCCGAGTTGAGCCCGCGGGAACTGGCGGTGCGGTTCACCGACGAGAAGCGCTACTTCGTTTCCGAAGCCAGTGTTTACAGGCTTCTCAAGGCCCACGACCTGATTACCAGCCCGGCCTTCGTAGTGATTAAGGCCGCGGACCGCTTCCACACTCCGACCACCCGGCCCAACCAGATGTGGCAGACCGACTTTACCTACTTCAAGATCATCGGCTGGGGCTGGATGTATCTGTCGACCGTGCTCGACGACTACTCGCGCTACATCATCGCCTGGAAGCTGTGCAGCACCATGCGGGCCGAGGACGTCACCGACACGCTGGAACTGGCCCTCACCGCCTCAGGCTGTGACCAGGCCCACGTGCACCACAAGCCGCGCCTGCTCAGCGACAATGGCCCCAGCTACATTGCCGGCGAACTGGCGGAGTGGATCGACACCCAGGGCATGAGCCACGTCCGCGGCGCTCCGATGCATCCCCAGACCCAGGGCAAGATCGAGCGCTGGCACCAGACCCTCAAGAACCGCATCCTGCTCGAAAACTACTTCCTGCCCGGCGACCTCGAATGCCAGATCGAGGCCTTCGTCGAGCACTACAACCATCGGCGCTACCACGAGAGCCTCGATAACGTCACACCGGCCGACGCCTACTTCGGCAGGGCCGAAGCCATCATCAAACAGCGCGAAAGGATCAAACGCCAAACCATCGAACATCGACGCTTGCAGCACCGAGAGATCGCCGCATAACATCAACCACCGGACGAGCCCGAAACTCCGCTGATCGGACCCGCAATCTGAGCCAAATCATCTGACGACGGACAGAAAGAGTGTGGATCGGCGTGGAAGAAGGACCCCGTTAGCGGGGTGATCGGCGTCGAACAGGGACCCCTCATTCCGATGGTTTAATCGGCTGCCTTGGCTTTCAGGTAGCGAGATCGGGATGTTGATAGTGGAGACGGTTGTTCGGATCCGGCGGGAGCACGCGGGTGGGAAGGCGATCAAGGCGATCGCGCGTGATTTGCGGCTGTCGCGGAAGGTCGTGCGCAAGGCCATCCGCTCGCCGGAATGTGCTTTCGCGTATGAGCGCCGCGTTCAGCCGCTGCCTCGGATCGGGCCTTTTCAGGAACGCCTGGACAGGCTGCTGATCGAGAACGCGGCGCGCAGCCGACGGGACCGACTGCGGATGACGCGGATCCATGACCTGCTGGTGCGGGAGGGCTTTGAAGGCTCCTATGACGCCGTCCGCCGCTATGCGGCACGCTGGACGGCCGAGCAGCGCAAGGATGCCGGTGACGGCGCTCCGGCGTTCATCCCGCTGCTGTTCCAGCCGGGGGAGGC
>Ga0247833_1004018_pt1 | contig 18851 bp, 19 predicted proteins | sample LaCruzMarch2015__7_FD_187117 | JGI IMG/M metagenome (GOLD analysis project Ga0247833, IMG submission 187117) | Freshwater microbial communities from meromictic Lake La Cruz, Castile-La Mancha, Spain - LaCruzMarch2015_8m | ecosystem: Environmental > Aquatic > Freshwater > Lake | place: Spain... | reverse complement strand
TTATGAGCACCTATAAAAGAAGACATAATGTGAACAGTTAATATGCAAGTGTTAGAATTTGAAGAAGTTGTTGATGTGATACAACGATTTTGTCAGCAAATTCCAGTGTATTGTTCAATTGAATTTTCAGTTGATCTTGAGTTTAATCATGCAATGTTAGAATGCAGCAAATCATATACTGCTTCTAAGATTTCACTGGATGTTTGTAAAGATGAAAACAGTAACTGGTTATTTGATCATACAATTGTAGCTGGAGATGTCGTTAAAGCTTTGCATGCGAAACTTAAGGCAGTGTTTGAAGTATTATTTCAGCCACTTGAATTACGTGTTGGTATGTTTTACAATGATGCAGTATTCAAAACAAGAACATCTTTCAATGATCTTTTGAAAAATATTTACATGTATGAAAGATGTACAATCAAAATCAAACCTAATACTGACAATAACACAATACAGCTTACAGCTTCATCACCTGTTGGTATCCGTGAAAATATAGTAATTAATATTAGATGTGTGCCACCTAACTATGAAATTAGTGGAATGAACAGCTCCTTGTCGGAAATCGATTCTACCATATTGAATGAACTCAAATACTTCCAGTGGGATATTTATGGTGTGATGAAAGCACTACATAATGAAGACGCTTCTTCAAATTGGATTATTTCACTTGATAAACACAATGACAGATTATATGTTACAAATAAACACACAAGTTTTGATGTATTCAGTATTCTTTTCAGGAATATTGGGTCTCTCCTCCCAGGTGCAGTACGCACTGTCATCATTGATGACGAAAGGAAAATATATAATAATTATCTTGAATTGCGTGCCATATTACTTGATGCAAAGATTATAACTGATTTTCAATTACATGGACAAAGTGCATTGAGAGGGGTATATCCTCAACAATCTATCATGACATCTGACACATCAATGCAATCATCAGCACAGCTCTGGGGTGCCATACACAGACTGTCTGTTTTACTGGAAAACAAACTGTGAATCAGAAATTGGAATATGACAAAATTGTTGTACATATACAAGCAACCATTTAATTGTTGCTGGTACACGTGTCAGTCCAGAATGAATTCCGTCGTTTTCTCGCAGCTTGCGATGTTTTCTATGGGACAGTACCTGTTCAAGCCAGACGATTTTGCGTTTTTCCAAACACACATGTGTGCTGGCAGCCTGTTTGACATGATGCTGCAGTCCGAGAATGTGAGGATCCATTGTGTCATGTTGAATGATGTGGTCTTTCTGAGCGTGACGGTTATGCGCCTGACGGGCGAGGTCGACTTAGGCGTGCGAATGCTGCTGCGAGACATATCGATTTGCAATAAGCATCTGCGCATCGTGCAGCGTGCTATCAGACGCGTCCATTGGACGCGGTGTTGTTCTCGACGGCTTGCATTGGCCATGGCGCTGCATCCCCGGCTGGGTGATGGCAGTCTGTTTGGTCTGTTAGGAGTTGATATAGTGTGTCACGTTTCCCTGAAATGACGTTGCGGATCGGCCATGCCGATGCTGTTGTCTACCCTACGCTGGAGATGTTTTCAGTTGGCGCTCACCTGTTCAAGCCAGATGACTACCAGTTCTTTCATGTCAGCGCGCGCCGCCACAGCTTCTTCGACATCATGTTGGCGGCAGAGCGGGTGCAGGTAGAAGCGGCTGTGTTGGATTCAGGGTTCTACATCAGCATCACTGTGCGAATGACCAGCGAGACCAGTATGGGGATTGGGATGCTTCTGGATGCCGTCCCTATGTGCAACATGTACCTGCGCATCATCCAGCGCGCCATCAGACGCTTTCACCGGGCCAGGATGTCTGCACGTCGGCTTGCCTTAGCAATGGCGCTTCACCCTAGGCTTGGGGCGTGCAGCCTGCTCGGCGAGCTAGGACAAGATATCTTGTCTCTGTTGAAATAAAACGAACGCCATTTGCCTCTTTCGCTGTGGCCTATGTGTGCCATCATGATGCGATCGCTCCTATTACTGTTGCCGTGCATATCTGCATTGGTATATTTTGACTACAATGGCTTTCGCTATCAGTTGGCCAACACGGCTGTTACTGAGACGGTTGACTTTACCGGGGATGATTGTGCTGCATCCCCGTGCATCGCATTTGCCGTCCCTGCTTCGTGTGGTATATCCTTTGTAACCACTGATCTGCCAGTCGTGGCGCAGGCCAAAAACTGGGGCACTTCATTTCTAGCCGCAGTGGACGGGTTCTATGCGGTCACTAACTGGATGCTGTCTCCTGGATCGTTCTCAATTGTAGATGCCTCATCCAATCCTGGGTCCGTGGCATTGAACGACGCTGGATGGCAGGCGCGAATCATCATGCAGTGCAGAATCCCATGCCCAGCAGGCTCTATTTTGCTGGGGTCTACATGCATTCCATGCAGCGTTGGGCGATGGTCCTTCGCTGGCAGTACGGTGTGTCAGGCATGCACCAATGGGCCAACTGGCAGTGTGTATACGAGCGTTGGTGTGTCCACGAGCAACTGTTCCTTCATCTGTGGCGCTGGATCATACACGCAGCCGCTGCCGAGCCCTCACTTGCTCATTGGTGACCAGTATTCCATCGAAGGAGGGCCTGTTGTGTACAGCCCTAGGAGTTCCGAAATAACCTTTGGGCGCAGTTTCATGGTCTATGCTTCTCCCACCATTGTCTACACTGGGACGGCGGCTGTCAATCGTGTGGACCTGTCCAATGGCACGTATATTACTGTGGCCGGGTCCTCCTCACGTGGGACACTCGATGGCATCGGCACGGCTGCGGCATTCAATTCTATCGTGGGTGGAGGGTTGTGGCTCAACTACATGCTGGCTTTGGATGGCATGAACTGCAATCTTCGGCAGATTGACCTGGCCACCCGAACAGTGGTCACCGTGCTGGGAGGCGCGTGTGGCTTTGCAGAGGGCACCGGCCTTGCAGCGCGGATTCGATATCCGACAGATATTGTTATTTCACAGGATGTTGCCTACATCGCCGACGCTGGCAACTACCGCATCAGGGCGGTGGCGCTGACTACCATGAGCACGACCACCCTCGTTGGCAATGGCGTCGGTGGCAACACGGATGGCGTTGGGACGGCCGCGTCGGTCGACCCAAGGTATCTGGCGCTCAGTGCAGATCAGACCATCCTATTCGTCAAGACGGTCTCGTTGGTTCGACTCATCAGACTGTCGAGCGGCCAGATCTCCACCGTCCCTGCCTCTCTTGGATCAAGTCCGTACCAGATCGCGGCCAGCACGCTGAATCCCAACATCGTCTACTTTGCCACCAGCCTCTCTGTCTCGATGCTGTTCGTCTCCTCTGGACAGGTCAGTCAGCTCCCTTTTCATGCTGGCTTCATATCCCTCGTCAACGAGACCTTGGCTGGCACCATGTGCGTCGCGTGCACTGTATGCTCCGTCGGTCAGTTTGGTGTATGCAACTCCTCTGCATCGGTCTGTGTTCCATGCCCGCTAGGACAGTCCTCGGTGTCTCCTGGGGCCACATCATGCGTCCCGTGTGCTGCAGGGCGATACGGGCTTTCCACGGGGGTGTGTGTCGCGTGTCCAATTGGATCCTACTCGGCTCCTGGCGCCACTGCCTGCATCAACTGCTCTGCAGGCATGTTTTTGTCTGCAGGGATCTGCAGGAGCTGTGGGGGTGGCACCTATTCTATCGGCGGCACCACCTCGTGTTTAGCTTGCAGCAATCTCATTGGCAATGCCACCTACTCGGCCGACCCCGGGACCAATTCCACCAGCTGTTCGTTTGTTTGCCGGCCAGGCTTCAACTACGTGCAGGTGTACGGGGTGTGTTCTCCGTGCGCCATTGGACAGTGGTCGCTGGCAGGTGCTACCGTTTGTTCTGATTGCCTTGTCTTGCCAGACAATGCCACTTTCTCAGGGGTTGGCACAAATGCCACCAACTGTCCATTTGCATGCGACGCCGGCTTTCGACGGGCTGCTGGGTGCATCCCATGTCCAGCCGGGACTCGCATGCTTGCAGGCGCGTGCATCTCGTGCCCTGCAGCTTCCTTCTCTTCCGCGGCAGCCACCGTCTGTGCAGCATGTACCTCTGGGTATTACTCATTGGTCGCAGCATCTGCGTGTACCTCCTGTCCCAACCAAAGCCCGTATAGCATCTTCATCGGGCGCAGCACTTCGTCTAATTGTCCGTTCTACTGCGCCGCTGGGGCCTATATGTTCCGCTCCACTGCCTGCCTTCCATGCGTCAACGGCACCTACTCTGTCACTGGTTCCACTGTTTGCGCCAACTGCTCGACTGGGACTTGGTCTAATGCAGCGAGCACAGCGTGCATCGCCTGCTCGTCGCTGCAGCTCACCGCTTTCGTCAATGGGACTGGTTTGATCGACTTTCCTTATGTTTCAAAGGCTGGATGGGCCGTCTCATCTGTGACTTGCATTCAGTAAACATTCAATCACGCTGATGCAAATCGCGGACCAGCATCTTGACGTCGTATACGGTGGACTGAGACATTATGCATCGTTTGGCATGTCGCCCGCATACGGGTATCGGTACCAGTCTGAGATGCTCGATGTCCAGTACCTTCTTGATGACGTCGACCGCCTTGTTGTCGCATGCGGAGCACTGTGTCAGGGAAGCAGGCTTGGGTACAGGACGGCATCGCGCGCATCGATCAAATGCTCCAGTCCAGACGGTGGACCGCAGGCAGTAGTGACATAGGTGGTAGCTTGTGTCCCGAATACGGAGTAGTCGTCCAAATAAATTGATGCGCGTCGCCGGTCTGCTGCATTGTGAGCATAGGATGTTCTTTGCATTTGGTTTGAGGAGGCAGTGGAACGCGAATTTCTGTGTCAGGGCCGAGTTCTTGGTTCCAAGCGCGCATGGGAGGCATATGTAGACGTGTACAAAGGCATCTTGTGTGTGCGAACAGGACCCTTTTGTAAAAAGCAGCGCCTTCTGCATGTCCAGTATCACGTTTGGCATGGGGTAGATCGCGATGTTGTTCCAGAAGCATTCAACCGTCTGTAACTCAACGAAGGACAGGGATGGATTCACAAGACGTATCTGGGCAATCATGTTGTATGAGGTCACTGGCATCAGCGGCATCGTCATGAGAATTTCCATAAAGTCCTCGCGCGCCAGCGTGGCTGTGATGAAGGATGGGATGCGCTGACATGGCATTGATGTGTGGCCCAATTTGAAGTTGCATGTCTTGAGATGTCGTAGCAAAATGGGAAGCTGTCGTCCTGCCATCGTATTCAACTCGCTCCACCATTCCACGGGAGACTCGTTGTTTAGATTCATGGCCGCGATTCGGAACGTTTCGCAAACCTGATTGAGGCTGCAGCGCGCCTGAGGGGTCCGCACCAGCAGATGACATTCAACTGGGCAGAAGTCGGGTAACACGTTGGCCAGATACTCTGCCATCGCGAATACCATGAGCGCCTCGTGTCTGAAGAGAAACGTCATCTGTTTGTCCGCATCGCTGCAAAGCAGCGCCCGCACCTGGCCAGCCACCCGTGCCCGTTGGCTGAACGTGGCGTGCTGCAGGTTGAATGGATACAGTCCCAGCAACAGGCCGTGCAGCAGATTGATCAGCGCACATCGATGGGTTGTTGGGGCCTGCGTAGGGATGCGTCGGTTCACATGTCGCTTGACCTGCAAGCAGAAGGGTGCCATGAACATTGCCACTAGGCTGCCAGACCAGTTGCTGGCCGCCACACTCTCGCGTAGGAATCGAGTCAGGTCGGGTAGGTTGTGGTAATGGTATGTGTCCTCACGTCGCAGCACCAGCAGTTTGGACGGTTTGCTGCTTGATACATAGTAAGCCAATAGATGGGCGTCGATCTGCGGCCGGGCCAGCACTGGATCAGCCGCCATCATTTGGTGCAGACGCTCTACGCGTTCTGGCACGGTAGGGTCGTCGCCCTCACTCCATGGTACACCTCCTACCTTTAGGCGTCCAATACAGTTCCGAGTGAGGGCGGCCGAAAACACGCATCAGACCGTTGCACCATGTACCGCACCGTCGCCCGTACCTAGCAGGGGCGCGTCATTAGTAATTCCAATATTCAGCATGCAAAGCATATTATCAAACCTGCACAGTGTAGTTGTTCCTTCCGTGCACCGGGCTGGGAAACGGCATGCAGTGTACTGGTCCGTGTGGTGGCATCGTCAGCACAAAGTCTGCCGCGTACTCATTATCTACTGAGCACAGGACCCCATATCGTTGTATCACCCCCGTGTGCACCGCTGGCGGCCTGTATAGCATGTCGTAGTACATCTTCTGTGTGTGTTTCCTGCTGCACAGCACGCACATCTGTGGTGTAGCGGGTAGCGGACCGGGCAGTCTGAGCTCTACTCCGACGAACTGGTTCTCTCGATCGACGAATCTGCATTCACATTCGGATCCCATCACACACTTGCGATCCCCTTGGTATACACACTCCCGCATGAACGACTCCTCATATGCCTTGGTCACCACTGGGACGTGGCATTGTGTCGCAGGCGCCCCTCCAAACAGGGTCTCCAGAATCTTTTGGTATGGTACGTTGCTCAGGATCGTGTCCAGGCTCACAGTCTCGTTTTGATGGTGTTGCTCTTTTGAGTCCAATATTGACTGGCATATACTGCTGCACATATCTTCGAGCGACGTTGGCTCTAGCTGTTCCTGTACCCATCGCGACTTCTTGCGTGACGTATCTCCGCGGTTTCGGTTTGTGCGCTGTCGCTTGCGTGAGTTCCATGCGGCTGGTACCTGCATCTGGATTGGAACGGTTCGCGTGGTCTCATATGACACTGATGACCCGATATTTATTTCAATCGAATTATGAAACGGTGCGATATGAATGCAGGCGACCCTTCAAGATGGAAACGACTTTGGCGTCTTTGAGCATAACGGTCTTGCGTTTGGCAAGCTGGGCCGATATGGCCATCTGCTTGAACCAAGTGGCAATAAACCTCTCTGCCTCAGAACGAAGCAAGGCCTTGCACGCCTTGCTGCTGTGCATGCTGGTGTGAAAGGTTGCCAGCACATCCCGCATGACACGGTCGAAGGCCGCCGTTGGAATTTCCTTGGGCTGGTTTTTGGCCACCCTCTTGCAACCGGTGAATTCTTTGAGCGCGATAGAGTCCTGCATCATCACCGTGACCCGGTCGTTTTCATTTGCCAACGACCCCATGGTGTCGAAATATGCGTGCATATGGTCATCTGCCATCAGCTGCATGACCTTTACAGCCGATTTGCTGACACGATGGATCGTGTTTTCTCGCATCATGCGACCAATAAGACCCAATGAAATCAACGGCTTTGGGCTTGCCTGCAGGCACTTCATCGTTTTCTGTAGGTTGATATTGTACGGATTCATTTTCATCATTGTCATATTGGAAGTTCGCTTGTTTTTCCCTGCATGTATCATTTGAGATAATGTGCTATGTTCAGTATCTTCTTATATATGTTCTTTTCCCATCACAAGGCATTTTCCATAAAGAACATCGTCATGCAGTCCATCAAAGTCCTTGGCCTTTGCCTCTTGGTCTGCAAGGATGTGGCGTGCTGCCAGCCAGCCTCGGACCTGCGCGCGTATCGGAGGGGTAGAGGCGTCGAATGGCAGGAAGCGCACCTGGTCTAGTGCTGCAGGGCAGTAGGACATCATGTATCTACGGGTGAAGTTGGTCATGGTCCCCCATGCGTCCCCGCTCTTCAGCGTGGTTTCATACTCTATCTGCAGCTTCATTTGTAGCCTCTGTCGTACTGCATTCTCTGAGGCCACGTCTCTAAGTGCCGCCGTGTTCATCAGGAACGCCAGCATGTCGTGTGAGTTGATCACAATAGGCTCGTTGTTTCTGTTTACACCCGCAACGGGCAGCGGTGGGCATGGGAACGCAATCATCGCCATCGCGCGCATCTCGCGGGAAGTATCCATGGCATGATTGCAGGTGACTTGCTTCCTGTGGTGGAGATGGTCTCTTTTTGTTTGTTGTATAAATGGTGTCAGTTGGCCTCTGTGCAATGACCTTTATAGCGGGTGTAACAGCCGTTGAAGCATTCAAAGCATCAATGAATGGCTTCAATAGATTTTGTACTTCTTTTATTGCAACTATTCAAAGTGAACCTGACATATCCATTACACTCTCTGTGTCAGCTACAATTGGTGCTGTATTCAACAAAAAAAAGAGTGTTACGTTTCAGTGGAGCACTGGACGTTGGACCTTGAATAGTGTTAAGGTAAACCCTTCAGATATTTCAACTGTCTTACTCTCTGAGTTCGCATGGTTTCAAGGTACAACATTGAAGGTAGTCCATTCACTTGAAGAAAGATGTACAGCTCATGATCTGACGATTGTGTATGAAGAACCTACCGAGCCAGATGTTTATACAATATATGTTAAAGTGTATCAAGCAACACATCTGCGATTTAAAGTGCAAGTCAAACAAAATATCTCAATGAGATCAGTTGATTTCAATACAGTAATATATGATGCTAATGATTCGCATATAGATCTCTCAACACTGGGGGGCTTCTTGACTACAACAGATCAGTTTTTTCAAACGCCTGACTTTGTATTACGCATGCCACGCATGTCAGCAGGTCGACAGGAAACCAGCCAACTATGGCATGCAGTAGGCAAGCTGGCAACACTTGTTGACAAGCTGGTATAAATGAGGCATGTGTTCTCATCTGCTTGCGATGCTCAGATTCCAACACTGGATTCTGTTGCAATGTCTGGCGGGTAGCCTCTGCCAAGTGGCGGTTGATTTTGAGCTAATTCGTTACAATGACGAGACCCTCACGCGAGATCAGCTTGTGAGTGCATTTGATGCGTTGGGTCTGCATAATCCTTCGCTGTACCATCTACGGACCATGGATCTCGACGCTGTTCTCTTGCATGGTCAGTGTCAACCTGGTTGGTACTGGTCAGCAAGCCAGTGCATCGCGTGCCAATGCCTGGTCCGCCTCCCATCAGCCGAGCTTTCCGTGTGGTTTGAGCTGCTATGACAGCGCGTGTAGGAACACGCAGTACAGCGTCAGGCATATGCATACGACGAATGATATGTGCACAAACGGCAATATGAGCTCTGGTTCGTCTGCATGCATGAACAGGATTGTTATCAGCATCAGCAGCATTGATGTGATGACCGCTGGCGCCAGCACGTATTTAGACATCGTCGCTCTATACGTTGGTTGTCACATCTGATGTGATATGGCCTTTTATTTTGTCGTTATAGACGCAAGTTCATGCACAATAAATTGCAGAATCAGAGCGCTCGCCTTGAGGGTCACGATGGTGTCATACATGGACAGATGCCGGATGTAATCCAACATGGAAGAAATAATCACATTCACGAGCAGCAATATTGTGATCTGTGATGGCCAAGCATTTGGCCCTGGCCATACCTGTAATGCGCGTGCTAGCAAACATAGAAACACACACCATAACAACTCGTCCGACGTGATGGAGTTCTGTAGAGTGGATGCTATACGTACTAGAAGGTATCCCTCTGTACCTGATGCCAGTTGTACTGGAATGAAATGGAGGATGGTCATGAGCATGATGAAAAATAGGATAGATGCGTCTGGTTGCATGGACTCGATGTCTACGAATATGTCGATGACCACGCTCGCGATGGACATGGAGCATATCTCCAGGACCACGCGGTATATCGGGGAACGGTCTGTCTTGTTCAGCTGCAGGCTGATCCATTGTGATATCAATGCGCCAATCGTTAGGATGGTTGCGCGTGCATCACGCCATTCCAGGACAAATGAGAGCACATCTGCGTACATGTACATGATCGACGACACAATGAGCATGCCTTCCTGTGATGATTTGAGCGCTGGCGGTATGACTGCGACCATTGACAGCATACCTACGCCTACAATGAGCCCCATCATGTAATCGTGGCCCATGCTCACGAGGGGACGAAATTCCTCTAGAAGCAGCAGCACTCCTATTCGAATGGATAGCGTCCTAAGCACATGCGCTGGGCTCATCATGTGTGACATGATGATCACTAGGCTGTAAATTACACATGTTTCAAGCGAGTTCAGAGAACTCTTCAGCTGCACGCTGAGGAATCGAACTAAGATGAGGGTGGTTGAGATCTGTACCTGCTCCATGACACGACGGCCTGAGTCCATTTTGCAATTGATACAATGAATTGAATATATAATATGTCTATTAACTGTTTGAATGGGTGATGTCATGTATCCCTATCGAGACCCAACAGTTGAATGCCGCAATCGATCGGCTGTCCAATCTCTATGATCAAATCTACCCTACCACATGAGTGCAGCCAGTATTTAAGCATGTACGACATGCAGTGCAATGAGCGGACGAACCACTTTAAACTCAGCCGCCCCTGCAGACATCAACAACACCACCCAGCGACTGACCAGACGGATGAACGTGTGCATCGCGGGCACCCTCGCCAATTTCTTCGCAGAAGGTCAGGGTGCTGCGACCTGGAAGCCCATTGATGGTAAGCAAGTGTACATGTTTGGAAACAACGCGGAGACGGCCGACGTGACCACGTCGATCAATGCCATCAAGAATGCCTACATTGTCTCATGTCGTGTGCTGGAGGTGAAGAATTCCATTCCTGTTCCCATTGGTGTGACCATGAATTGCATCCCCATGAACGAGATGGTGGAGACTGGTGAGCGCTTCGCTTTCACGTCTCTACCTATGTCGTACAACAGCACGCCACACGTGCTCTTTGAGGCTGATATGAACCTCACGGAGGGTCATGAATGGCGCGCCAACTACCGTGATTACAACGCGGACAATCTCACCACACACAACGTGCTCGAGGTGAGTGGCATGCCCTATGTGTTCGTGCATGAGAGCCATCCTGTCATCAGCCTGCTCAGGGCCAACACCGAGCTGCTCGGCACCAAGTTAGACGACCACGCCAAGATCGACGGTGAGTGGTACAAGGTCGGTAAACAGGTCCTCAACACATGTTGTGCCACCTTGCAGAGCAAGGTACTCAATCGGATTAACTGTCAGGACCTCAACCAGATCCAGGTGCAGCTCAAGCGCCTCGACGCCAAGGAGTGGACCGATGTAGGGGAGGTATTGCAGGAGCACATGAACGCTGGCGAGAATTCAATCCTCGACAGGCCTTGCTCCTTCATGGCACGTCTGGAACTGACATACGAGATCCCACATTAAGTATATAACATGAAATATAGGATCAATTAAATGGATGTACCATATTTCACAAACTCTGGCATGTTTCTGCGTGTCGTTATTTTTATCGCGCATGCTATTTCTGCGATCGTAATGCTGCTCAAGGTGGCCAACTCGTTCCAGGATGATTGTCATGCTGCTGTTGTGTATTCCTCCTATCAGATGTCGGGCATCCCACCCACCGCTTCTGTGTTTTATCCTCTCACCATTGAGCGCATCTCTAATGAGACAATATGCAGCCCGTCTGATCCCTTGTGTCACGGAGCGCGCATCCCAGACATGGTGGATGTTGTCTATGGCGACGATTCACATGTCATTGGGTCCAGTTGGAACATCATTGTTACTGTGTTGGTGTTTGAGTGGATCACTGCTAGCTATGCCTTGTTCTATATTGATCCATTCGACTCATGGCTGCCCTTTGCATCCCACCTGTGGTTGGGGTATCATCCCATTCCTGTGCTCTGCACCGGTTGGAATCTATTTCTCCTCATCTACCTATGGGCTGCCCGCCCTACCATCAACTTGCCAGTCAATAACCTTTTCTTGTACCTGCTCTGCCTGGTCAAGACCATGATTGTACAGAATGTGCTGTCGTTGTCGAGGACGTCTGAGCCGTCTATTGATCCTGTGATTCCAACGACAACGAGTGATCCACCACAAAAGGCTCAAATGCAGTGGCACACGGATCACTTTCTTCGAAATCGTAAACGCAACGATGTCAAGGTTGGTTGGACGGTCTTTCATGCAGAGGCACCCTTTCATCAGCAATACTATCTCAAGGGTATCGAGTCCAGGCATATGGGAGTCATCCCACGCTACATGGAGTACTCAGTGACGGCGCCGTTGCTGCTGCTGGGTCTCTTTGTGAATGCTGCCATCTTCTCTGAGTCGTGGAAATTTCAGTTCATGTTTGCTGCCTTGTTTGTCTGCAACCAGTTGGGCGCCCCTCTTCATTTCAGCGTACTGCGTATACCAGATGAAAAAGACGGCAGATATCGCCAGATTGCCATCTACTTCTTTGCAGCCGCTTGGATATCACTTGTCATGACGCTCTATGTATTCATTTACACATGCAAAGACATTCTCATCGACAACGCCGCTGCCGTTCCTGCATGGGTTGTGGGACTTATCTGGTTCATGCTCATCCTCTACACTGTATTCGGCCTCGTGGCATCTAGGTATTACATACCCATTCTGATGGGTGTGACCGCTGCCTCTGCTGATGACTGGGAATGGCTCACCACATACCTCGACATATGCTCTCTGCTTGTCAAGCTACCCATCGCATGGACAATATACGTCAAAGGCACCATTGTTTACTGTAATGTTGTCAGTGCTGTGCTTTGTTGAGTATCATGCTCAACTCAAACAGCAGGCTTGTCGTTATACATAATCGGAACAACAACTCCGTCACGCAGATGCGCTTGATGTTGACCACACCAATCATACCCAACCCCAGATAGAGTGGGAATAAATACCACACCACATACGTTGACTGAAACACGTCAAATCCTGACTCGAAATACGATAGCGATGTCATCCCAAAAAACAGCATCATCAACACCACCTGACATCCCACCGAGGCGTTGCTCTGATAATACAACTCGTCTGCCGTCGTCTCCTTCCCTTGACTGGCAAATAGGTCATCGAGCAGAACCCGGCCAAATGTTACCAATCCGTATACCGTCGCAAGCCCCATGGTCGCCGCCACCAACGTGATGTCGCGTTTCAGTGTGAGCGTGTGGTTCAATAGCACCAATGTTGGCACTGAGAACAGGTACTGCACCATAAATGTAGAGACCCACCAGCGCGTGTCTGTATGGTGGTAGAATGACAGTAGACATATCAAAACTACCAGCATCATGTAGATTGCAAACGCCTTGCCAGATGGCTCCAAGATGGCACAGTGTACCACCATTGCAAACGACCCCAGCACTAGCTGCATCAGGTATGGCATTGACACCTCGTCGTTTGCAGCATACATACGAATCCAGATCAGCACCGAGCACATCATCCCCCATGCATTCAGTGCGTTCAGCAGTGCCACTGGCTTCATCGACATCTCTGTCTCCTCTACAGATGTTGCAGCCTTCATGTTCATGAAGCAGTTCTCCATGCCCTTCTGCGCTGCAGACACGCATGCCCCGTTCATGTGCGAGTTGTACAGACAGCGACACGATGGCGCCTGCTCAAGATTCAGACAGCCCACCGCCGCAAGCCCTATCGGTAGGAACTCCACGTACGACGCATCAGACACATTTGAGCAGTGTCGATAGAAGTCCCGCCACACTGCCATGCCGTTCACCCAATGTGTGTTTGAGCGTCGGGTCATCTTGATGTCAAACTCAGACGCCACGTCGTGTCGCATGTATACCATGATGCTCGTCAGAAAGAAAAGAAATATGTTTGCAGCCGCGCATACGGTCCAGAATCGGCGATGCATGCGTTCCTTGGGGTTGCGTGCAATATATAACATATCTGCGCGTTCATCGACCTGATACTCTGGTACCTGTATATAAACATCATCTTAATATGTCAAAATGGAAGGCCGCACTCAAGAAAGCCGATCAATGGCCAACCCTAGCTACATCCCCGACGGAAACCCCGGTCAGTATGGAGGGGGGACCTACACAGGCCATAGCAACGAACCAACCATTCAGGACTATGAGAATATATTCGGACCCGCTGGACGAGACGTTAAGCTTGATAACAACCGAAGCAAGCGCTACAATCGCCTGCAGCTGCCGCAAGCATTGGTTGGGTCTAATGTCTACCTCACAGATCGTATTGACGGTCTCATCTCAGATGCCACCAACTCCCCGTTTACTAGTCTCATTTTACCCTACAAATACATTGAAAACCCAGATCAGAAGCTTACATGGGCCTCCTGGTCCTTCGACGAAGGCCTCGCCTCCCGGGTCCCCTACGAGGCAGCAGCCCGCACTCTCACCCAATCCAAGCGATCCTACAAGGCCTACCTCGTGCGCCATGGTCTTGCCATCACCATGGAGCACAATTTCATGATGAGCCCCAAGGGCCGCGAAAACTTCCAGAACCAGCTAAAGCAGTTGGTCGGCTCTATCCAGTATTCCAATGACCTGGATGTCCACATTGCCCTCGTCACAGCGCCGTCCTATGCCAAGACTTGGGCTGAGAAGTATAGCTCGTCAGACAAGACCGATTCTCAACTGTGCCGCGAGTTCGTCGACCTCTATGGCTTCCTGCAGAAGAATCCCAATGGACTTGATATTCTCATCGAGGAGGCAAAGTCGGTCCTGGCTACCTGGGGGTCTCCCGCCCCAACGTTCATGCTCTGCAACCAGAAGCTTGCCTTCCAGATGACAATGACCCCAGAGAAGACCAACTATGTAACCCAGGGAATGGACGGCGTCAAGCGGTTGCGTGCAGGACCAGATATTGCATCCTTCAGAGGACTCTCCATCATCAACACGCGTGCCTTTTCCATGGAGGTTGGCACGCCGCCTCGTGATATCCTCCGACGCCGCGTCCGAGTCGCCGAGTATTATCGTGTCCCTCCCCAGGGTGTCAATAGTCGCTGGGCCATTGAGCTCTACGACGAATCACGCGATACTTGGTTCTCGATTCGTCGTGAGGAACTTGATCGCTATGCCCGCCTTGACAACTTCAACAACACCCACTACAACATGCCTGCTGATCAGATCATGGTACTCCGCGACTTCCTCAACAACCCAGCAGACTGTGCCAGGGACAACAATGTCGAGATTCATTGGCCCACCACCCCCGCTTGGCAGACCAAGCTCATCAAGCCCGCTGGCCAATCCCTCAACTTTGCCATCCCTTCTGACTGGGATGCCGTCATGACAGCCATCAATACTCAGAGCAACGGCATCTACGCCAATCGTCAGTTCCGTGCTCACCACTACCGCACCATCATTGAAAACCTCGGCACCGTCCCCTACCTCCGCCCTAACAACATCCAAATCCAGGAGCATCTCCCGCCTACGGCCAACAACCTCCAGGCCTGCGCCTGGCTCTTCACCCAGACCGCTCTCATGCCTCGCATTCTCTCGCTTCTGTGGATGCCTGTCCCCACCATCTCCATGGAGTTCATGATCGCCGCCGTCTTGCCGTTCCTATTCCCAGCTCGCGCTCAGCTCGACGCGGCCATCCAAAGCTACCGTGCCACCTCCCAGGATATCAACCCCTACAACTCGGTCATGACCCTAATCCTCGTCGCCACAATCCATCCCAACCTGGAGGTCCAGCGTCAGATCCTCGAGGCCTTGCGGACTGCTCGTGTCGAAGCCGCCAGCCTACGTGCTGTCGTCGCTCGATTTGTACGTGCATGCTTCCATCCTCGCGCTGGAGAGCGCCCTCGTAACCGCATCCAGCTCGGCAGGATGCTCGACGAATACGTTGGACAAGCCTTCCAGCATCTCCTTGGCCCAGGGTTGGATCAGGCGCTTGCCTTGTATGACCCTTGGCCAGCCGAGCGCGACGTTGGCAATGTCTCCATCATGCACTATGCCAACGTCTCTGAGACCCATCACACCCTCGCCCATCCTGCCATCGAGCAGGCATACGAGCAGCATTTGGAATTCCACTGGAATCATCTACCGCCTATCTCCCCCACTTCCTCTGTATCCAACCTCGACGAAGACCACGCTCTTGCTGTCTTCCTCCAGACCATGATCAAGCGCATGTTCAGAAACCCAGGAGGCCTGACAGGGGATGACATGTTTCCAGCCTTCCTCCCCCATTTGGAGGTCCAGGATCGTGGATCTGAAGACTACGAATATGTTCTGGTTCGTCCCTGTATTGAGCATAACATGCTTGGAATCATCATTGGCAAGGGTGGCATCGACGAGCTTGGGGCGACGCTGTGGGGTCAGACAGAGCTCAGCTGCTATGACGACAGCTTTCACGGTGAGTGGCTTTGTCATTTTTTTATTTTTTTTCAAATTCATCTGCTAACCATGATTGGTAACGTGACCACGTGACTGTAACGTGACCAAAAAAAAAGGGTGTTGGGGGCTTAGTTATAAAGTAAGTTATCTCGTCTTCATTCAGTTTAATGGGTTGGTTATTTATCTAATTTGGTTGTTTACCAGTATCATGAGAGAGCGCTGGTCTTCAATGAGCGTAACATGATCCGTCTACACGACGTGGCATTTGATGGGTACAATGGGTAAGCACTGATGTCATGTGACACTGTCTGTGTGTTAATACTAACACTTTATTGATTATCAGAGGGAAGGATGATCGTGTGGTTGATTGGTCTGATGAAGCTCCCAACAAGCCAAGACCATTCAACAGAGCCGTCAGTGATCTCAGTGTTCCATATCAAGGACCCAGTATTGTCGTGATGAGATTCAAAGTTGATCGAACAAATCCAGCATACAAAACCTACTGGCCAAGTCCAATTGTCTTCCATGATAAATTTATAGGGCAAGATGCACCAAAGATCAGTCCTGACCCTGATTCAGTCTATCTCGTTCAGACAGATGGAATGCGTGTCTTTAACAATGACATGTATCGCGAGCAATACAGGTCCTATTCATTTGACTTGAATTCAATGTTGGGTCGTGTGACTTGATTTTTTAAACAGGGCTTATAGTGCTAGACTTCCAGACATTACTTATTATCACCACATCCGGAAGCCTGCAGGAACTGCTTCAATTGATATGGAAACCAGCCAGAACTCACTTGCATTCCAGGGTACCTTTCGTATCAAGCATCTGGACAAACCAGGCGTGGTCGAAGAGACTCTGGGAAGTGGCCACTGTGGAGTGGATTACATTGGCGCAGCATCTTTGCGCGCAGGGAAAGGGGTTAGGGCAGAACAGAAAGCCCCATCCTTGTGCAGGATGGTCTAAGACGAAAACAATATTTTGTCATGTTTTTGTAATAAATGTGCTTTCAAGTCATGAATTTAATCATCAAAATGCTCGAGAGAGCTCGTAAATCGCGTTGGATAGCCAAAGGGCTGCAGCAGGAATAACATTTATGGAACAAAAAGCAATCATTTACCCCATTTAGACGTGGCCAAAAAAAAAATAACGTCTTAATCCAACGTAAACTTTTTAACGTCTTAATCCCGAATCTCTATGTCCAAACCAAACCAAACAGCGCTTCTAGCCTTCAGGACAGCAGCGACCATCAACAAGGGAGCGCTCGCAAAGCTGAGAGCGTTCAACAGAGAGCGGCGGTTCGTCACACGCGAACGGGCGACACAAGCAGCTATAAACAAAGTGTTGTCGCTCTGCCGCAATGAGCCATCGGATTGAGCTCTGGCGCGCACTGGACAGGCTTACGACACTCGTTGCCAATAAATACGAACTGTCTGTGTCAATGGATGGGGTGCATGACGACGCGCGTAGATCTGCAACCATTCGGTATTATGGTATTCCGTTGACATGGGAGCCAGAAGGCCTAATACATGCTCCAATTGCAATCTTACATAACACACTACTAATTAGAAATGAAAACACGATAGAATCCAAACAAACATTCCTCACATACATTGCACTTGCGCTACAACAATTAACTCTGGAACCCCCTGCCACATCCATTAAGTTCTCAGATAGCTACAACAATCAAAATGATAACTGGATGGACATAGATAAAAATCAACTAATACAAAGGATAACAGACGCCAAAACAACGCTTGAGCACGAAATAGACGAAATCATACAGAGTTTCATTCAAATGTCAATTGAAGAAAAACTGGAAACCCGAAACCCCATACAAATAGCAGCTTCAAATGGCAAACTCGAAAAACGCAGAGACAACCATCGACACGAGATCCCATTCGTGTTCATGCACGACGAGGCTGATCTGGGTGGTTTCAGCCTTGAGACTGTATCCAAACGCATCCATACAACGACAGGTGAGAAGCATTGGAAGCGACTCAGTGGCATCGCGAATGAACTCAGCGGACCCAGAGAGAGTAATAACAAACTCTTTAGTCTCATAGGGAATCATGTCCGTTGCAGGGAAGTGATTGCGAAGGACATCAACATAGCTGAGGGGGAACCTGTACCGAGTCTCTGCTCTCCAACTGAGCTCCTTGATATGAGCCAGAGACCCCACAATGCGGTTTTCGGTAGGATCGAACATCTCATCGTGAAGCCTCGTGCGAGATTCCACGATCTTGAAGTTGAACGACTCAGTCACTGCGTTGATTTCTGATTCGATGCTGGCAAGGCTCTTTGTCCTGATCTCTCCTCCAGCTTCGTTGACAGGGCTGGCATTGCTGTCATCTTCAGAGTCAAAGGCGGAGCTGTCAGATTCGTTCATGATGGGTTGGAGTTGCATGGGCTGCTGGTTTCTTTTATAGTCTAGTTTACAATAAAAAATAGAATCCCGAATCTACAACAGCTCGGCCCGCCCGTTCCGTGTAAACCCATAATATAATCCCGAATCTCTGTAGATCGTGCCAACAGCCGATGCCTGCGCGGAAATGCCCACACAACCGACGCAAGGATCAGTGTCGGGACTGCAAAGGCACTGCGTTCTGCGTGCACAACAAGTTTAAGTTTCGCTGCAAGGAATGTCATGGTACATCCATCTGCGAGCACGGGATCTGCAGGTCGTACTGCAAGCCCTGCAAAGGCAGCCAGATCTGCAAGCACGGCAAACTCAGGAAGATCTGCGCAGACTGTCCAGGGAATCACCTCTGCGCCGAGCAC
>Ga0247833_1004012_pt1 | contig 18868 bp, 20 predicted proteins | sample LaCruzMarch2015__7_FD_187117 | JGI IMG/M metagenome (GOLD analysis project Ga0247833, IMG submission 187117) | Freshwater microbial communities from meromictic Lake La Cruz, Castile-La Mancha, Spain - LaCruzMarch2015_8m | ecosystem: Environmental > Aquatic > Freshwater > Lake | place: Spain... | reverse complement strand
CCGGTCGAGGCACCGCGTGGTGGGATTGACGGGATCGTCGAGCTGCTCGCACGTGGCATCGACCCGCGGGTTGGCTCCGGCCCACCGGGAGAGGAGCAGCCGGGTGTCATCCCGCGAGTCGTTTTCGAAAACCACGATCCGGGAGTCGGCGAAGCACCGCGTCAGGTTCTCGACACGGCGGATCGTCAGCGGCAGGATCCGGCCCACGTCGCGGGCCAGCCCGGTGATCGCCACCCGGGTCTTCGCCATTGCCGCATAGCCCCGCCGGCAGGCGGCCGCGTACGCTTTCGCGGAATCGTCGGGCGGCGGAAACGCCTCCTCCGGAAACAGCGGGCCGCCGAAGTCAGCCGCATCGAGGAGCGGCGACCAGCGGGGCGTCGGGCGCGGGCGGGACAGATACGGCACAAACGGGCTTCCGGTAGGGACAGGGTCTCGCGTGAGGGTTTAGCGCCAGGGTGCGAGCCGACGCAGCCGCCGCAGCGGCCCGCGCAGCGACCCTCCGCGCGGGAGTGCGGCGACCGCGGCGGGCGAGAGTTGCGACAAGCTGGGTTCCAAGCTGGGTTCGGCAGGCGCCCGCCGGCCGGCTGCAGCCGTGGCGGCCCGCGGTTGACGGAGGCCGGCTTGGCACTCGGCCGCCAGCTCGAGGTAGCGGCAGGCCTGGAGCCGCGCATCCCACTCGCGCTCGGCGCGGCTGCGCCCGCGACCGCCCGCGGCCTGCACCGCCGCCGGATCCTCCGCCAGGCGCACGAGCGTCGCGGCAGCGGCCGGGGCGTCATCGACTCCCACCAGCCAGCCCTCGAGGCCGTCGGTGACCATTTCCGGATGACCGCCCGTCCGGGTCGCCACCACGGGCACGCCGCAGGCGAGCGCTTCCATCACCGTGTTGGGCAGGTTGTCCTCGCGGGCCATCGTGAGATGAAGGTCGCAGGCATGCACCGCCTCCACGACGCCCGCTTCGTCGAGCGGGCCGAGGTGTCGGCAGGCGACGCCCGGAATCACCAGTTCGCCCGAGCCGTAGGTGACCACGACGGGGGCTGCGGCCCGGCCGCGGCGGGTCAGCTCGGTGGCCGCCCGCGCGACGGCCTCGGCGGCGAACCGGGCTCCCTTGCGCCGCTCGTCGAGCGACACGCTGCCAAGCAGGATGGCCAGGCCCTCCGCAGGCAGGCCGAGTCGCCGCCGGGCCGCCGGGCGGTGGCCGGGCGCGTAACGCGTGAGATCGAGGCCGTTGGGAATCACCCGCACCCGATGACTGCCCGCATCGAAGAGCCGCGAGCGGATGAGTTCACCCGCCAGCCACCGACTCGGCGCGATGAACTCGAGCGGCACGCCCGCCAGCCGGCGGCTGGCCCGGGCCAGCGACCGCTCGGGCAGCGCCTGGAGCGCGGGCCCCAGCTGGGGGCACGAGCCGCAGTCGGTCGTGAAGCCAGCACAGCCGCTCGTGTAGTGGCAGCCGCCGGTGAACGCGCGCATGTCATGCAGCGTCCAGGCCACCGGCCGGCCGCTCTCGACCAGCCGCCGGATCCCCGCGGCGGCGACGAACCCGGCCACCCAGTGGACGTTGACCAGATCGGCCGCTGCCACGGCCGGATGACAGACGACGTCCCAGGCGGGCCAGTCGGCCGTAAACAGCGTGTTCGAGAGTGGCGTGCGACGCTGCCGGATGCCACGGCGCACCAGCCGGTCAAGCCGCCGCGCGGCCGCCACCGGAGTGGGCATGTCCGCCCGGGTCACGAGGTCGAGTCGTGCCCCCGCGACCCGCAGGGCCGTGGCCAGCCGCTCCATCGCGATTGCGGCCCCCCCGGCGTGACCGGCGTGGGTGGCCAGGCAGGCGATCCGCAGCGGACGGTCAACGCGGATGTGGTGCGGCGCAGGGGAGGTGCTCACGGCCTGACACCCTCCAGTTTCACACCCTCCATGTAGAGCGAGTCGGGCTTCCACGGACGGCCGGCGGAGTCGGCGTCGAGGCAGGCCACGTCGAACCCGGGGATTCGTGATTCGGCCGCAGCGGTGCGCTCGACCTCCGCGAACCCCGCTGCCCAGAGCAGCTCGCCGAGCGACACGTGGTCGTACATCCAGCGATGCCGCTCGCCGAGGGCGGCGAACCGCCGGGCGGCCCGGGGTGTGGCCGGCTCCGCCGTGAAGATCTCGGCTTCGTCGATGGCCGCCGATCCGCTCGCCTGGCGGGCGGCGGCGACGGCGGCGATTCCAGCGGCGGCCTCCTGGCCCAGCCGCGCCTCGATGAATCCGCGGGCGGGCACCGGCTGGCACGCCCACCACCGCCGCATCAGGCCGCCAGGCGTGTCGCGAACCAGCTGGTCGAGCAGCTCGACCGTCATCCAGCGGTGCTCCCAGCGGCGCTCCGCCGACCGGGAGCCGCTCGCCTGCTCGAGGCTGGTCAGATAAGCCCGGACGATCCCCTCGAGGTCGGGCACGACGATTCGCACGACGCCACCGGGGGCCAGCAGCCGCCATGCCTCGGCCAATAGCCGGGTGGCTTCGGCGGGCACGAGGTGCTCGAGCACGTGGGCGGCATAGACCGCCTGGAAACTGCCCGCCGGGAAGGGCAGCGGCCGCCGCAGGTCGCAGCCGATCACGTCGGGGCCGGCGGGCACCAGATCAACGTTCGTCCAGGCCGCGTGCCGCCGCATGCCGCAGCCGAGGTTCAAGCGGGGCCGCGGCGGGGCGGCGACACGGCGGGCGGACGCGAACCGGATCATCGGGGCACCAATTGTCTGGGTGGTGGGTCGGGGGGCGAGTCAGGCTGCCAGCTTCACGGCCAGCCGGCCGGTGTAATCGATCCGCGTGAGCATCAGCATCGCACCGGTCGCGGCGAGATACTCATCGACAGCCCGACGAGCGCCCTCCCAGTGGCCGTAGTCATCGATGATCAACAGGCCGCCGACCGCCAGCCGCGGATACAAGTGCTCCAGCTCGTGCCGGGTCGACTCGTACCAGTCGGTGTCGAGCCGGAGCACCGCGATCTGTTCGGGGGCCTGGGCGGGGATCGTCTCCTCGACGCGACCGGGGATGAACGCGACCAACTCGGCGGGATAGCCCGTGCCGAGCACGTTCGCACGCACGTCAGCCAGCGGGCTGCAGGCCCAGGTCGAGCCGGTGGCGCGATCCTCCGTCGCCAACAACCGGGTCGCGGTCGTGCCCGAAATGTCGCGATCGGCCCCGCCGGGCGGGGGCATCCCGGCGAAGGTGTCGAACAGCTGGAGCGACCGCCGTTCACCCAGTTCCAAGAGGGTGAGCGCTGCGGCCATCATGCTGCCTCCGCGCCAGACCCCACACTCGACGATCGCGCCGGCGATGCCATGCCGGCAGACGTGCCTGACCGAGTCTCGCAGCGCCATGATCCGCTCCGGGCTCGTCATCGTGAACGGCCTGACCCGCTCGATGATCGCCCGCGTGGCGGGGTCGGCGTCGGCGGGCAACGGTGGCTCGCGACGGCGGACAGACCGGAAGAGTTTGGGCATGGGGGTGATTCCAGCGGCCGAGGCCTGACAACCCGCGACCGGTGCGGCGGCCTGCGCTCGGCGGGAGTCGGGGCTATCCCACAGGCTGCCACCGCGCCGCAAGACGACCGCCCGCCGGCGGGCGGCCCACCGACCGCCTCAATCCGCCCAGCCCCCCAGGCTTCGCCGCCGGCCGGCGAGCAGGAGGCCGGCGAGGCCGACGGCGCATGCTGTGGGCAGTGCCCAGCGCCAGCCAACCGCGGAGGGCAGCGGCTCGAGCAGGGGCACCTCGACGGCCAGCACCCCCGCGCCGCCGAGCGGCAGGCGGCTGACGATCCGGCCGGCGGCATCGATGACGCAGGTCTCGCCGGTGGAACTGCACCGCACCAGGCAGCGGCGGCATTCGATCGCCCGCTGCTGCGCGAGCAGCCGGTGCTGCCGGAGCGTGAGCGGGTTGGTGAACGACGCTCCATGAATCAGCGACACGAGCAGGTTCGCCGAATCGGCGGCGAGCGCGGCAGCCGCGGCCGGAACCATGTCCTCGTAGCAGAGCAGCGGGCCGATTCGGGCGGGTCCGCTGGCCAGCGGACGGGCGTCGCGGCCCACGGTGTAGGAGGTCTCCAGCGGAAACGACAGCCGCAGTTCGGGGATCACATCGGCAAAGGGCACGTATTCGCCGAACGGCATCAGGTGCCGCTTCTGCGACGCGCCGGCCAGCCGCTCGGCGGTGTCGATCAGGAGAGCCGCCTGAAAAATCTCCTGGGGCCGCTCGCGATAGCCGCGATAGATCCGCCCCCCGAGCAGCAGCGGGCAGGCGGGATCGGGCAGTGGCCGCAGGCCCCGCTGGGGATTCCGCGAGCGCCGAAAGACAATTCCCTCGTCGGCGAACGAGTCCAAGCCGTCCTCGTAGGAGCCGCCGCTGCACTCCGGCCAGCAGACAAGCGCGGGCGGCGCTTGTTCGGCACAGGCCGCGCGGGTGAGCCGCCGCAGAGTGTCGATCCCGTCGGCGGCATCGGGGTCTGCCTGCACGACCGCCAACCGGAGCTTTGGCGCGGCGCTCATCCGTGCATCGACCTGCCGGATCGCGAGCATGCCGAAGGCGAGGTTGGCGACCACGACACCGATCGCTGCGACCGCGACGGCAGGCGGCCGCCGAAAGCCTCCGGGTCCAAACGTGGCCAGCACCGCCACAATGGCTCCGGCGGTTGCGAACAAGGCCAGCGTGCTCGCTTCGGGACCGGCGAGCGCCGCGGCCTGGACGGTCACGGGCCAGGCGAGCTGGGAATAGCCGAGCTTCCAGGGAAAGACTCCGGGGGTCACCGCCTCGGCCACCACCGCCACGAGTCCCGCGGGCAGCCAGGCGGTGCGCGGATCGCGGCACAGCCGGCCCACGACCCAGAAGGGGAGCGCCAGCCGACAGGCATCCCAGAGCACGATCGGTACCGCGAAGGCGAAGCCCACGAGTTTGCTTGTCCGCATCGCGTCGGCGAGCACTGCGGGCGTCCAATGGAAGGCGATCGCGATCGCGAGCACCGCGGCGGCCAGCACGGCAAGCTCTCCGCGCCATCCCCGGCGGCCGGTGGCCAGGATCAGGCCCGCCGCGACACCGAGCCAACCGGCCGGCACAAGTCGCTCATCGAGCCAGGGGGCGGCGATGAAGACCGCGGTCGCCACGATCGCCGTGGCCCACGCGAGCAGCACCAGGGCCGGCCCCGCAGTTCGGGGCGACTGGGGCGCGTGCTTGCCGGATGGGCCAATCATGGCACGATCCCTACTTGCATTGCGTCCTGGCGCGGCACCCTGTCAATGCACAAGGGCGGGCGGACCGACTCGCGATCCACCCGCCGCGGTGAACACTGTGGCCGCGAAGGCCGATGGCTCAGAACTTCACGCCGCCGGGAGCGCCAACGAGCGTGGCAGCCGAGCCGTCCTGCTGGGCGTAGAGGTAGACGGTCTTGAAAGCCCGGGTGTTGAAGCTCCGAACGCTGTTGGCAACCAGCGGCGCCGAAGGACTGGCGGCCACTGCGGTAAACGCGCCCTGGCGAACTGAAAACGCAGCGACACCGTTGGCGGCGATCGTCTGGGCAGAACCCACAATCTGACTGACTGAGGAACTGCCGGAGACGGCGTTCACGGCGACGGGGGCAACGCCCACGTTCTTCATGCGGACGGCAACGCCGCCCTTGGAACCACCGTTGCCACCACCGGCCACGACGGGAAGGGAAGCCGAGGCGACCGCGGCCAGCACGGCGACGCAGAAAAGCTTACGAATCATTGTGAAAATCCTTGGTAAGGAAGAAGAGATGATGAACAACCGAAATCGTGAACTGGACGCCTGTCCGTGGCCGTGCCCGGCACCAATGTCGAAAGGTATCGTACCGCCCGGGGCGGTCTCCTCCAAATACCTTTTTTGATCAGGCAAATCAGGCTGTTTTGGGGGTCCGGGAGGCCTACGGGGGCAGTCCGGCCACCTCGCCTCCCGCCTTGGTGCTGATCGCGATCAGGATTTCGGAATCTGTGTTTTCGACCAGCAGCATCACTCGGCCGTCGCCGAATAGCCCGTGCACACCCCCCAGGTGGTAGCTGCGAAAGCCGTCGACGGCGGGCGTGTTGAGCACCGGTGAGCTGAGAAAGAAACAGTTGGTGCCGCAGGCCCAGCGGGCATTGCCGATTCGCGACTCGTTGTCCATTTCCGCAAAGCCCCGGTCTACTCCTTCGCTCACCAGCAGCGTCTTCGACAGGCCGTCGCTCACCTCGCCAGCCCGGCACGGACGGGGACAGTCGGCGGCCGTCGCGTAGAGCACGCCGCCGTGGGCCCAGCCCGCGGGCAACTCCGGAACCTCTTCATCCGAGAGCACGACGGCGTTGCCCATCACCCCGCCGTAATCCTGCTTGCCCGGAAACGACAGGATGCTGCTCGGGCAGACATAGGTCGAGACGATCAAGTCGGCGATCGACGCGTTGCCCCGCGGATCGTTCCAGGGCCGCGTGTAGTCGACCCGACTGGCCGTCTTCTGCTCGTCGAGATACGGCAGGATGAACGAGCTCCAGGCATGGTTGCGGCGCGAGAGCGCGTCATCCCCCGGCGGAAACCAGCGGCGGGCCGACTCGTAGTTGGTGAGCGCGATCCCCATCTGCCGCAGGTTGTTGGAACAGGCGGCCCGGCGGGCACTCTCGCGGGCTGTCTGGACCGCCGGCAGCGTCAGCGAGATGAGCGTGCCCAGGATCGCCACCACGGCCAGCAGTTCGACCAGGCTGAACCCGGCCGCGCGGCGGGCGTCTGGCCTGGCGAAATCCTCTGGCTGCGGCACGAGAGTGGCCCTTGACGATTGACACGCTGGCGGAGTCAGTGGGGCGGGCCCCGACCGAACTGTACGCCCACCGGATCGAGGATACGCCGCCCCGCAGGGCGGTCAACCATTTTCGGGCCGAACGCTTCCCCCCGGCGGCCTCAGTCGAGCGCCGTCAGCTCGTGACGATCTCCTTCCGCGTCTGGAAGCGACCTCGGTCGAGGATATACCCCTCGCAGCAGGCGACCTCGAGCGTCGTCAGCCGGGGAAAGTACAGCGGCCCACGGTAAGCCTCAGCCCGCTTCCAGGTGCGGGTTCCGGAGGCGTGGTGGTGCCAGCTGCGGACCGAGAGTGCCGGATTGACCACGCCGACACCGGCCCGAAAGGCCTCGTGGGCCAGCCGGCTCTCGCAGGCCGGGATGCCGAGCGTAAAGCCCGCCTCAAAGTCCGGCAGCGCTCCGGCGACGAACACCCAGGTGTCCTGCGAGTGGGAGTAGAACCGCCACCGCCGGGGATCGACGCGCCCCTCCATCGAGGGCCCGGAGGGATCGTCCCAGCGGGAGAGCGCCACCAGCAGCGGCCGCGTTGCCGACCGGAGCAGGGCCTCCGCCCCGCGCAGCGACTCATCGAAGGCGATGTCGGCGTTGGCCACTACGCACACCTCCCCCGGGCAGCGCTCGGCGGCCAGGCCGAACACGTCGGCAAACGACTTTCGCCTCCCGTCGGCCAGCGGCACGATCTCGGTAAACACGCCACTCGCGGCGTTGCGGTCGCGCACGCCGGCCAGTTCGGCCGCGCGAGCGGGGTCAGGCGACGTGTACTGTTCGTGAATCAGGATCATGGACGCCCGATGCGAGAGGGGGTGCGGACCGCGGCGGTATGCTACCGGGGCATTCCCCCGGCCTTCCATCGCCGCACTGGCGAGGCTCCCCGCGGCGCAGCTCACCGCATGCAGACCTTCGGCACATGAAGATCCTCGTCACCGGCGGCGCCGGATTCATCGGCAGCCACATCGTCGACGCCCTGCTCGCGGCGGGCCACACGCCGGCGGTGCTCGACGACCTGTCGAGCGGCTCGGCCGACAATCTCCCGCCCGGCGTGCCCCTGCACGTGGCCGACGTCGCCGACCCGGAGGCGGTCGAGCGGGTCTTCGCCCGGGAGCGACCCGACGCCGTCTGCCATCAGGCGGCCCAAATGTCGGTCAGCCGCTCAGTCCGCGAACCCGCCTTTGACGCCCGGGTCAACGTGCTGGGGCTTGTGCACCTGCTCGACGCGGCCGTGCGACACGGGGCGGGGCGGTTCGTGTTCGCCTCCTCCGGCGGCGTGCTCTACGGCGACGTGACCACGCCTGCCCCGGAGTCGACGCCCGCGGCGCCGGAAAGCCCGTACGGCATCACGAAATGGGTGGGGGAGCGGTATCTGGAGTTTTACGCCCGCACGCACGGACTCGCGGCCGTCGCCCTGCGGTATTCCAACGTCTACGGTCCCCGCCAGAACCCGCACGGTGAGGCGGGCGTGGTGGCGATCTTTTGCCACCGGTTCCTGGCCGGGGAACCGGCCCGGATCAACGGCGACGGCCGTTATGTCCGCGACTACGTCTACGGCCCGGACGTGGCCCAGGCCAACGTCGCCGCCCTCACGGCCACCGGGCCAGAGGCCCCGTGCCAAGTCCGCGCCGGCCTGCTGCTCAGCCTCAACATCGGCACGGGTCAGGGCACCGACGTCAACGAGCTCGAGCGGATGCTGCGTGCCGCGATGGAACAGGAGCTCACCGGTCGCGGGCAGACTCGCCGGCTGCCCCCGCCCGAGTCGGGCCCAGCCAGACCCGGCGACCTGCGGAGCAACCTGGTCGACCCCGCCCAAGCGGCGGCCATCCTCGGGTGGCGACCCACCGAATCTCTGACGCGTGGTCTGGCCCGCACCGCAGCCTGGTTTGCAGGCAAGTGAGTGTAGCCAGGAGAGCGGGGATAACCGCCGCGGGAACTGCTGTTTCCTGGCTGCCCGGGGCTTGCTACCGTTCCCCACCCCGCTGAGCAACCGCGCTCCCATGAGTCACCCCGCCCCGGCACCGTCGCCCCAGTTCGCCGGCCGCACTGCCGTGATCTGCGGCATCGGCGGGCAGGATGGCGCCTACCTCGCCGCCCACTTGCTCGCCCTCGGCTACTCGGTCGTGGGCACCAGCCGTGACGCCCAGGGGGGCCGGTTTTCGGGGCTCGAGACGCTCGGCATCCGCGACCGCGTCGGCCTGGTCTCGATGTCGCTGGTCGACTTCCGCTCCACACTCCAGGCGCTCACGCGAGCTGCTCCCGACGAGGTCTACAACCTCGCCGGCCAGTCGAGCGTGGGCTTGTCCTTCGACCAGCCGGTCGAGACCTTCGAAAGCATTGTCGTCGGCACGGTCAACCTGCTCGAGGCGCTGCGGCTGCTGGGCCGACCGGTGCGGCTCTACAACGCCGGCAGCTCGGAGATGTTTGGCAACGCGGGCGAAGCATTGGCCGACGAAACGACGGTGCTCAAGCCGCGGAGCCCGTATGGGATCGCCAAGGCGACGTCGTTCTGGCAAATCGCGCAGTACCGCGAGGCCTACGGAATCCCGGCGGCCACAGGGATCCTCTTCAACCACGAGAGCCCGCTGCGGCCCGAGCGGTTCGTGACCCAGAAGATCGTGGCGGCCGCCTGCCGGATCGCCCGGGGGGAGCAGGAATCGCTCCGGCTCGGCGATCTCTCGGTTCGCCGCGACTGGGGCTGGGCCCCGGAGTACGTCGTGGCCATGCACCGGATGCTCCAGGAAGACGAACTCCAAGACTTCGTGATCGCCACCGGCGTGACGACGAGCCTCGAAGACTTCGTGGCCGAGGCGTTCAAGGCCGTCGGGCTGGACTGGCGGCGGCACGTGGTCCGCGACCCGGCGCTCGTGCGACCCAGCGAGATCGCCTGCGGACGGGCCGACACCCGCCGCGCCAGCCAACGGCTGGGCTGGACAGCCCAGCATACGATGCCTGCCGTCGTGCGAATGATGGTCGAAGCCCGATCGGCACCGGCCACCGCCCTGCCGACCCGGCGGGCAGCCTGACGCGCCAGCGAGTTGGCCGGCGGGCTACTCTCCGCTCAGGCCGTCGAGCGTTCCACCGGCGATCTGCTCGGCGAGCGGCCGCGAGTCGAGGTAGCGACGCATCGTATGGAGCGTGCCGACGATCCCGGCCGCATCGATGGCGTTGTATTCGACCTCGGCCGGCAGCCAGCGGCGGGGCATGCCCACGTAGCCCAGGGCGGGGGCCCGCACGTCCGGCTCGAGCAGCGGAAAAAACCGCAGCGCCACGTCGCGGGAGTTGATCAGGAGCGTGAACCGATCGATGCCGGCGATCGATCGCCCAAATGGCCCGCGCGGGGCCAGGGCATCGGCCCGCAGGGCCGGGGCCACGAACACCAGGTGGGTGCGGCCCGGGCGGTCGACCCAGCGGAACCCAGTCTCCGAGACCTCGTCTCGGCGAGCGATCTCATCGAGCGCTTCGGCGGCCACCAGTGCCCCGAATGAGTGGCCAATGATCGCAACGGGCTGCCGGGGCTCGACCTGAGCGAGCAGCCAGGCGAGGTATTGCCCGTCGGCGTAGGCCCGGTCGTACTTACGGCGGCCATCTTTAAGGAGCACACCCTGCTTTTGGCTGGGCCAGGAAAGCACCATCACCCGCGGGGACAGGCCGCCCCGGGCGGTGGCCATCCGCTGGGCGAGCGAGATGCCCTGGGTCTTGGCGTCGGCAGGCTCGTAGCGGTTTCCGTGCACAAACACAACCAGCGGCCGAGCGGGCTCGGCGAGCAGACCGGCTAGGTCGGCCCGTTCCCAGCGGCGACAGTCGCCGTCGTCGATGAGCTGCTCGATCGACAGTCTGGCATGCTCGGGGGTGTGGCAGATGGCGGGCAGGCGGCGGGTGCTCGCCACCCAGACGTCGAGCTCGCCGGCAACGTGAGCGGTGGGACAGTCGCCCGCGTGAGATGGCTCGGCGGCCACGTCCTCCGCCACAGCGTCGGTGACGACCTGGGGCTCGACGGCGCGAGCATGGAGCGTGGCCAGGCCGACCAGGAGGAAGGCGACGCAGAACCGGCGCGGCAGGAGGAAGGGCAAGGGAAACATGTCGGATAGATATCGGTTGCCAGATGCCCCGACCTCAGCGGTCACGCTCGAAGTTGTGGTCGCAGCGAAAAGACTCTAGCACGCGATACTGACGGTGCGCAGGCTGGTGCGCGGGACAGCACGCGGGCCGGCTGACCGCAGAATCGTCACCACAGGCAAGCGCGGACCCACGGCCCGGAAACTTTTCAGCGCTCCCCACGCCGGGCGCAGAATCGTGAGCTAGGTTTTCGGTGGTGGCGGCGGCGCCGCCGCTGGTGTGATCCCGCTCATCGCTCGGGCTGTTTGCCCGCTGGAGTAGTTCGTCATGGTGCGCTTTGTTTGTCTGGCGCTCGGCCTCGCCACCCTCGCGGCGGCCCCCGGCTGCAGCAGCTGCATGGGCGGCGGTAACAGCTGCCGTCGACCCTCGTTTATGGAGTTCCGCTCCCCGTGCGGCCGGCAGGGTGAGCCGTGCCAGGCTCCGATGGCGGCACCGTGCGGACCAGTGTGTGACCCGTGCGGTCCGGCCGCAGCTCCGGCGCCCTGCTGCGACGGCGCGGTAATGCCGGGCCATCCGGCCGGCATGCCGATGGCCCCGGCAGGCGAGCCGGGCACATTTAGCTGAGCCGGGCCCGGGCGCGGCAGGCCTGCGGGCCTCCGCGCCGCGACGGCTTATTTGCCCTCTGTCCAGCCGCCGGTCGACCGCGGCATGACGGCGGTATACTGCGGGGCTCGCTCCCCGTGGGAATGCCTGTGTTCGAATCGCTCTCCGCCTCGCTCGCCTCCGCCATCAACTCCCTCCGCGGCCGCGGGAAGCTCACCGCCGGCAACATGCGGGAGGGCCTGGAGCAGGTCAAGACGGCGCTGCTGGAGGCCGATGTCGCCTACGACGTGGCCGAGGCGTTCCTCGAGCGGGTGGCGACCGAGGCCGCGGGCGCGCAGGTGCTCGAGTCGCTCGATCCGGCCCAGCAGCTCGTGGGGATCGTCCATCGCGAGCTCGTCGAACTGATGGGGCCGGTGGACCACTCGCTCCACCTCGAGGCCGGCCGCACGACGGTGTTCATGCTCTGCGGCCTGCAGGGCTCCGGCAAGACAACCTCCGCTGCCAAGCTTGCCAAGAAGATTGCCGCGACCGGCCGGGGCGTGATGCTCGTAGCCGCTGACCTCCAGCGACCGGCCGCCATCGAGCAGCTCGTGGTGCTCGGCCAGCAGCTCGGCGTGCCGGTGCACACGCCGGCCGACATGCCGGGGGGAGCCGCCGCCGATCCGGTCGCCGTCTGCCAGGCGGGCGTGGCCCGGGCCCGCAAGGAAAACATCTCGGCGGTGATCCTCGATACCGCCGGGCGGCTGGCGATCGACGAAGCCCTGATGCAGGAGCTCGCCCGAATCGACCGCACGGTCGGCCCCGATCAGGCCTATCTCGTCGTCGACGCGATGACCGGCCAGGACGCGGTCACCAGCGCCAAGGCGTTCAACGACGCCCTCGAGCTCGACGGCATCATCATGACCAAGCTCGACGGCGACGCCCGCGGCGGCGCGGCCCTGTCGGTCAAGAGCGTGGCGGGGGTGCCGATCAAGTTCATCGGCACCGGCGAGCAGATCGAGGCCCTGGAAGACTTCCATCCCGAGCGGATGGCCGGGCGGATTCTGGGCATGGGCGACGTGGTCTCGCTCGTCGAGGAGGCACAGCGGAAGTTTGACCAAACCGAGATGCGCCGCCAGGAGGAGCGGCTCCAGGCGGGCGAGTTCACGCTCGATGACTTTAAGTCGATGCTCGGTCAGACGCGGCGGCTCGGCCCCCTGGGCAAGGTGCTGGGGATGATTCCCGGCATGGGCGGGATGCAGGAGATGCTTGGCGGGGCCGACCTCGAGCAGGACATGAACCGGCTGTTCGGGATCATCGACTCGATGACCCCCGACGAGCGGCGGAGCCCGGCCCGGATCGTGGACCAGTCGCGGCGGCGGCGGATCGCCGCCGGGGCGGGCGTCGAACCGCACGAGGTGAGCGACCTGGTCAAACAGTTCGACGGGATGGCCGCGATGATGAAGGGCATGGCCGGCCTCGGGATGCGGGAACGGATGCAGCAGGTGCAAAAGCTCCAGGCGCAAATGACCAACCCGGCCGGCCGACTGGCCAAGCCCAAGGGTGACACCGGCCGGCGGCTCACGGCCGACGAGCGACGAAAGCTGAAGAAGCAGCGGGAAAAAGAGCTCCGCCGCAAGAAGCGGAGCGGCCAATAGGTAGTGTTTGTCCGGCAAAAAAGCCGGTTCCGGCCGCCCTCTTGGGTTTCGCCGCCAGTCGGGTACGCTACGAGACTGCGATCTTGCTGCGGATTGAGGCCGCTGGGCAAGACCCGGCGACCGATGCCGAGGCCGTCGCAGCGGGGCGAGCGCTCGCCCGAGTCCGCTTTCCTGGTTTCGACAACGCGAGGACTTCGACCGTGGCAGTGGTGATTCGAATGAAGCGGATGGGCCGCAAGAACCGTGAGTATTACCGGATCTGCGCGAGCGATCGCCGCAGTCCGCGTGACGGCCGTGTGATCGAAGAACTCGGCACCTACGACCCGCACGTGCCCGAGACCGACGCCCGCTGCACGCTCGACAACGCCCGCGCCGACTACTGGCTCTCCGTCGGCGCACAGCCGAGCACGGCCGTGCGGGTACTGATCAAGAAGTATGGGACCAACGGTACGCACGTCGCGAAGATGGAGCAGGCCCGAGCCCGGCTCAAGCTGCCGAAGATCGTGCCCGATGCCGGGCCGCCGGCCTTCGTGCCCGAGGTCAAGGTGCCGGAGTCTGAGGCGGTGGCCGCTGTCGCTGTCGCGGCTCCAGCCGAGGTGGTCGCGGAAGTTGCGACGGAAGTGGTTGCCGAGGCTGCAGCCGAGCCTGCCGTGGTCGAGGCAGCTCCTGAGGAATCCAAGAGCGAGTAGCCCGAAGAATGTCGGCCCGGCCCGGCATCGCCCGCGCTCGGCCGGCAGCCTGTCTCCGGCATCCCAGCCATGCGCATCGATATCCTCACGCTGTTTCCCGAAATGTTCTCGGGCTTCCTCGCCGGAAGCCTGCTGGGGGCAGCGCGGGACAAGGGCCTGGTCGATATTCGGCTGGTCGACATCCGCGACTTTGCCACCGGGCCGCATCGGCAGGTGGATGACCGTCCCTTCGGCGGCGGCCCGGGAATGCTCCTGATGCCCGGCCCGGTCGTGGCCTCGATCGAACAGGTGCAGGGCGACACGCAGTCCGCCGGCCACGTGATCTTGTTCACGCCCGGCGGCCGCCGGCTCGATCAACCGCTGGTCGAAGAGCTTGCCCAGCGAGAGCGACTGGTGCTCGTCTGCGGCCGCTACGAGGGCTTCGACGCCCGGGTCAGCGAGACGGTTGGCGCCGAGGAGATCTCGATCGGCGACTATGTGCTCTCCGGCGGCGAGGTGGCGGCAATGGTCGTCGTCGATGCCGTGGCCCGCCTCGTGCCGGGGGTGCTCGGCGATGAGGAGAGTGCCCGCCAGGACTCCTTCTCGGGCCAAGACCGGCTCGTGGAAGGCCCGCAATACACCCGGCCGCGCGAGTTTCGCGGCCTGCACGTGCCCGAGGTGCTGCTCTCGGGCGATCACCGGCGGATCGAGGCCTGGCGGCATGAGCAAGCCGTCGCTGCGACCCGCCGGCGAGCCACCGCCACACCAACGCCGGGCGTGTCCCGGAGGAGCGACCCGTGAGCATGAAGATTCTCGCCGCCGTCGAGGCCTCGAGCCTCAAGCCTGACGTCCCTGCGTTCGCCATTGGCGACACCGTCGACGTCCACACCCGGATTCTCGAGGGTGACAAGGAGCGGATCCAGATTTTTAACGGGTTGGTGATCGCCAAGGCCGGCTCCGGCAGCCGCGAGACCTTCACGGTCCGCCGGATCGTGGCCGGCGAAGGCGTGGAGCGAAAGTTCCCCCTCCATTCGCCCAAGATCGCCACCATCCAAGTGAAGCGGTCCGGCGTGGCTCGGCGCGCGAAGCTCTACTACCTGCGTGATCGCTCAGGCAAGTCGACCCGCCTGCGGGAGAAGCGGGACGAGACGGCCGGTGAGGCGAAGGCCAAGGCCAAAGCCAAGGCCGGAGGCAAGCCCGCCGCCCAGAAGAAGCCCGCGAAGGCCAAGGCCTAACGGGCACGGCGATGCGCTCCGCCCGCGACGAACTCGGCCGCCGCGGCGAGGACGAAGCGGCCCGGCATTTGAAGAGCCTGGGCTACCGGATCGTGGGCCGGCGGGAGCGGGTCCTGCGGGGCGACATCGACATCGTGGCCTTGGACGGCCGAACGGTGGTGTTTGTCGAGGTCAGGAGCAGATCTGACACGGCTCATGGCCATCCGGCCGAGACGGTCGGCCCGCAGAAGCAAAAGCGGATCGCCGAGTTGGCCGCGGCCTACATCCGCCGGCACCGGCTCGAGGATCAAAGCGTCCGGATCGACGTGGTGACGGTAACTTTTGCAGCCGCCGGCCGGCCGCTTGTCGAGCACTATCAAAACGCCTTCGAGAGCCCCTGGTGACGACTCACGGCAGGGCCGCGAGGTCCGCCGCGTCGGCAAACGTCTGCAGCAGGCCGGCGGGCAGCCGGCGGGCGAGCTTGTCAAACCGGAGGCTCACGTGGCTGGCCGCCGCCCGGTCGGGCACGCGGCGGATCAACACGCCGGCCACCTGCTCCGGCCGCCGTCGCGAGACCGCGGCGTAGACCTCGGGATCCCGTTCCCCCGAGTCGCCCACCAGTGTGAATCGCCGGCCGGGGAAGTCGCTCATGATCTGCTCGATCGCGCGGCGCTTCGACCGCTTGCGGGCGGTGAGGCGGCCCAGCGGCGTCGAGTCCTTGAGCCGAAACAGCTTCAGGTGCATCGAGCCGGCCGGTAGGCCGGCCGCGTTCAAAAAGCTGCATAAGCAGTTGGAGAGCTGCCAGGGGCTCGCCGAAGCGTAGTGAAACGCGATGCCGGCCGCCTCCCAGCGGCTGAAGACTTCGGGCATGCCCGGCACGGCCACGAACTCCCGCAGGAGCGTGTTCCTGAGCAGCTCGCGGCGATCGGCCACGTTGCTCACCTTGACCGTGTCGTCGATGTCGGAGATCACCGACCTGCCCGTCTCCTCGACTAACTGGATGCGGCCGGTAGCGACCGTCTCGGGGACGGACTCGTCGGGCTCCGGCTCGGGGACGAGCGTGTAGGCGAGCCAGCGGCAGCCACCGGCCAGGGGCGGGGCGTGGGCCGACGCCACCGCCTCATCGAAGGAAAACGTGGCCTGGAAGTGGCCGCTGCGATCGGAAGGTCCGACCTCGACCACCCGGTCGCCGACCGCCACCCGCAGCCGCCGGCCGGCCACCCGCTGAAAGAGGAAGGAGTCGGCCCGCCGCCGAAACACCTCCGTGCCGAGATCGGCGTCATCGAGCTCCAGGAGCCGCTTGAGCACGGCGACCGCCAGGGCCCGCCGCCGACTCCGCTCCGGGAGCGGTCGCGTCACCATGCCCGCCACAGACGCCTGCCAGCCGGAGGGGGTCCGGCGGGCATAGGTGGGAAAGAAGACGATCATGGGGCCGTGGGCGGGTTCGCTTGAATTCCACTGGTTTCCATCTTACAACCCCCGGGTGTCGACCGGCTTACGGCGGCAGCTGGTGTACGCAGGAGTCCATTGATGGGCGTGAAGAAGACGGGCAAGGGCCGCCGCAAGCTCGGCCAGAAGAAGCGGCGGATGCGGGCCCGGATCCGCCACCGCAAGCGCTAATCAAAACGGCGCGCCTATCCTGGCCGCCGCGACCGGTGCTGACCGCGGTCTCTCCGGCATGATCCGCATATCTTCGCGCCTCCGCCGCGGATTCGTTCCCGGCCACGGTTGCCGCGCCGGCAGCGTGGGGTAGTGTTGCGTGGCTTTCGCCGGGCCGCTCGCCGACGCGGCGGTTTTCCGAGCAGCGCAGGCCGCGATTTTGGCATGCCCAGGAGACGGAGCGATGCGTGCGAGCGGATGGATCGGAAGGGCGATGGCGGCTGCAGTGCTTCTGGCCGTGAGCGGCACCAGCGGCTGCAAGTCGCTCAACGAGCGCTACATCGCCTTGGAGGTCTGGAAGTACGAGCGGTGCTTCGGCCACCTACCCCCAGGGTTCGTGCCCCCTGGCGCAGCGGCGGCGCAAGCCGCCCCGCCGCGGGTCTGCGGTCAGGCCGCTGCCTGCCAGAATGGATGCCCACCGGCAGCGACCAGCGGCTGCAATGACTGCGCCGGTGGCGGCATGGCCGGTGGCAGCATGGTCGAGGGAGGCATGCCGATGGGAGGCATGCATTCGGCGCCAGCGATGGCGGCGCCCACGGGGCCGGGCGGCGCTCCGGCCGGCATCACGGCCGGCAAGCCAGTGGTGATTTCCGACGAACTCGTCGTGCCGTGACGGCGCGTGATCGCACCCGGACCCCAGATGCGCTCTAGCCGAGCGTCTCGGCAGGCCCCGGGAACCGGCCGGCTTCGACGTCGGCTTTCCAGGCGGCGAGTGCCTGCCCGATCGAGCCTTTGGTGTCGGCGTACGCCCGCACGAATCGGGGCACGCGATCGAAAGACAGGCCGACCAGATCGTGCATCACGAGCACCTGGCCCCCGCAATCGGGGCCGGCGCCGATGCCGATCGTGGGCACGGCGAGCGACTGGCTGATCGAGGCTGCGACCTCCCGCGGCACACATTCCAGCACGACGGCAAACGCGCCTGCGGCGGCCGCGGCCGTCGCATCGGCCGCCAGCGCCGCGCCGTCCCGCTGCATCCGGTAGCCGCCGAGTTGGTGCACCGCCTGGGGCCGGAGTCCCACGTGGCCCATCACCGGGATCCCGGCGGCCACGAGGCCGGCGATCACATCGGCCTGGCCGGCCGTGCCCTCCAGCTTGACGGCCTGACAGCCGGTCTCCTTGAGCAGCCTCGCCGCGGCCCGGATCGCTGCCCGCACCCCCAGGTGTTGGAGTGGAAAGGGCAGGTCGACCACGACCATGGCCCGGGCCACGGCCCGGCTTACGATCTCGCCGTGGTAGATCATTTGGTCGAGCGTGGCGGGGATGGTCGAGTCGCGGCCGGCCACCACCATGGCCACGCTGTCGCCGACGAGGACGCAATCGACGCCGGCCGCGTCGGCCAGCCGCCCAGTCGGCCAGTCGTACGCTGTCACCATCGAGATCGGTCGGCCCACGCCCCGGGCCGCGGCCAGATCGTGGACGGTCACCCGCCGCGGAGTCGGCACAGCGGGCTCAGGCCTGCGTTCCAGCGGCGTCATGGCAGGCCCTTGAGAAAGTCGTCGAGATCGGCATCGCCTCCGCCGGTCGGGGCATCGGCGGCCGCGGGCCAGGCGTCGGCCGCCGGGGCTGGCTCATCCTCAGCGCCGGCCAGAAAGGTGAAGTCGCCCGCGGCGGCAGGATCGGCGCCGGCGATGACCGGAGCGGCTGGCTCGAGCGGCTCGGTTGGTGCCACCGCGGCAGCTGGCTCCGGACCGACCGGCTCCAGATCCTCGACGTCGCCCGGTGTCGTCGCCGCGTCGATCGGGATCGTGTCACTGTCGTGGGGCGAGCGGGCCGCCGCTGACCCGACTTGATACTCCACGCGGAAGGCGACGTTGCCCACCTTCACGCTGGCTCCAGTCGAGACCGGCGTGGCCACACGCGGCTCGAGTTGATGCCCGTCGACGAACGTGCCGTTGGTCGACTCCAGATCCCGGACGCAGACCTGGCCGGCGTCGTTATGGAAAAACTCGCAATGCCGTCGGCTGACGGAATCCTTGGGAATCCGCAGCTTGACCTCTGCGGCGTCGGAACGGCCGATCAGCACCGGCAGCCGCTTGGAATGAATCCGCGACTTGCCCGTCGACGTCTTGAAAACGAATCGCACATCCATGGGAAGTGTCACGCGGAGAAAGCCCGAAGTGGCCCGGGCACCGCGTGCCGTGCGGATACCGAACCCCACGAAGCCTGGAGTTTACCGCCGCTGCGGCCCGGGGAAATCGGTGTTTCCGCAATCCCCCCCAGCCCCCCAGAA
>Ga0247833_1003997_pt1 | contig 18907 bp, 14 predicted proteins | sample LaCruzMarch2015__7_FD_187117 | JGI IMG/M metagenome (GOLD analysis project Ga0247833, IMG submission 187117) | Freshwater microbial communities from meromictic Lake La Cruz, Castile-La Mancha, Spain - LaCruzMarch2015_8m | ecosystem: Environmental > Aquatic > Freshwater > Lake | place: Spain... | reverse complement strand
CTATGACGGATCCGACTCCGCCGATTCCAATCACCATTGCGTTTGCCATGAGTTTGCTCCGAAAGCTCTGGTTGTATCCGGTCGGAGGGAGGTTGTCGAACTCCGAATCTCGAACGGAAACCGGAACGATCCGTGCGCCCCGTTGGGGCGCCGGGGATGTGGGGTGCGGGGCACCCGGGGTTGCGCTCCGCTCCACCCCGGGCTATCGACGTCGGCCCCTGTGGGGCGGCAGGCAGGTATGGGAAAACCATGCCGGAGGCATGGACGAGGACAGCCCGGGGTGGTGAGAAGCGCAACCCCGGGAAACGCGGTGCCCCACCGGCATCCCGCCCCAACGGGGCGGACGTGGGCGTCGTTGGGCTACCCTACCACGTCATCGGCCCATCGACCCCGGGACTGACGATCACCGGCTTCTTAGGCATCGCCCCGCGATTCTGTTGCGGGGTGAGGTTATCCGCCTTGATCACGTTGCTGAAGAACCGCGCCGAGGGTTCGAGCACGCGATCCTTCGTGACGGGATCCATGTGTGTCAGGCCGAAATTGGCCGTGTAACCTTCGGTCCACTCGTAGTTGTCCACGAGCGTCCATGGGAAGTAGCCACGAATGTCGTACCCGTCGCCGGCCGCGCGGCGGAGTTGGTTGATGTGGTCCCGGAGGTACTTAATCTTCTTCTGTTCGCTCTGAGTGCCCACCCCGTTTTCCGTAATGACCATCGGTTTCTTGTACCGGTCACCGACTTCACGAACGATGCGATAGAGGCCCTCGGGGTCGATTTGCCAACCGAGCTGGGTATATCCAGAGGACAACTCCCCATGATGCCGGTTGAGGAAACGCGGGATCGTCGCATCCTGACTGTAATAGTAATTGATGCCGATGATATCGACCACGTCCTGGACTTGATCCAGATGATCGTAGTTCTGACGCTGCATCGTGTTGTAGGTGAGGGCAGTGGGGTCCTGAATGTAGTTACGCCGCCAGTAGGGCATGGACTGGACCGACATCACGAGGGCATCGGGCCGTTCCTTTTTGATGATGGCGGCCGCGTCGCGGAAACATGCCACGGCGGATCGCATCGCCGCCTTGTAGGAAAACGGGGTCATCAGCAAGCCCGGAGGCCAGTGACCGGCCAGGTAACCCAGTTGGACGTCGCCGTTGGGTTCGTTTTGTGGAACGAAGACCCGCACGTCCGATTTGAGGGCGCGCACCATCCGGGTGACGTAGGCTTTCCAGTGTTCCCGCACATCGGGGTGCAGGAAATTGGCTTTGCGTCCGTTTTTGTCGTAGAGCCAATCGGGGAAGGTGAAGTGCCAAAGGGTGACGACCGGCTCGATGCCTGCCGCGCGAACCCGCCGCGCCATCTCGGCATAGCGCCGGATCGCGGCCTCGTTGAACTCTCCCGGCCGCGGCTCCACGCGGGCCCACTCGATGCTGAAGCGGAAAGTGGTCACTCCAATCTTCTTCAGAGCCGCAACGTCCTTGTCAAAATGCGTCCATGAGTACGTGGCGTACTCCCCACGGCTGGCGGCGCGTCCCTCCTGGGCGAAAAGATCCCAGTCCGTGACGAAATAGCCTAGCTGACCCGGTTTCGCGCCTCGGTCCTCATTTTGCCAACTGCTTGTGGAAGTTCCCCACCAGAAGCGACCCGTTGAGATCGAGTGGTTCTTGTCCTCTTGGGTCTGGGAGACCTTCGGGGGTGTCGGGGCGGTGACGCAGCCCGCGAGAAGACTTGCGAGTGCGAGCGACAAGATCAGGCTGAGATGTGACATGAGGGTTGCCTCGTAGGTTGTATGGGTTTATCGATCCTGCAAGCCATTATGCAAAGAACCCTGCTCCTCGCGTTGGTCGGATGTTTCGTTGCTCAAGCTTCGTTTGCCGCGCCGCCGTCGGTTTTGGATCCCGATGAGCTTGTCTTGAGAAACGGCAAAACGATCCACGGGTTGATCGTGGAAAAAAATTCGGTTCGCGTGGTCATGCAGACCCCGTCTGGGGAGTTGGAGTACCGTCGGTCGGACATCCTCCGGATTCGCGACCGGGAGACGACCGAGGGGGCGTATACAGAGGTTCCGAAACCGGGCTCGCTTCCGGATTGGCGGGTGGTCGTTAATGATCTGCGGCTTGAGGACTATGTGCGGACGTTTGAGCAGATTCCTGCCACGACGATCGACACGGGCGTATTTAAGAACGTTCCGTATCGCTCGTTCCGGATGAATGAGTTTTACGAGCTTAACGTTTACGGAGATCCCAGCGATCCAGCCGGAATCGAGATCGGTATCTACGGCTTTTCTCGCAACTCCGCCGAGGCGCAGAAGCGGTGCAGGGATTTCCTTGCGAGCTATCTGACCGACGTGGGCCAGCTCAATGCGGTGTACTCGCTTTCGGCGAAGGGCCAGATTCTCAAAGCGGGACCCATGACGCTGGAAACGACCGCTCCGAATGCCCCGGATGCCTATGGGGCGTGGTGGATTTCGGTTTACAATGAGGAACGGCTGAAGGAAGTGCGCCTTTCGGATTCGGAGTACTACAAACTCACGCTGCCGCCGAAAGCGGTCAATCTTCCGGATGGTCGGGTCGAAGCCAATGCCTGGGACCACGAAGAGTTGAAGGACGCCCGGCGCTTGAACAAGGAAGGGGATCGGGTGCTCGTTCGCGGATTCAAGCGGGACGCGAATGGTCGTTTTCAACTCGCACTTTGGGACTAAAACCCGCTAAACGCACTGGGAACGCGGGCGTCCCGCCCGCACGGACGGCATGATACCCAAGGAGAACAGTGCTTCTGAGGAGCCGATCAAGATCCTTGATCGGTTACTGGTCACACGATTGATCGTTACCGCTGCAGAGTTAAAGGATCGACGCTCCCCGTACACGCTTCAGGAGAGCATTCCGAGCGAACCCCGGTTGATGTTGGTTCTCGCCGGGGCTTTGGACTATTTGATCGATGAATCGTCGTTTAAACTAACTAAGGGACAAATGATTTTCATGCCCGCGTGGGTTCGCCGGACTTGGACGGTAACTCCCAAGCCTGGATACACCTCGATCGCATGGTGTCGTTTTACGCCCACCGACGTGGAGATGAAGGACCTGACGACGCCCATCCTTCACAAGGTCAAGGATCTCGACTTGGAAAAGGCGGCGTTTGAAAGGATTGCCGACCTTGGGAAGGAAGGAACTCCCCAGGCCGCGCTCGCGGCGGAGGGCGAGTTGAAGGCTGTTCTTGCCCGATTCCTAAGTTCGGCTCCGTCCATGGCTGGTTCACGCCAGAAGCCCCTTAGTTGTGGAGAGCAGGGTATTGAAGAAGCATTGGAGTACCTGCGAAATCACTTTGCGGAGCCGAAAGCGCTTCGGGAGATCGCGCGAATCGCTGGACTCCATCCGAAGTATTTCCGGGTGCTTTTCCGCAAATATACGGGACTGACCCCGAGCGGATACCTGATGCAGTTGAGAATGCGGGCCGCGCGGTATTACCAACATGAGTCGAGCATGCGTGTAAAGGAGGTCGCTTCCGCTGTTGGTTACGACGACTCCTTTTACTTCTCGCGGCTGTACCGCAAGTTCTGGGGTCACGCGCCCACCGAAGACCGCCGCACGGTGCAATCAAATGTGCACTTTACTGGGAACGCGGGCGTCCCGCCCGCTCCGGAGCGGGCGGGACGCCCGCGTTCCCGGTGAACGGCCATTGGTCAGCAGATTGAACCAATCCCGCCTTCACGGGATTATTCCGGATGTACGCCAACGCACGTTGAAAGTGTTCCTCGTTGCGAATGAACCGGTCGTGGTAATCCTCCATCCAGAACGCACCGGTTCGACCCAGGAGCTTGTTTGCCTCCTTGGCGGTAAAGGATTTCCACGAGTGCACAATGTTGCGTATTGGATGGCCATCGAACGTCTCAATGAGCACATGCACGTGGTTGGGCATCACGCACCAGGTCAAGAGTCGATAGCGCTTCGCGTCGAAGTGCAAAAAGGCACTTTGGACGAGGTGAGCCACGCGGTGAACCCGAAGGTAACACGCGCCGTGGCCGGCATCGACGAAACGTTCGATCTTACGGTGTAGTTCGATGGATGCGGGATCATGGGAGCCAAGGCCCTCGCGCCAGCGGAGGTCCCGTTTCCATTGCTCGACCTGGTCTGCGGGAACAGAATCGTGCAGCCGAAAAGTGATGGACTGGATGAGCCCGGGTTGATCGAAATGTGGGAGGTAACCGCGGGAATGCCAGCCGGGGTGCGTGTTTAAGGAGGTAGCGGGCGGGACGCCCGCGTTCCCAGTGGAATCGTCAGGCCCGCCTGCTTCCAGAAAAACTCCTCCCGCCATAGTGCCTGACCAAATTGGATCGCAAAGTAGTTTTCGTCGAACATTCTCTGAAAATCTGAACGACGTTTCATCGCTAATTCCTGAAGCCCACCACGCTGCTCGCGTTCGTTCGCCAGTAAGCCAAAAAACTCCACCTGCCACCTGGCATAAGCGACTCCCTCTTCAAGGAATTTGATGCGTGCGAGGATGGTTTCGTCAGCGCCCGCTTCGGAGCGGGCCCTCGCAAGAATGGAGCTCCATTCACTTAGGGTTTCCCTGGAGTAAAGCTGGGGAATGTGCTGAATGAAGAACTCCGCTCCCGCGACCGCCTCTGGTTCGTCATCGTCCGTGCCTTCGAGGCGGTTCTTCGTCAGTTCACCCATTTCGGCCGCCACCTCATCGGTGTGGCCCTCGAGGGCGTTGAAGTACTCCCGAACGCTCCCGGCCGCAGGGCCGAAACCCTTTTCGCAATAGTCGGCAACGATCGCATCCACATCGAGCGAGGGATCCCACAGGAGCTTTGCCAATACATAATAGTTCAACCCTTGCGTGGCCCAATGATGGACGATCGAATCGTAGTCCGCTCCGATCATGCCCGTTTCCAACCCGTGCTTCAGATCATGCGAAAGCCCCTTCACAAACACCGCCGGCATGGCATGACCCTGGTGCAGCGTGTTGGGTCGGAGAATTAGTTCCGGCGCATGCGCGGACCAGCGGTCCCAGTTTAAGCGATCGGAATCCAGGACGTGGCGGTCAAAGTAGTTCGTGCCGACAAACACAAGGAGCGTGTTCTCGCGAAGGCGGGCCTGAAGGGGCGAAGCGCGATACGCGTTGTAGGCGGTGACCCCCACTTTCGCCCCCGGGCGTATCTTCGCCGTGGCATCCGCGATTTCGTTGAAGAAGCCCACAACTCGGTCAGAAAGGGAGGGGTAAAGCCCGAGAAAGGAAACGCCCCCAATCAAGTAGCGAACAGCGGTCGGTGTTCCGTTGATGGGATCCTTCCGCCGGCACGCTTCGCAAAAACAGTAACTGTTGGTTCCGACGTCGTTTAGCGCGATGGATACCACGTCACGGCGCGGATCCTCTTCAAATTTCCGAACCGTTGCCGAAGCGATCGCTTCCACCAACCCGGGTGAAGATTGGCAAAACTGTTCGCGTGGAGGTGTCTGCGTGCGAAATCCTGTTGGCTGAAGGCTGAACCATTCGGGGTGACCGGATCCGTAGCGATCCCACCATCCGGAGTACGCGTGCGAGGCGCCCGCAAGGTAACTTTGTCCAAGCCGCATTTCGTCAAACCACGAACCGGATTCCATGTGACGCCTGACTTGCTCCTCGAGCGGACGGTCGAGCAAGGACATCGCGGTGGCTGCGCGTGTTCCGGAATTCTTAGCCGTCACCGCCCCGGAGATCGGATCAATCTCAAAGCGTTTCGAACCCGCGATGTCCCTGAGCTTGCGAATGCGAAGCGCGGGAGAGTCCGTTTCGTCAACTGCACCGATCTCCAACGTCGGGGTCAGCGGAGCTACGGTTCCCAACTCCCCAGGCCAGAGCCATCGAACGCCACAGTGTCGCTCGAGGAAGGAAGAGACCGCAAACCGTGTTCCCTCCAGCGGCCACCCGTCTGGACGTTGATCGCTTCCCACAAGGAAAAGGAGATTGCCGCGCGTGACAATCCGCGTCCCCTCAAGAGGAAGAGTCTCGCTGGTGATGCCGAGAGATTTTCCGATCTCGGAGTCCCCCACGACGATGGCGTAGGCGATGCGTTCCCCGGCGCGCGTTTCCATTTGCGTCGATCCCCCGTCGGGAGAATGGCGAATCGTTAGCTCCGATTCAGGGACGATGGGAAGGACAGCCTGTGTTAGCTTCCTCACATGCGCCCGCAGTGCCTCCGCGGCCATTGCCGCAGCCCGTGAGGGCTTTGAAGCCACGACAATCGTGGCCTCCGGCGATCCATTCGTCGCAATCTTGATGCTTGGGCCCGATGCGGGTGTCTTAACCAAACGCGTGCCGGTCGGAGGCGCGTGCTTTTTGGATTCGGCTGCTGGCACCGCTTCCGGCCCTAGCGCCTTGAGAACCCAGGGCGTCCGGGAGGATGGCGTTTTTGCCACGCGTCCGCTCAGCATGGCGCGGCCGACCATCGCGGCATAGGATTCGATGCCTGATGACAAGCTAAGTCGACTGGCATCCCGTCCGAAGAAAAACACCTTCCCATCGCCGATGACGTTCATCGTGGCGAGGGACGTTCGGCCGTCAGTGAGGAGCGGCGTGGCAGATGTTAACCCCGAAGCCGCCCAACCACCGGGTCGCATCCAAGGCGCTGTCTGCAATCCGCTGGTGATTTCCGAGTCCCCGGCGATCCGCTGTTCACCGACAGCACTTTGGAGTTGGCTCACTCCCAGAAGCCGACCGAGGTCCCCCAGTTGCTGGGACCGGCCCGCGAGGACGACGGGTGCATTTCCGAGCAGGACGAGTACTCCGCCGCTGGCGACCCATGACTCCGCCCGCGAGACTTCCTCCGGACTCCACGGAGTTCCCGCTTTCTCGTTAAGGGATGCCACGACGACGGCGGCGGCGTTAGTAAATGCTTCAGGCCGTGGGACACTTCGTTGAATGACATATGAAATGTCGTAAGCCGCATCCGGCGGTGTGAGGATTAGTGAGGCGAGGTAGCTTGCATCCACTGCGCCGGCGCCCTCCCCGTAAAGGAGAACCGAACCCTTCCCCGCATCGCCGTCCTGCCCGTACAGGGGGGGATGCAGCCCCACAAGGGCGAGAAGGATCGCAGCAAGGGCAGACGGCGAAGTCATCACGCAGCGGAATCGAGGATCGGGGTCAGCCCTTCGAGGACGAGTTCCGCGTAGAGAACGTGGCCCTCGAGGCTAAGGTGAATGCCATCCGCCGCGAGGCCAGAGGAGGCATCGGCGCGGGAGGCAAACCCGGCTTCCACATCGATCAATGGAACATCCGTCGATGACGCGGCTTCCCGAATCGCCGCTTGGTAGGGACGTAGGTTGTCCATCACCAGACGTTGGCTGCTCTCATCGATTCGGTCTTGGCGGACGCAGTGGTTGGTGAGCAAAACGGGCCGACCGCCGCCGCTGCGCACCAGGCGGATCAATTCATTAAGAACGGCGCCAAACTCGGCAAGTCCCGTGCGCGGAATTTGTCGGTTCGGTTGATAGGAACAGTCGTTCAATCCGAACTCGATGAGGACCCACGCGGGGAGTCGCCCCTCCACTTCTTTGTCGAAACGCTCCAGCCCCTGTTTGATCGTATCTCCAGGGACACCGCGAGTGTACACGTCCCACCCAGGGCCGGGGCGCTGGGCGAGGGCGGACTGAAGAATGGATGTCCAACGACTGTTCTCCGGAACACTCCTTCCGGCTGTGATGGAATCGCCGAAGCAAATGATGGTTTTCATTCAGGATGCAGAAATCGGGGACTATTGGGGCTTCTTGGGAGCGAAGGTCTTGTAGAGGACCTCTTCGCGCCACGCGATGTACGGAAGGTTAACAGCGAACGGATCCTCGTCGAAGAGTTTGCTGAAGAAACGCTGCCGCTTTTCGATCAACTCGGTCACCTTCGCCTTGTCCGGGTTGCTTCCGCGCGCATGCCGGTACAACTCGGCCTGCACTTCGGCGTAATCGACTCCTAACTCTACGAAACGGATTCGCTCCAGCACCGCAGGCAGATCTCGCGCCTTCTGTCGCGCCCGCTCAAAAAACCCCCTCATTTTCGAGATCTCCTCAGAGGTGTAGACATCCGGAGCGGTGACCTGGATCACTTCCCGCGCAAAGTTGTTCACGTCGATTTCCTCTTCGTCGCGCAGCGCTGTCTCGGTGGCGTCCGCCACGCTTGCTGCCATCGTATTCGTAAGCCTCTCGAGTTCCTGATAATAGGATTGCATCTCGGCTGAAGCGGGTCCGAAGGCGGAATCGCAGTAGTCCTTCACGATTGAATCCACGTCCCTCGAGGGATCCCATAGCAGGCGGCTGAGCACATAGTAGTTAAGCCCCACCGTGGCCCAGTGGTGGATGATGGAATCCCAATCGGATCCAATCATCCCGGTTTGATAACACCGCTTAATGTCGGCGTCCATTTTGTGAACCCAAACGACCGGAAATCCGTGACCGGCATGGAAGGCATTGGGTCGGAGGATCATTTCGTTTGCTTTCGCCGCCCATCCATTCCAGTTCTCCCGATCCTTCTTCAGGTTGCTGTCATTCAGGTAGTTCATTCCCGTGTAGAAGAGCACGACACTCGGATCGAGGGTCACGTGCAGAGGCGGGGTGCGGTAGTAACTGTAGGCGCCGGTCCCGATTCGCGACCCCGGACGAAGCTTCTGAACCTCTCCGGCTACGGTATTGTAAAAGGTGACGATCCGATCACTGAGCGCCACATAAGGTTTGGAGAACTTTAACCCGGCGAGTTGGTAAAGCATCATGACCTTGGGGCCATTAGGCGGATCCAACTTCCTGGATGCCTCGCTCATGTCCCAGGTGTTTGATCCCCCATCATTAGGGGAAAAAGGAGCGGAATCCAGCAGCGGGTCTGTTTTGAACTTTTCCACGGTTTGAATCGCGGCAGCGCGGATCATCCCGGGATCCACTTTATTAAGTCGCGGGCGCACTGGAGAATTAATGCGGGTTCCGTCCGCCTGGAGGGCGAACCATTCCGGGTGATCCTTGTGGTACTTCTCATACCAGTCGTCATACGCGTGTGTTCCGTAAAGCCGCTGACTCATGCCCGCCCGCGCCGTTGCGAACCATGGGAAAGCCGTCGAGTACTTCGCAAAAAAGTCTTCCTCGGTTTTTCCGAGGAGGGCAAGCCCGCGCCGGGCCCGACCCGCGAGATTGCTCTTCGGATTGTCCGCATACGCCTGACGGAGGGATTCGGCACTCCAGTAGGCGGGTAGGTATGGTTCGTGATACCCGGGTCCCGTCGTGGAAATGTTTCTCAACTTCCGAACAGCCAGCAGCGGCGAGTCGGTTACTTCGAGAGGTTTGGCGGTCAGGCTCGTGGATTCCGGAAGGACCGTTCCCCCTTTTCCTGGCCAAAGCCAGCGCACGCCAAAATGCGTCTCGAGGAAATCAAATGTCCCAAACAAAGTGCCGTACAACTCCAGACCGTTATCGCGACGGTCGCTGCCGACGATCGCAATCACGCCATTCTGAGATCGATGAACAAATCCCTCCAAAGGAAGCGTGGAGACGTTAATTCCCTCACCCTCAACAAAGCGGGAATCACCCAGCAGGATGACCGATGACAATTTCGCCTTTGGATCATCTTTCAAGTAGTACGATCCATCCCTCTTTTCGATCTTGTCCTCCGGCACGATCGAAACATCCGCTCCGCTTAAGTCTCGGAGTGTGTTTCTTAGTTCAATGGATGCCTGTTTAGCGGATGGGGAGGGATCCGTCGCGACGACGATGGTCGCATTTGCAGCACCGTTTCTGGTAATGTCGGTGCCTTCTCCCTTAAGTGCGTTTGTGCGGCGTTTGCTCTCCAGCTTTTGCTTGATGGGGGCTTCCCCTACAACAGCGGGTGGCTTCACCGGTCCGAGTGGGACAAGTTCCCAAGTCTGACGCGTGGTTGCGACCCTGGCAACATCGGCTGCAAGGATGAGCTCCTTGATAATGCCTACGTAAGCCTCGATCCCGGTGTCCGGCCGCGCGGCAGTTATGGGATTGCCGAAAAATGCCGCGGTTCCCTTTCCGTACGTATTGACGGAAGCGTTCGCCTTGTCTCCGTTTCCGATCAGTGGCCTGGCAGTCGTCAAACCAGCCAACGCATAGCCGCCGTTCATCCAGGGGCGAAGCTTCTTGCCGAGGTCGGGTTCAAGTTTCAGCGCTTCCGCGGTGGGAGTTCCATCAACCCCTCGTCCGACCTGCGACGCTCCGAGGAGGGGTGCAAGAGTTCCCAGACCATCGCGTGAAGGCTTAAGCCGGGAGAGGGATTCGCCGAGAAACACCACGAGCCCTCCCGAATTCGCGACCGATTGCAGGGCGGCCACCTGCGGCTCTGTTAGTGGCGCGGTACCGGAATCCTGGGCGCAAAACACGATCGCTCGGAAACGGGTGAGTTCTCCGGCGTCCGCGAGGGTGCCAACCAGTTTCGCGGGGATGTCGTATTCGGCCGGTTGCGGCAGGAGAGCCAAAGCCTGGATGATCTGCGCCTCATAAGCACCAGCCTTCCCCCCGACGAAAAGCACGCCGTTGGTGCTGTCAGCAAATTGGGTAAAGTCGGGAGCGGCATCGGCGGTGCCAGGTGCGAGCGGTGAACCAAGGGCTAACATTATTACGCCGACATGCTTAAGGGTGATGGTCATCGTGAAAAGTTATGAATGCAGGGCTCCCTCTGCGGATCGAACGCCCGCGCTCTTTACCAAGAGGGACTCAAACGCCCTTCTCACCGGCGCACGCGGGTCGTCCAACAGGGGTTGGACATCTTTTGACGGCCGGATGCCCCATGCTCGTCGCGCTGTCGCATTCGCGAAGCGAAGCTGCCAGCGAAAGTCCTCAACAACGTCCGGGTACCAGATCCCGTCTCCAGACGGTTCCCGGGGTCCAAGAATGCTGCGCTGCGGATGACCAATCGCATTCGGCGCGGAGGTCGCCTCGAGATGGTTAAGGATGCGATCGATTCGCCTCACCGTCGCCGCGCTTCGATCAAGTCGCGCGGCCATGGCGTGGCAAAGTAGGGCGATGCCCGTTCGCGCATTATGGACGAGCCCGGGATCCTCGGAAACATCTTCCAGAATTCCGACAGTATCCATCGAAGCGCAACGTCGCAGGAAGACGAGGGCACTGATCCAATTGGGCGCGAGCCGTGGGCAACGTTTTGGATGACGGGGATCGTCGGGTTCGTACCCTTCCTCACGCGTTGCGACAGCGCGGAGGAGGCGCGGTTCCGCGTGCTCGTCGCCGAGCATGGCCAGGACGACCGCCGCCCGCCAGGACGATGCCGCGTCGCCTTCCCCGAGCAAAGGACGCAATGCGGGAATGACCGCTTCGCCCGCACGACTGAGAAGATACATGTGGATTCCAAACCCAGCCCGCGTCTCTCCGACCAGGGTCGCGACATCTGTCTCCGCCGGGACAAAGGTGGTCTTCTCCACATGGTAGCCGAAACCATTCTTTGAATCTTCGCCAGCGGTGAGGGCCCCGGTCAGTTCGAGTCGCTTCCGGAGCCATTCGTACGGCACCTCCGCCGCGTTGCAATCAAACTTTGCCGCAAACGCCGCCGCCACGCCCGCCACCTCCCCGACCCGCTGCATGTCCCGTTGCATTCGGAAGGATTGGTGCGCATCCGGCGTCGCACCCACCGCACGGCATCCGAGCAGGAGATTCGCAACTCCTTTGGGCAACAACGCCCGATAGGGAATTTCACACCCGGTGCGCAGACGCCAGTTTCGACATCCCCAGATCCAAAATGCAGCGTCTTCTGACTCGAACTCGAAATCAATGGCATGACTGTCGAAGTGACACGCGGTGTAGCCAACCGCATCCGGGAAGCGCCTCTTCGTTGCGAGATCCTCCAGGGTGATCTGAAGCTCAGTAGAGATGTGTCTCGATTGTCGAACCCCAATCAAAGGGGCGATGTACGTCGGACGTTCCTCGGCCGTGAAGGCGTCGCGACGGTAGTGCTCTAGCCCGCGCAGGCGCGCCCGCGTCAGATCCCACGAATCGGTCGGGTCCACGAACCCGGCGTCGAAGTTCAGAATTCGAAGAAACAACTCGCCTTCCCGCCATCGGAACCGACCCGACCCCTGCGAGAAGGCTGAGGGAAGTCCGTCCGATCGGGCGCTGGTTTGGAAGCCTGCTCCGGCCCGCACGGCGAGGTCGCCGTCGCCCGTGGAATCGACCCACGCGCCGGCCGTGAGGTTCATCGTCCCGTTTGGCCGGATGACCTGAACCGAAGAGATTCGCGAATCCCCCTCGACGCGACCCATCATGGTTTCACTGAACACCCGAACGCCCGCCTCGTGGAGCATGGACTCGATCACGACGGATTTTGCCATTGGATGGAAGCCGGCAACGTTTTTGCGCGCTCCAAACAGCGGCATCTTCTCCGAAACCCTTAGATCGATTTCCCGCTGCAGTCCTCCTTCGACTCCAAAATAATAGAGGTGGATCCCGCCGGATGTGCCGACCCCACCAAACGTCGGAAGCAACTCGATCGCTCCCACCTTTGCCCCCTCACGTGCCGCGGCAAGGGCTGCGAGGGCTCCTCCCGTGCCAAGGCCGGCGACCGCCACATCGAAGGATTCGGTGGTCGCGAACGGACTGGCCACCCTGCTTCCGGGCAGGCCGTCGGCGGGGCGGGAGTACATCATGTCTTCCGCCGCCCGGACGCCTGCGTCAAACCGCTGGCCAAGGTCCGAGTCCGTTGCGATGGGCAACGTCAGGAGATTCGCAGGAAGCGCCGCAATCACTGGTTCATCGACGCAGTAGTGCTCCAATGGGACGAATGAGCCATGGCTAACGACGGCCTTCTCCAGGGCTGCCTCCTGCCGAACGAACTTAAGAACGTCAAAGGTGTGAGTCCGGGGGCGGTCAGCCTTTGAACGATAGCGGACCACGGTTTCGTTGGGCCAGATCGTCTGCCCGAAGGTCATGCTCTCGATTCCCTGGAGGGGCGTGACCCACCGGATCGGATCGTGGGCGAAGGCTTGTGGGTGACGGAAGAAGATGGTCCACTCATTGGACGCGACGATCGGGCCTTTCACGCGATCATTGATGACGCCCGTGAGTTCCCTGCGATGGCTTGCGTCCATCCACCGGCGTGCGGCGATCCACGTTTCACCCTGTTTGGTGGCAAATCCCACGCGGGCGACTAAATTGGAGTCCTCTTCCCAAGCGAAGGGCGCAGCGTAGAAGAGGAAATCGATTCCGAGTTTCTGCGCGAATTCCGCACCGGCGACCTCACAGCATCCGCCGTCTATCTGCCCGCACTGCATCGCTTCGCGGGACTCAAGAAATCTGCTGAAGGCTGCCCAGGCGTCGCTCCTGCCCTCCCGGGCCTCGCTAATGAAGGACCAGGAGGCCTCGCGGAGTAATCCCGTGTGGCGGCTGACCAAGAGCACGGACTGACCCGCACGTCTCAGCGCAACAGCGGCACCGAACGCGGCGCAGGAGTCACCGAAGACCACCACGTCGTAGATCCGGCGCGTGTGCGATTCACTTTCCATCTATGCACAACTTATCGAACCACACCGCCTCCTGCCATTGATCCAAAGTCCGATATGCTGGAGAAAAGGCTTGAATGTCGGAAGCCTGCCTTCGAGCACCTATCCCTCGCCTACAGGCTTTGTACGGTTTCCTTCATTCACGAGACGCGTGGTGGATGGTATTCCAGTTACTTAATGTCTCTGTTTCTTGATGTTTACTCGCCTGGGCAACCGATTAACGACCATACACTGATCCATGACGGGAGCATTTGGCATTTGTTCCATATCTGGCTGCCTCCGGGGATCACGTGTCCGCGGAAGCCTGGAACAAACGTTGCCGCTGCGTATGCGTCAGATCCTCGCGATCGGGTGATCGGACATGCGACAAGTCGTGATCTGCTGACTTGGGACACACTACCGGATATCCTACCCAAGACCGACGCAGGGTGGGAAACTTGCCCAGGTGCCAACGCGCCCTTTGTGGTGAAGGATCGGGAAAGCTATGTGCTTTTCTACAGTCGCTACTGCAATCAGGACGGCATTCCTTTCAATATCCAGCAGATCGGCCGGGCAACGAGTGACGATCTCATCCACTGGGAAGAGGATCCGGAGAATCCGGTTTTTCACCCGGGCGACTTTTGGTGTCCCTGGAAGGAGAGATCGGGGGATTTTTTCCGTCCCGCCTGCTGCCGGGATCCGCACGTGATACGTTACGGACCGGGATGGCTCCTGTTTTACGTCGCGATGACCCGCGAGCCGCGCGTGTGCGCCGTGGCCGTCGCCTCATCGGAGGACTTAAGGAATTGGACCGACTGTGGACCTGTGTTTACCGCGCCCATCACAGACCATGGCAGTGAGATGATCGAGTCGCCGTGTGTGCTCTTTCGCGATGGGCAATGGCATTTGTTCTTCACGCATGGCAGGCAGTCCTTCTGGACGGTGGGTGGTACCCCGTTTTGCTTCGCTAATCCGGTTTCTCTGGGGGAAATCCACGCCCCGGAGATCTTTGAATGGGAGGGTCGGTGGGTTATTACGCATTGCGGGCATGACGGGGGATTGTCGCTCGCGGAGTTGCGGTGGGGAGACGTGCCGGAGGTGATTCCCTTCGTTCGATGAAAGGTGCGGCAGGTGGAAGGGGCTGCCAGCCCCTTCTTTGGTTGGAAAACAGGGGCAGGCTGCCCCTGTCACTTTTTGCAGGGTTCCGTGCGGATTGCGTCCGGTCTGGCTCCTCAGTCCCGCGATCTGTTTTCTATCTAGGCAAGTTTGCTTTCCCTACAGGGTTTGAATGTTGGATGCGAGCGGGCATTGGATGACAATTATGGCAACCCCTCAGTCGACAGATGTACCCGTGACCTCGGTCCGGATCGTTTCGTCGTAGGTGAGATGAGGGAATCGACAGATCAACATTATGAAGCATCCCAAGATCGAGCGAACCACGAAAGTTCATTCTTCGAATTGTCCTTCGCCATGGTGCCGCACACTCACCGTTGCGGGCGCGTTTCTCCTGATGTCCTCTGGACAAAGCCTCTTTGGGGTGGACGTGATTAAGGCGAACAATACCGACAATCTCAACCTCGGTTCGTCGTGGTCGTTGGGGAATGCCCCCACCGCGGCGGATGTGGGCGTTTGGAACAGCACTGTCACATCAGCCAACACGACTTCACTAGGTGGCAATTTATCCTGGCAGGGAATCCGACTTGATAACCCGACGGGATTGGTAACGATCAACAGCGGAAACACCCTCACGTTGGGATCGGCGGGAATCAACGTGACGACAAGTTCGAGTGGATTGGCGATTGGTGCGGATGTCGTGTTAGGGCAGAGTCAAACTTGGACGGTTGCCTCAGGACGGTCGTTGACGGCAACAGGGGTGATTGACGACAGCGGGAGCAATTACAATCTAACATTTTCTTCTGGTGGGTCTGTGTCGCTCTCGGGTCTGAACACATATGGAGGCGCGACGAACACCGGGAATTCAATCATCTCAGTCAGTTTCCTCGCGAATGGGGGTCAGGCGAGTTCTATTGGCGATTCCAACAGTAGTGCCTCGAATCTCATTATTACGAGTGGCGGAGAACTGCGGTATGTTGGTTCCAGCAATGTCTCGACCGACCGGCAGTTCACGATCTCTGGAGGTGCCAGCAACGCTCAAGGATCGATCGTGAACAACGGAGCAGGAGTTCTCTCTTGGACCAGTACGACGGGGCCGTCTTACATCGGTTCGGGTACAAGGAATTTCCGGCTCTCTGGAACAAACACTGGAGACAATTCCTTTGCGGGAGTGCTTTCGGACAACGGAGCAAGCGCTACCGGTCTCACAAAAGCAGACAGCGGTCGGTGGCGGCTTACGGCGGAAACGTCGTCTTACACGGGCGTGACATCCATCGGCGGGACTCTCTCAATTTCCAAGTTGGCCAATGGCGGGTCAAACAGCAGTATTGGGGCTTCGACAAGTGCAGCGAGTAACCTGCTAATCTCGAATGGCGGTGTTCTGGAGTACACGGGTACGGGCGACAGCACCGACCGCTTATTCACCTTGAATTCGGGGGCAAGCTCCTCTGCGACAATTACTTCATCAGGGAGTGGGGCAATTTCGTTCACCAACACGGGCTCATTAGGTCACAACACTGTTGATCAAGCGAAAACATTGAACCTCAGGGGAACGAATACCGGGATCAACAGCTTTGCGCCTCTGATTCAGAACAATGGATCGGGCTTGGTGGCGGTTACGAAGAGCGATGCTGGGACTTGGGCTCTCACCGGATCAAACACTTATGATGGAGTCACCACCGTCAACGCAGGAACTCTTTTGATAAACGGTGACCAATCCGGCGCAACAGGGTCCGTTACTGTCACCGGAGGAAGTACGCTGGGTGGAACAGGGACTGTGGGAGGTGCCACGACGCTCGGGACCGGGGCGAAGCTTTCTCCCGGCAGCAACAGTGCATCGACGTTGACGTTTTCGGGGAATCTCACTGCGACGAACGCAATCAACAACACCAACGCATTCGTCTTCACTCTCGGAACCGCATCAGACCTGGTTGTCGTCGGCGGTACGCTAACAATTGGTTCCGGATCGCTCAGCTTTGACGACTTCGCCTTTACGGCGGGTGCTGGTTTCAATGGGGGAACCTACATGCTGTTTGACAATGCAGTCCTTTCGGGAACGCTTGCGGGCTCCGGTCTTACTGGGACGATCGGAGGTTATGGCGCCACCCTCGGGCTGAGCGGGACGGACATCATCGTCACGGTGGTTCCAGAACCATCGACATGGCTGCTACTCATTGGCGGTCTTGTCGTACTGGTGGGATTTGGTCGTCGCGCAGCAGGAGCCGGGGCTTTCGAGCCCCGACCGATGGCAGAGCGGCGCAGCCGCGTAGCTTCGTAGCGGCCTTCTCGGACCGAAGATTGCTTCGCCATCGCGGGGTGCGCCTGCGACGCAGAGGTGAAGCGGCTTCGCCGCTTTGGCGGAGATTCGGGGCTGCAAGCCCCGGCTCCCGTTCGACGAGGAGGCCATGCGTTTTGTCCAGCCCTTTGGGCATCCCTTGCAGCGGAAGGCGATTGCTTCGTCCATGCAGTCACCTAAACTCGTTTCAGGGTTAAAATGGTCGAAAAAGTGCCGCCTTCCCGGCTAAGAATGAATCAACAATTTCCATCGCGCGAAGCGAACCGATTTTCGGATCGGTCGGGCTTTTCGCTCACCGAGGTGGCCATGGCCGTGGGACTCATGAGCTTCGCCCTTCTCACGATCATGGGGTCTCTCCCCGTCGGCATGTCCGCCCTCAAAGCCTCGCGTGAACGAACCGCCGCAGGCCAGATTGCCAATGAACTGGCCGGAACCGTTCTTTCCACTTCTTTCTCCGACCTCAACACGCTCGCCGGAACGAACTACTATTCGTGGGACGGCAAGAAGGTGGCCGCCGGATCCACCGACGCCTATTTTGAAGCGGTGTTTAATCAACCATCCGATCCGGTTTACAGCGGTCAGCCAACGGATGCCAACACCGCCCTCCAGTTGGTCAAAGTGCAAGTCCGGCCGCGATCCAACCCGTCCGGATCCGCAAAAGGAAACGTGGAGCGCGTGGTCTTCGTCACCGGGCGCTAAACGACTTGGAATCTGACCGGTCTCCCTGAAAAATGCCAGTTTCCGGAAAACGCGGTTTCACTCTCATCGAGGCGTTGACGTCCCTGGCGATTCTTTCCGTGATCGTGGTGGTCCTCGTGGCCGCCACTCGCGCGACGAGCGATGTCTTTCGACGATCGAATTCTCAGGTCGAAACATTCCAAACCGCACGCGCCGCCTTTCAGGACATGCTGCGCGACATCAGCCAAGCAACCTTGAACACGCGATGGGATTACGATGATCCAAACAATCCCACAACGTATCGCCGGTCGTCCGGGTTGCACTTCGTTCTGGGAGCGAACCTCCTCCCTTCGTCCATCGTCACCACGACCAGCAGTATTTTTTTCGTCATCCCGAACTCCTGGAGCGCGGACCCCGCGTTGTCGCGGGTTGGTGGCCTGTTGAGCGCCTGGGGATACTACGTCGAACTCGATGATGACACCGCTCTCCGCCCGGCAAACTATACGGGCTCGCTTCGAACGCGCTATCGTTTGATGCGTTTGTCGGGCCGAACCGAGAACCTGCAAATTTATAACCAAGAGAATCCTTCGGCCACGGACTTTACCTGGTTCACAAGCGAAGTGAACGCCGGTCGGTCGGCTCCCGTGGCAGAGAACATCATCGCGCTCGTCGCGTGGCCGAGGCTGGCCGTCTCCGAGGATCCCGACGGAAACGACCTTTCGACCGACTACTCCTGGAACTCACGTCTCAATGCCACCGATTCCCCGCAGCCCATTCAGGCCCACCAAATGCCTCCGTTACTGGACGTCACCATGGTTGCCATCGGCGAGCAGTCTGCCGAACGGTTGCAGCGGAGCAACGCCCTGCGGACCACGGTGGAAACCGCGCTGAATGGATTGTTTCAAGGCTCTACGGAGTCGCGATACCGGGACGATGTGCAGACGCTCGAGCAGCGACTTCAGAGCCTGAACCCGCCCGTTGATTACCGGATATTCCGCGATACGGTTGTCATTAGGGAGAATAAATGGAGTTCCTCGTGAAACGTCGGATGACGCGATCTTTCCCGCATTGCTACGGATCCGGCAGACTTCAAACGGGCAGGTTGGGAGGATTTTCCCTCATCGAGTTGTTGTCCGTTGTCGTGATTATCCTGGTTTCGATGACGCTTTTGGTTCCCGCGTTCCAAGGTATCATGCAGAGCTCCAGTCTCACGAGCACGGCGGCTTCCATTCAGGATGAATTAAGTTTGGCACGCGCCCTTGCGGTGGCGAATACCCGCCGAACGCAGGTGCGTTTCTACCGCTTTGGCGAGGGGAATCACTACCGCGCGATGCGGGTGTTTCTCGAACGAGCCGATGGCGAACCG
>Ga0247833_1003990_pt1 | contig 18924 bp, 10 predicted proteins | sample LaCruzMarch2015__7_FD_187117 | JGI IMG/M metagenome (GOLD analysis project Ga0247833, IMG submission 187117) | Freshwater microbial communities from meromictic Lake La Cruz, Castile-La Mancha, Spain - LaCruzMarch2015_8m | ecosystem: Environmental > Aquatic > Freshwater > Lake | place: Spain... | reverse complement strand
AACGATGATGAAGAGGACGAGAGTGACGAGAACGCCTCGCTGCGATAGTTGCAATCTTTCGTAGTGGGAGAGCCACTAATTCAAGTACTGGTGTCTATTTCTGCAACGCCAACCTTTGTGCAGATGGCATCATATCGCTTTCTTTCGGAGTTAATTGATCTTAGTTCCAATTAGACTTTGTTGGAACTTCACCTGAATCGGATTGATAAATTGGACTCGGCCCGTTGTCTTTCTAGGTCACTAAAGTCGCACGTGTGACCTTGGAAGGAGTCCAGAAATACTCTTGGTTATACTACAGTCTGACATAAGACATATCAATCTTGGAATCAACAATATTGACTCATTGGGAGCGTTCATGATTGCAGAGTATCTCGAGGGTGATCCACCCTACAGTCTGATGTTGGGTATATCGACCTTGGCGACAACAATATTGACTCATTGGGGGCGGTCAAAATTGCAGAGTATCTTGAGAGTGATCCACCAATAGAACACTTGTCACTTGCTAGCAACCGATTAAATGATGATGATGCAATAATCATCTCGCAAGCGCTGAAAAGGAACACAAACCTTGTAACAATACATCTTCATTCAAATAATATCACATCCATTGGTGTGAAGGCACTACTTACTTGTGCCTTTGACAGCTCAAGTTTGAATGCCATATCAGAATCTAACCACACCTTGGCATTTGTTCACATGTTTTACAAGCGGGGAAATGAGAGCTTGGTCGGTTGTATTGATAGATTGCTTAGAATGGACCGGATAGAGAAAATATTGCTTGCTTTGAATGACAAAGAATCCTTACTCAAATATCTTGCAAATATACCCGTGGAACTTATGTCAGAGGTGCTTGCATTTTCTCAATTGGATGGTATTGAAATTTGATTGCATAAACTTGAATGGTGGAATATGCCCATTCTATACTCGTTTCAGTCGGAAACAAAAAGGGAAAGAGATTATTAGTTTTTTGTGTAATGAAATAGACTGCATACCAATCAATAGTTTGTTACTTTAACCCGACTGGTAGACATGGGACATTGTGATCAAATGCAGGGGGCCGGATATTTATAATATAAATTAAGCAATGCTTGGAACTGGCAGCGCAAAAAAGACGCCATGTATGACAAGATTGGATAGTGCATTAGTATCATTTTCATTAAGATACATCATTGAATGGCAACATTTCCCCTCCATATCACCCACAATTATTAAGATTGTAACGGTTCCTTCTAAAGAAGACACGTCACTCGAATGACATGAATAGTGTAAACATCCGTACTCGATTCACTCTAAGATGGTTGATACGCAAAACTGAGACAATATTTTTGTACTCATCGATTGCTTGTCTCCAGTGAAATTTTCTTTTTCTCCAGTGAAATTTTCTTTTTCCCAACTGTTGCTGAATAGCCCGAAGAAAGTGCCATAACAACGAGCAAGACACAGACCGCTACAGACAGCCATGCATCTAGGCCAAAATATGCATAACAAGTTCCTGAGCACCAATCAGTATCTATTTGAGCGATGAGGATAAGTATTAAAGCTCTAAAACATGTCGCCAACAGTAGCATGATTGAAATAAGCATCCATATCCATCGATCAAAGACTAGTAGCACAGAAACCACGATCATAAAAACTGATATGCACTGGAGGAATATTGATATTGAGTAAAACCACCGACCACTATACGTAGATTGGTTAATGCTTGACATTATTGGATAGGGCTGACAATGATGTCTTGAATATGTCTCGGAATGGAAGAATTCTTCAACTTCGTAGCATGACCCTGTTGTATTGTCACAGTCAACAAGCTCATACAGCCATAGACCGAAGGTCACGTTCATCAGGCCGTAGTTTTTGCTTGCATTTACAGCATCATACAAAGTAGAGGGGTGCGCCGAAATGCGAAGCAAATCACAAGATTCAAAGGCAATTATGACAAAGGTTATACTACCGAGGATACTCATGATAATTGGTAGTTTGCCAAGTGGATGGTAGCGGCAATAGAAAAGTTGAACTGCATCATCTTCATCATTTGCGTATTCGTCGTCATCTTCAATGACAGTCAGCGGCTTGATTGGAAATGTTGATACTCGTGGCAGATTGATTTTTATATCTTTCAGTATATCTGGTAATGAATGTATATCGTGATCAGCATACATTCGTTGAGACAGTTCTAGTTTGAAATCAGTTCTCTTTGCCCAGTATGGAACATAGTGGTGTTGCTTTTCATCTCCACTGGCATCAACAAGGTGAATTATGTTGCCTGTGCGTGTATTGTGTCTTCTTAGGATAGTTCTTACATTTAGGTGAAAAAAAAGTAACATTCAAAATTACTTACCTGGGATAAACAAATGGACTGTTGCCATGTTTTTAATCGTTCTCTCGGCTCGAAATTGTTCAATTTTTGTAGTAAATGTTGACTCCAATGGGGTCCTATCAATTTGTCGTAGGACTTTTGCATTGCGAGAAGCAACGTGAACTTCCGAGTATGGGACTCTCAAGTGACGATAAAGCTCAATCTTTGGTACCTTGATTCGTTCAAATGTGGTGAAAAACTCATCTCGTAATAATTCTAAATTGTGATATGATATCCTTGGTATGCAATCATCATGTCGTACAAATGATGTTATGAATTCGGCACATAATTCCGACAGCTCGGCATTGAATATGCAGCCTGGAGGCTCATATGCAAAACATTGCAATGATGGAAATGCCGGTCGAAGCATTAATGAAAGTATGCTAGCACAACCAGCACCCAATGAATGACCACATAATACGAGAGGATATGTATTGTATGGACTTGTTTCCAAGTACAAAGTATTCAATACTTTTGTCCTTTTGATGTCATTGTATATCCATTTACTACGTGCCAAGAAACCTTTATGACACCAATGTCCAGCACCATCAAAGCCACATATCCCGCCAACCTTTTCTAATGATTCTGGCGTGAATTGTAAGTCCACGACCAAATCTTCTAAACTCCTCGTCCCTCTTACAGTAATAACGATTGTTTTCATTTTGTCATCAATTACTATAGAGTAGGGTGTTGCTATGATATCATTCGTAAAATTACTGTAACATAATCTTGCATGCTCGAGTCCGATACTTGTTAACCGATACTTATCGTCATCGAATAGGGTATCAAGCTTTCGTCTAAAACATGATATCATGTCAACTTTGGCATCATGTTCGACTAAATATTCTTTTACCACGCAAGCTTGTAACTTAACATACACGTATGATGCGTACACGACGTAATGAGCACTATCAGATATCACCGTCCGTGTCGCAATGTCGTCGGAATCAAGGATGGTCCGTTCGCTGGTTTTGTACGTTCCGTCTTTTCTTTGTAATATAAATATCGACGTCTGATGTCGTCCTCCGACGGTAGTCGGTCTATTCTTCAGTACCATGGATGATGATAATAATGGCACGAGACTACTTTCGTCATTGGTGAGATCTAATCGTTCATGCGATGATAATAAATCACGTATGACACGATGTTTCTTCTCCGCCTGTACTCGCGAATGTATCCTCATGCCCACGTATATATCGGAAAAAACGAATCCGAGCCTCGTTTCATTATTCGACATGGTCATTATCGACGTTACGAAGTCGGTCAATTCATCCTCGTTCTTCAAATATTTCCCACCCAGCCTTCCGCGCGTTAGTAACGATACGAATTTAATGAGCAGACCGAGGTGCCATTGGAACCGTTCGGCCTTCCCCCCCCGTCCGGAAATATTGTACCTATTACCACAACAACAATATGGATTCGTCATCTTCACCACTCGACGCGTAAGTTTGTTAATGTATATAGCCGGCCATACCATGAGTTCGACGGCATACGTAACGATTAATATGCAAAAGAATAGGTACCACACGCCCTCGTCGGGCGTTGCCGACTTGGGTTCGCCATCACCGCCACAGTGATAATTATCTCGACGTATCTCTTGGGGATAGTATATGCCGGCAACGAGCAGTGCCACGAGGAAGACATTGGTGAAGAAGAATTTGAATTTGATCAAATTGCGTACATATGCATCCCTCGACCTCGGCTGGGTCGGCGTGCCGATGCTTGCACTTGCCCAGAGAATGATCAACCAGGCAACGTCGATTAAAAAGTATGCCAGCGACGTTTGTACGAATGCATTTTCTCGATCGTACCAAGAAACCTGCGATGCGACAGTCGATGGCGGATATACGGGTATTAGCCCGAATTTGCCGGCGAAGGTTATAGTTTGCGAATTGGTACACCATTCCGGTATGCCATCGATGGTATATACGTACGATGGTCGGATGTAGAATTCGATAAGCATGGGTATCAGACATAGTAATAATATTGCTCGGTATACCCCTAGGATTAAACATATGATGTGTAAGTCATCGCTTGCGAATGGAGCCGTTGTTAGTCCTGGGAATATTGCGAGGATGGGCATTTTCCTCCAACTTTGTTGCTCTATTCTCTATCTTGACGAGGCGCTATCATAGGTAAAAAATACGATATTCGTTCAAATGTCGACATTATTTACGCATCCTGCTGTTTAGCAGATGCGCTAGCTAAGGTCCAAAGTCCTTCCAGGACATTTGATGTCATAGCTCGTTTAGATTCGTCAAAATCCCAAATGACAGATCTAGTGAAGATATTTTGGGTCTAGACGAGGCAGTTGATTGTTTCCTATGTATCTACTGCCTTCCCGCCGTACCACTTTTCACACATGTCAAAAGAGTGCGTCAACATGAACCTTGTCGCCGCCGCTCGCCGTACCGGCGGCTTCATCGTGCGCAACAACAACAATGAAGCGAATAAACAACGCATCACGATGATGTCGTCATCAGCCATGCCGTCCGACGATGGCAGCAGCAGCAGTATGAAGGCACTGTGGATGCCATTCACGCCCAACAAATTATTCAAATCGTCCAACAGGCCGCGCATGCTGTCCGGGGCCAAGGGCATGTATTACTGGACGTCCGAAAATAAGCGCATCCTCGATGGGACGGCGGGATTATGGTGCTCCAATGCCGGACACTGTCCCGACTACATAGTCGACGCGACGCAAAGACAATTGGCGACGTTGGACTTCGGTCCGTCGTTCCTGTTCGGTCACGATAAGGCGTTCGAGTATGCGACGCGTTTGGTCGACGAAATAGCGCCCCCGAAGGGCGATCTGGATCGCGTCTTCTTCACCATGTGCGGCAGCACGTCCGTCGACACGGCCATGAAGATCGCGTTGGCGTACCACGCGGCCGGGGGCAACGCTGCCAAATTTCGTTTCGTCGGACGCGAGCGCGGTTATCACGGCGTGGGATTCGGCGGGATGTCGGTCGGGGGGATACCCAATAATCGCAAACAATATGCCAATTGTCTACTTCCCGGCGTGGATCACCTAAAGTCGACATATCATCGCGATCGGCACGCATATACGCGTGGTCAACCATCGTGGGGGGCACATTTGGCCGATGAATTACAAACCATGGTTGCAACGCACGGGGCATCGACGATTGCGGCGGTGATAATGGAACCGGTGCCCGGTTCGACCGGCGTATTACCACCACCTCTGGGATATTTGAATCGTATACGTGAAATATGCACACGACATGATATATTATTAATATTCGACGAGGTAATTACCGGCTTCGGTCGATTGGGGAAGGGCACGGGTTCCGAGTATTTTAATGTCGCGCCCGACTTGATTACATGTGCCAAGGGATTGACCAATGCCATGATCCCGGCCGGGGCAGTATTTACCAAGGGTTATGTCTACGATGCGCTAATGTCCACGACGCCTCACGGCGTACCCGCCATTGAATTATTCCACGGGTATACTTACAGCTGTCATCCGGTCGCCATGGCGGCCGGATTGGCAACGTTGGATTATTATCGAGATCATAATCTATTCGATAGGGCCACCGCGATTAGTCCACACTTTGAAGAGAGTTTACATTCGCTCAAGGGCCTGCCACATGTGATTGATATACGCAATTTGGGTCTAATGGGCGCGGTCGAACTGGAGTCGATACCCGGATGCGTAGGTCAACGTGGATATGAATTAATGGAACGTTGCTTCGAGGATGGGGTTATGGTACGACAAACTGCCGATACTATCGCGTTGTCGCCACCGTTGATTGTGAGTAATGAAGAGGTGGATATTATTGTTGATACGCTTGCGAAGAATTTGCGTTTAATCGAGTGATGGAAAAAAATAATATTCACTGAAGAGAGGAGAGAGGTGGGGAGCTGGCTGATTTTGACTTTGTATTGTTAGATTTCATATTATGTAATGAATTGTGACAAGATTTGTACATATGATCAAACATCTTTGCATTATTACTGCTATACATATCATGACTTTTAATGACATCATCGGCGTGCAGAAAACAATGATGCCACTGTAACATTCCAATCTCGTTCCTGTACAGCAATATTGTCACCTGTAACTCCACCCCCCGCCGCCTGTCGCTTTCGATACATTTCGCGATCCTTGACTTTATCTTTTGTGAGTCCACCTTCTGGCTCACGTACACGTGGTCCCCCATCACCACCTCCATTAGCACCAAATCCAACACCACCACGACGTTGTCGAATGAGTTCATTCCTATAACCCAACATTTGTGCTGCCGCCACCTCTGCCGAGACTTGATCACGTTCGCCTAGCATGACCTCGGTCGTTTCTTGTTTAAACTTTAATTTAGCTATAGTAACAGCCTTTTCGACCTCGTAAAAGTCACGTTTACACTTATCAGCCAATCGTTGTTCGTTGGCTATGCGATCGGCTATACATCGTTCTTCGTCGGCACGTTGTGATTGTCGTATCACAATTTGTGTTCGATTGGCCTCTTCGTATGCTTTGACCTTGGCCTTGCATTCTTCCGAATTCGGTTCTTCGTTCACTATACTGTATATAATATCCTCCACTTCCTCTAAATAATTGTTATATTCAAGCAGGGTACCAAAGTCCGATTCGGCCTTGTTGTACACCTTGAGTATCCGTCGACGCCAGCTCGTATCCTTCTCACATTGAACATCGTCCAATGTCCGACTTGACAGTGTCACACGCTTTACAAGTACCTCACATATTGGACAGGGGAATGTTTTGCGTCGAGATAATTCACGTTCCACGCAATTGGTACAAAATTGATGTCCACAATTCACGACTGTATTCGTTAGCAATGTATTCTGGGAGGTTAAATTTGAGGAATCGCCCTCGGACAAACCGCAGATAGCACAGCTGAATAGAGCATTAGTATTCTGATCATCGTAGGCGGCGCTAGTGGCAATGTCGACGTAATTCATTTCATTTCCTGGTGAGGTCTCAGATTAGAGTCCAAGGGCGCGGGGGTGCCGATAGAGTTGAGTAAACAAACTTAAAACTGGAAACAGATAAACAATGAGAATATTTTCGTATGAGATACATTCTACTACTACGAATATTTTACTACCTTAGCCCTATTAGCATTGTGTCTATTCTATTCTATAAGCTTATGCCGATGCGATATGGGCTGGGATAGTGATTATGAGTCTGATCATCGGATATATAATGATGATGATGATAGACGGATATATAATTCGAGTGATTTTGAAGATTATGAAGAGGATGAGAGTGACGATGAAGAGGAGGAGAGTGACGACGACGAAGATGACGATAGTGGAAGTGTTGAGGAGGTGAAAGATGAAACTGTGGAAAAATTCATACGCACTTTTCATAATGGTGACTTTGACACAGAGTTCGACGACGCACTTAGTGTTGAACGAGGTGTAACCTTTCGGTCTACTGCTCGTCCAGGGGCGTCGTATAATAAACCCGATAATTGGCAAGAGAGGAATCGCATTGGACTAGAAAAAGTGGAGGAGCAGCTGCAAGGTTTGTTCAACGAGGTGTCACAGGACAAACATTTCATTCTGCACTTGATACACGGTCAGGATGACGAAGAGCCAATCGTTTGGCATGAACCGATCTTAGATCGTTATTGGGATAAAGTTGAAGGAAAAATTAATCGAAGGAGGCAGCTGGGTAGAGTTACAAAGATTCGTGACATGTGTATTCGGAATGTAGAAATGACGAAAGAGCGTCTTGCGGCAATAGTTGCAATCTTGTCTATACAACCTACCTTTCTTCGCGGAACAGCCACTAATTCATGTAAGGTTGTCATTTTCGACAACGTCAATCTCTGTGAAGAGGGCATTATGTGTTTGTCAAAGCTCATTGAAATCAGTCTCGAGTTGCGGGAGTTCCGTCTTCGCCACAATCGGATTGATAACATGGAATCGGCACGTTGTCTTTCCAGGTCACTAAAGTCGCACACTTGCGTCAATCAGCTGGTTTTGACTCACTGTGACCTTGGAAGTAGTCCAGAAATACTCTTTGTCGTACTACAGTCTGACGTTGAATACATAAATCTTGACAACAACAATATAGACTCATTGGGGGCGGTCAAGATTGCAGAGTATCTTGAGAGTGATCCACCCATAGAAGGATTGTGCCTTGCTTACAACAAGTTGAATGATGATGATGCCATACTCATCTCGCAAGCGATGAAAAGGAACACAAACCTTGTAACAATACATCTTCATTCAAATAATATCACATCCATTGGTGTGAAGGCACTACTTACTTGTGCCTTCGACAGCTCAAGTTTGAATGCCATATCAGAATCTAATCACACATTGGTAGGGATGTATATCTTCTCTCAGAGGGTAAATGAGAGCTTGAGAGGTTGCATTGATAGATTGCTTGAGTTGGACCGGACACAGAAAATTGTGCTTGCCTTGCAAGACAAGGAATCTCTATTGAAATATCTTACAAATGTACCCGTGGAACTGATACCAGAGGTGTTAGCGAAGAGGGGTCGGATTGTTGATGAATATCAGCACAAACATTTGAATATAGTATATTCAACAATGCGATGGTGGAATATGCCCATGCTTTACTCGTATCATCACGATTGTTGTGTCAAGTCAAATACAAAGAGGAAAAGAGATGACTAGTAAGATTGTAACGGAAAAAGGGAGTATTGAATGATAGTATGATGTCAAACCAGTTGACAATAACATCATGTATCTAGTACTATTTACATCATTACATTGCACCATTTAATGTTGTGAAAGCATAACTAAATAAAAAGATGATTCATATCAACATTATATTATGACGCGAAGAAGTCAGTCAATCGTCGCTTCTTGTTCTTCACTTTCTCATCAGCACACATTGTCTCCTCATTCACAAGTTGTTTTACAGTTGCTAAATTAAGACATTCATCTATATGTGCATTAAGCGATAAATTGCCATTATCATTATTAGGGAAAGAATCTTGACACATTGGGCATTTGACTCGCTCATTTCCGTGTGAATTAATTTGTTCATATTGTTTCATCTTTGAGTCATTGTCTTGTCGACTGGTTGATAGGGGACTTAGATATGGATTCCTCATCACGGGTCCAGTAGTTCTATCAGTGTCATGAGTTGGTGTTGTTGGTCGTGTCTGCACGACACAGTCTCTCTCCCCCCAAGTTGCAGTTCCATAACGGAGTAAAGATTGCTGCATATCATCATGGAGCTGAAAATTGGAGCATCTAACACCTAACAAACGAATTGAGAATGGTTTTAATGTCTTTTGAGCAACCGCAGTTGCACTCTTCGGCTTCTTAGTAGCAGGACCACATTGTTCATGTTCACGTTTGGCTTCCTTGAGCAAGCCAATAGCAATGTCAACCAAGGTTTGACAACTCTCAGATTGGTTACAGTTCTGAAATAGTGCCACATCCCGTGTCATTGCTCTAGTTAGTATGTCAAAAGTGTCAAGCTTGACCTTTAATGTGATAGTTTTTGGTCGTAAATTCTTCTCTCGTAAGTCATTGGCCAAACACGTTGCAATCTTTTCGAGATTTGTGCATAATGTACTCCAACAGGATGTGGGAGTGAAGGTACGTTCATGACTCATTCCTTTTCTATTCATTGCCTCATTGGTAGTATTCTTATCATGATTGTCATCATCATTATCGGTAGTAGAATTAAGATGATCATCGGAGTAGCCAATAGAGGCTCGTAAAAGAAAATTCGACGATGCTGGTTTGTACAAAAAGTATATATCTGCTCGTTTATTATACAAATCAACCACAGTTTCAATATTCAACACACCACGTAATGTCTTCTCCATTACACGCCCAATACCATTAATCTTTCGTATAGATAATGGATGAATAAATTGTATTATTTCATTTTCGGATGATCCCACGAAATATTGTCCATTCGGCTTATTGATATCACTAGCAATCTTTGCTAGATGATAGTTGGATGCGAGTCCAGCAGTACAGGTTAGACCTGTCATTGTTTTTACTCTTTCACGTATGGAATGTAATAAATCTTGAGCAGCACTGTGTATATTGTGTTTGTCTATGTCGTCTAGTGATGACAATTTGGATGATGACGACAATGACGATGATTGTAGTAATTTTCGAATATCATCATGTGATGAAGATGATACCACCCCACCTGCTGCTTCGTCATTCCTCATCAATTGCATCATGATTTCTAAATATGGACCAATATCCATATATGCTTCATCTAACGAACCCATTCTTAGTTTGGGATCATACTCTTCTAATATAGCACGCACTTCATTTGATTTACGTTTATATAATTCAAAATCACTTTTAACAAATGTTAATGTTTCTTTGCCGTGCGATAATTCAGCTACTAACTTTTGACCCAAGTATCCAGGCATGGCAGCACGGACACCATATTGTCGTGCTACATAATTGCTTGTAGATATCATACTTGACCCACCGACACATGCGGGTATTGTTGCCAAGTGTGGATGAGTAAGTATGTGACACGAAATGAAGAAACTATCCATATCTACAACAACACAGGTTGAGTATGGTCGTCGACGATTGTTACAGTTTTGTAATATTGGATCAATTGTGGATTTGTTCAATTCTTGTCTCCAATCAGCAGTAGTGTTATCATCCTTCTCAGTAAGTTGATGTTTCATAGTCTCAATTTTTCGATTGCAACTTTCATCTGCCTTACGCTGACGTTGCATAAATGTGGAATTTCCAGATTCACGTAATAGTATGGCGTTGATCCGCGCTCGATCAATCCCGGCCATGCCTGCCTTGTCAGATGCAGAAATTAGTAAGTCAGATGCGGAGCTAATGATTGCGTTACTAGTCGTAGAAAATTCAGTGCCATGATTTTTGACATTTGCAGTTGCTGACGACTTCATCATTTCGGAATTATAGTCGTCGTCGTCCTCCGACCAACAACCACCACCCTCATCACTCATCATTACCATCGGTGAGCATGATGTCTGGTGGTGTCTAGTGCTTCGATCACCGACTATGGACGCATCGCATACTCAACTTCCGACCAAATAATGATAATTTGAGCTCAAATGTACACACAATAGGGTGTTAATAATTCTCCCCGGCGATGGTGGACGAGGATGATGATCAGAATAATGTCCGTCGCATGCCGATGGGCGATCGCGGGCATGTTGCGGTGATGGATTATAGTGACGAGGATGATGAAAGGCGGGGTAAAAACGATGACATGGATGATTTGGGGGAAGATTTTGAGAGCGACAACGATGATGATGAAGATGAAGAGGACGAGAGTGACGACGCCGACGACAATGAAGATAGTAGCGGAAGTGACGATGATATCGTCATTGAAGATGAAATTGTGGAACAATTCATGCGTACGTTTCATAATGGCGACTATGACCACGAATTCGACAATGAATTGAGTTCCGATCGAGCTGAACCCTTACCCGTTCGACCCTCGCAGGCGTCGTATAATAGGCCAGATGATTGGAGAGAAAGGAATCGCATTGGACTAGAAAAAGTGAAGGAGCAGCTTCAAGAGTGTATCAACTCGGTGATGTATAACGAAAGCGGCGGAGTTTACCTGAATTTGACACACAATGATTCTAATTATGAACTACTCATTGACAACGAAGAACCCATTGTTTGGCATGAACCAATCTTAGATATGTATTGGAATAAACTTGAAGCCAATATTGATCGGGTGAGGCAGCTGGAAATTGAAGGCACTAATATTGAGAATGTAGAAATGAAGAAGGATCGCCTTGCTGCATTAGTTGCAATCGTCATTAGTGGAAGAGCCACTAATTCAAGTACAGTGTTCAATTTTGACAACGCAAACCTTTGTGCAGATGGCATCATATCGCTTTCGAAATTAGTGGATGTTAGTTCCGAGCTGAAGGTATTCCACCTTCACCACAATCGAATTGATAGCATGGAATCGGCAGGTTGCCTCTTCAGGTCACTAAAGTCTCATACTCGCATCAATCAGCTTCATTTGACTCACTGTGACCTTGGAAGTAATCCGCAAATACTCTTGGTTATATTGCAGTCAGATGTTAAATACATCGACCTTGAGAACAACAATATAGACTCATTGGGGGCAGTCAAAATTGCTGAGTATCTTGAGGAAAATCCACCCATTCGTCGCATTGATCTTGATCATAATCGCTTGAATGATGATGATGCAATACTCATCTCGCATGCGCTGAAAAGGAACACGAACCTGTATGAATTAAATCTTCTGTCGAATAATTTGACATCAATCGGTGTGAAGGCTCTCCTCAAATGTGTATTTGACAGCTCAAGTTTGAATGCCATAACAGAATCTAATCACACATTGGTAGGGATGTATATCTTCTCTCAGAGGGTAAATGAGAGCTTGAGAGATTGCATTGATAGATTGCTTGAATTGGACCGGACACAGAAAATTGTGCTTGCCTTGCAAGACAAGGAATCTCTTCTCCAATATCTTGCCAATGTACCCGTGGAACTCATGCCAGATGTGTTGGCATTCCCTCTTCGATGGATTGACGATGAACATCAGCATGAGCATTTGAATATAGTGTATTCCACAATGCGATGGTGGAATATGCCTATGCTTTACTCCTATCATCATTGTGCTAAGTCTGCTGCAAAGAGAAAAAGAGACGACTAGTAACATTGTAGCAAACAAAACATATGATATTTGAATGATAATAACATTCTGGGCTTGGATATCAACTAGTCGATATGGGTATCTTCTGGGACTGGGGCACAATTAGAGAATGAATGAATCACGTCACACATGTTTTGTTTTGCAGGATCAGTTCATGATTAGAAAAGTATCCATATAAACATTTTGAAGCAACAATTCAATCATGCTCCTCATTTCTCTTTGCCCATTTCATGCATTCTACTACCCCCTTGAGCTCAAATATACTTTAAGGTTTTTCGACGCATGAAGAGATGATGATGGTGGTGGCATCGGCATCAATCGTTGCGCTAGTGCTCGCATCGTCGACGAGTATTACTCACTCGTTCCGCCTTCCCTCACCCACAGCTACTACCACTCACCGAAATAATAATTATCGGCATTCATTATTTGTTCCTATTGTTGTCAATGATGACTGTCGATTACGTGCTCATTATTCCCAAAATGATAGCAATAATAATTATCATGAAAACGAGGAAGAAATGGCGTACGATATTACGCGTAATCTCTTTCCCGAGGAACGTGATGGTGGTGGCATAGGCCGACGACAGCAATCATTGGTATCTCAATCGTCTATGAACGATAGAAATAGTATGACGGATAATATTAGTGGTAGAAGACAATTGTCATCTCTATCCAAGTTGGCAATTGATCCTGTCCGGGGAGGGATCATATCCTCATTTTCATCGGCATTTAATAATGAAGAAAAGTCAGAAATGAATAACCGTCGTCCACCAACATCATCTTCATCAATTGTGGGGAGTCAGAGCAGAACGCAGTCTACAGGTTTGGATTTGAATGATAGCAGTGGTGAAAATCAGGTAAAAGCGTCAGTATTATATCAACGGATGCGGGGAGTACAACAACAGCAAGACAATGATGGTAGCAGTAGTAGCTATGTGTTGTATTATCAACGACGTATGAAGCAATTACAGTATGTCGAGAATGAAAAGCTAAAACGTGAATTAATGGCAGCGGAAACAGCCAAAATTGAAAAAGATCGATTGATTGCTATATTTGAGGAATCAGCACTTGCAAAACAGCAACAGGAACACGAAAATGCTCGACGTAAGGCTGAGCAACTGAAAGAGGAACAATTATCAGCAACAGAATCAGCAAGAGTAGCAACTGAAAAAGCCACTTTTGAAAAGGATTTATTGTTAGCCGAGGCCAACAGATTGCGACAAGAGATAATTGACGAAGATGCTCGACTTGAGGCGGAACGATTGGAGCATGATCGTTTAAATACAGAAGCAGCAAAATTGGTAACTAGATCAGCCACGTTGGAAAAGGAACGATTGCTAGAAGAGGCTGAAAGATTAAGACAAGAGATTGTTGCTGAAGAATCTCGACTTGAAGATGAACGATTGGAGCGTGAAAGAGTAAGACAGGAGGAAACGAAGCAAGCTGAATTGGAGATGCTCGAAAGGGAGAGATTAGCAGCCAAATTTGCCTTTTTGGAGAAGGAAAGATTAATGATCGAAGCTGAGAGAATGAAGCAACAAACTGAAGTTGAAGTAGCCCGACTAGAGGCTGAAAGATTAGAAAGTGAGAAAATAGCAGCGGATGTAGCCAAAATGGAAAAGGAACGATTAATGGTTCAGAAACAAGTCGAGGAGGCACAAATAGTAGCTGAACAACTTGAGAGTACAAAACTTGCAGCTGAATTAGCACGATTGGAAACAGAAAGAATAATGGCCAAGGCTGAACGGTTAAAGCAAGAGAAAGACATCGAAGAAGCTCGAATAGAAGCAGATCGCTTGGAACAGCAACGAATTGCAGCTGAAGCAGTAAAGTATGCCGAAATTCAGAGACTTAAGAAAGAGAAGCTGGTAGCCGAGACGGCCAGGATACACGCAGAGAAAGTAGAAGCTGAAGCTGAACGAATAAAGCAAGAAAAATTAGTCAACGAAGCTCGCTTAGAGGTTGAGAAGTTGGAACGAGAGAGACGAAAACAGGAGGTAGCACGACAAGCTGAGTTTGAACGGCTGGAAAATGAACGAATAATGCGTGACAAATTAGCTGATGAGGCTTTATTGGAGATGGAACAATTAAAACAACAAAGACTTGTAGAGAAGGTAGCAAGGCAAGATGATCTCGAAAGGCTTGAGAAAATGAGACTGATAGCAAGTCGTAAACGAGTGTCTGTGGTTGGGGATTATGACAAAGCAGCTTTATCAGATGATGAAATGATAAAGAAGAAATATCGTGATGTAAAGGCAATGATGCTTGATGCAAAGACTTTGTCGTCAGTTGATCGTCCTTCACGGTCTAATATGAATACAGTAGCGAGGTGGGCGACTCCTACAACTCTCTCGGAGATCGAACAAAAACATTTATTACGGGGTGATGAGGAGCAGAGGGAGGAGTCAGCGACATATCTAGACATTGCCAAGGTATTTCGTGGACAACGTCCTGGTCAACGCGATTCTTACGATGGCGGTATTTCAAGGGCTCCAATGGTGGTAGCCGGGGAAAAACGGAACGATGGCTACAATGAAGAATCATTTGACATAACCAGACGACATTTTGACTCGGATAGAGGATCATTTATGTTGAGGGTAAATTCCGGTACGACTCGCCGTCGTGGGACAACATCAGGACAAGTAATGTCTGGATCGTACGATGATTGGGTTGAACGAAGTAGAGCGGCACGGCTGGGCCGTCCAATGGCCGAGATTATTTCTGAAGAGGATGATGAGGATATCCTCTACGAGCCGACCCGCCCTCGTGGAACAGCGACAGGGCAAGCAGTGTCTGGTTCCTACGATGATTGGGTAGGACGTAGCAGAAAGGCAGTGTTGGGTCGTCGAATGTCTGTCGAGAATAAAGCTAAGGAGGATGTCGGGGATATAGTTAACGGGCCTCGTTTTTCATGGAGTGGTGTTGAAAAAGATGACGTCGGTTATCTTGACGCACATAGTTTCTCGAAGCTTGATCGAACATCTTCAGTTGTGCGAGATGCGAAAAATCTTATTGAGCGGAGAACCCGTCTGACTGAAAACCAGTCCAGCGTTGGTTCAACAGATATATACAATCAAGCACTATTATCGACAAAGAAAGAAGAGATTCGGGAGGAAGATAAAGTAAGACAACCTGAAGAAGTCATGTATTGGATACTGACGCATTTACCGAATTTGCAAGAGGAAGATGCAATAGCATATTTTAACCAGTTGCTCTACGAAGGTTTCGACAGTAGTGACGTTTTAAGTGAGATAGTTGATGAGGATTTGCACTTTATGAAGAAGGGACATCGGAAGGGGCTAATGCGAAGTCTACGCGGTATCGATACAGCAGCAAAAGAAAATGCAAAAGACGATGCAGTTATAACTAAAAGTGAGACGCCATCGTCGGCCGATGCCTTTGGTGACATGGTCGCCGATATGATGTTGCCAGACTACGTTCCTGATTCCGTAGAGGATGCCATTGGAGATGCTATTGGTGATGCAATAGATCATGTGGCTAAATTTCTTCAGGGTGACACAGTCACTAAAGACGATGCAGTTGTAACTAAAAGTGAGACGCCATCGTCGGCCGATGCCTTTGGTGACATGGTCGCTGATATGATGATACCTGACTACGTCCCTGATGCCGTAGAGGATGCCATAGGTAATGCTATTGGTGATGCAATAGATAGTGTGACTAAATTTCTTCAGGGTGACACAGGAAAGAAAAAATCAAGTACTGATGCAATTGCAGATACTGGTGAGACAACTCCTTTGATCGAGGACAACGATGGTGCTTAGATACCGAAACAGTGATGTGTTATGAGATCCTCTTATTTGTCTAGATGGCAATGATGAAGATGAGGAAACTCCACAACATTCAGACATCTTCTTGATGGCGAAGAAACTTTTGCATTTACTTATATATAAACGTCTAGACTACAAATTCATTGTATTGTGTATATCTGTGTTTGCAGGGCTAGTGAAGTACCTCTTCATTATCAAGTTAGACGTTTCTTTTCCTATTTAGGTACCCCCACCAAACAATGCGAGTCATCTCTTTTCCTCTTTGTGTCCAACTTGACACAACTATGATACGAGTAAAGCGTAGGCATATTCCACCATCGCATTGTTGAATACAATATATTCAAATGCTCTTGCTGATGTTCATCGACAACATGTCCATGAAAGAATGCCAATACATCTGGTATTAGTTCCACGGGTACATTTGCAAGATATTGAAGTAGAGAATCCTTGTCTCGCAAAGCAAGCAAAATTTTCTGTGTCCTCCTGTCCAACTCAAGCATTCTATCAATACAATCTTGCAACCTATCACTGATCTCATTGTTTCCCTTCAAAAACATATCCATTCCTCCAAGCGTGTGATTGGATTCTGATATTGCATTCAAACTTGAGCTGTCGAATACACAGGTAAGTACTGCCTTTACACCAATGGATGAAATATTATTCGAGACGAGATTTATATGATACAGTTCGGTGTTCCTCTTCAGAGCTTGTGAGATGAGTATGGCATCATCATCATTCAACTTGTTGTAAGCAAGGCACAATTCTTCTATTGGTGGATCACTCTCAAGATACTCAGCAATCTTGACCGCCCCCAATGAGTCTATATTGTTGTTCTCAAGATTTATGTATTCAACGTCAGACTGTAGTACGACAAAGAGTATTTCCGGATTACTTCCAAGGTCACAGTGAGTCAAATGAAGCTGATCGATGCGAATATGAGACTTTAGTGACCTGGATAGGCAACGTGCCGATTCCATGTTGTCAATCCGATTGTGGTGAAGGTGGAATATCTGCAGCTCAGAACTAACATCCACTAATTCAGAAAGCGATATGATGCCATCTGCACAAATGTTGGCGTTGTGGAAATTGACAAAAATTCTTGAATTAGTGGCTCTCCCACTACGAAAGATTGCAACTAATGCAGCGAGGCGATCCTTCTTCATTTCTACATTCATAATTTGTATTTTTCTAATATCTGTGGTGACATTGTCCAGCTGCTTCATCCGATCAATTTCTGCCTCAAGTACGTCCCAATAACGATCTACGATTGGTTCATGCCAAACGATGGGCTCTTCATTATTCATAAATTGTTGATTCTGCCCTATACTAATGTGATTCAAATCAAGGTTAAAATGGGCGTTATGCGTCATTGAGTCGATGCAAGTCAGCAGTTGTCTCTTCACTTTCTCCAATCCAATGCGATTTCTTTGTCTCCAGTTTTCGGGCTTGTTATACGACGCCTGATTCGGTCTACCCGGCAGGGTTACATTTCTATCGAAACAAAGTGCAATGTCGAAATCAATGTCGTAGCCGTCATTGTAAACATTTCGAATGAATTTTTCCACATTGTCAAGATCAATATCATTTTCATTTCTACTACTACCGTCGTCATTATTATCACCATTATCATCTTCCTCCTCGTCATCATCACTTCCTGTCTCTTCACCATCCCCCCAAACGTCCACCGGCGCAGGATTATTCAACGTGGGCATTAAAGGAGGTTGACGATGCCTTCATGGTATAATATTGTATTTACGTAGATGACTCCATTTCCTCAGCCAAGTGCTCCATTTTCCCGCCTAATGTCGCGTCCAATCAACACTAGGATACTACGATACTCATCGCACGCCTTCCCATACACGCGACGCAACGGTCCTCCTGCTGCAGTAATATCGAATTACTCTTGATCAATCAACGTAGTTACATATCCATCATCATGGGGAAGAAGACGCGTCCATTCATTGATAAAAAGACCGCATCGGTGTATCACGTCGTACGCCGATCACAGCGCGATGTCGGCACGGAGGCCACGGCCGAAACATTAAGCGACTTCGTATTAATGCCCAGTCCCACCAACCCCCCTCCTCTCGGCGACGATGCGAAAAAGAACGAGGAGAAGCGCGGCGATGATGGAGGCGGCAAGAAAAAGAGTC
>Ga0247833_1003985_pt1 | contig 18940 bp, 20 predicted proteins | sample LaCruzMarch2015__7_FD_187117 | JGI IMG/M metagenome (GOLD analysis project Ga0247833, IMG submission 187117) | Freshwater microbial communities from meromictic Lake La Cruz, Castile-La Mancha, Spain - LaCruzMarch2015_8m | ecosystem: Environmental > Aquatic > Freshwater > Lake | place: Spain... | reverse complement strand
GCAACGGGATTGAGATCGTGTCGAGGTTGCACGAGAAGCGCAGCGACGCGCGCGCGATCATTCTGACGGGCTATGGAAACATCGCGACCGCTGTCACAGCCGTCAAACTTGGAGCCGTGGATTTCCTAGCCAAGCCTGCCGACGCAGACGACGTATACAATGCGTTGCTTGCCACCGGGGAGGCTCTACCCCCACCTCCTGAACATCCCATGTCAGCGGACAGGGTGCGATGGGAGCACATCCAACGTGTTTTTGAGCTCTGCGATCGAAACGTCTCCGAAACCGCTCGCCGCCTCGGCATGCACCGGCGGACGCTGCAGCGTATCCTCGGCAAGCGGGCTCCACGGTGACTGAATGCCCTGACTGCGCCATCAGGACGGGTCGGCGGCAGTGCGGGCAGCTTGGTATGCCCGCGCCCGGTCGGGCCAGGTGCTCTTGATATAGTCGAGGATCTCCGTGATCTGCGCGTCGGTGAGCACGCCGCCAAAGGCCGGCATATCGCTCTCATAGCCGGGTGCTATCGCGGCAAGGCCGTCCCTGATGATGGTGAGCAACTGCCGGTCTGAATGATGCCAGGTGTGCCCCGTCTCGTCATGCGGCGGTGCGGGCAGCCGGCCATTGGGGAGCCGCCGCATCCAGTCTGGCTGGCCTTCGAGATTCTGGCCATGGCAGCTGGCGCAGTTGGCGACGTAGAGCGCCTGGCCCTCGGATGACACCTGGGAAAGGGCGCGCGGGGTAGTGAGACCGTAGCCGTAGGCTAGGGCTGCGGCGACCAACAGCACGACGAATGGAACTGTCCAGCGCAGGATCACCGTTCGAACCCCTCCCACTTCATGTCGCCGTCGCGCTCAGGGCCAGGGATCGCAACTCACCCAGCCGACAATGAGACGAGTCGCTCACCGACCTCCTCCGCGGACTGCTGGCCTAGGTGCTGCTGCAGGAATATCTCCATGCCCACCGTCATGTAACGCAAGTCGTTCAGCTCTGAGAGGGCCGCAACGACATCCCTTGTCGTCGAAGCACTCCACTCGAGCTGCTCCGCCAGTGCGCCTCCAACAAGGAGCCTCTCCGTGCCGCGGGTGTAGGACTTCGGCATTGGAAAGCCCTTCTTTTTGGCAAGAACGATGTCGCGCGGTAGCCGCTCCAGAGCCACGGCCTTCTCAAGCCATTTCCCTTGCCCGGCACGGTATTTGGCGCTGACCGGAAGATGCATTGCGAAATCGATCAACCGGTTCTCGAGGAACGGCACTCGCATTTCTATCGACGCCGCCATACCCAGGTGATCGTGCCTGTGCAGCAGCCATGGCAAATGCGTGAGCATGTCGCTGAGCCCGTGCACGAGGAAAGCGCGCTCCGGTCGTTTGGCTATTCCGGCGAGCCGATCGAACAGTCTCCTCGGCGCAAGCTCTTCGGAAGTGTCGAGGGCAAGGGCCCGCTGCCATTGGCGGTGGAAGCCCGCCTCGCTCAGGTCCGAGAGCGGAAAATCCAGCGCTCGCCGGCGCGAGCGCTTGCTGACCAGCATGGGCAAGAACCGCTCCAACCGATCCCGCATCAGCCACCGTTGGTAAGTCTGAGCGTGCCACGAATAGCCGCCAAACAGCTCGTCGGCGCCCTCGCCCGTCAGCAACACCTTGATGCCATCGGCTCTGCAGGCCTTGGCGACTGCCAGGAGAGCTGGCTCGCTCTGGTGGTAGGCTGGTCCGTCGAGATGGCGAACCGCACGAGGCCAGAGCCGCAGATACTCCTCCTGCGATACCTTGATGCGTCGCATCCGTATACCAATGTGACTGCCTGCACGCTCCGCTTGGTCGCCCTCGCCTGCGCCGACTGGAGCGTCGGCGACATAGCCGACGAGATCTCGCACATCGTCGTGTGCAAAGGCGGCGATGAGACTGGAATCGACTCCACCGCTGCACATCGCTGCCAATGGGGCATCACTGGCCAGGTGGAGCTTAACGCTGTCGGCGAACGCCTCTCGGAAGGCGGTGACAGCGTCCGACGGATCGATTTGGCGCTGGGCTTCAATCAGGCGGTCGATGTCCAGAATGCCCTCGACGTCGAAGTAGCGGTGCTTCTGGCGCCCGCCGGTGTCGATCTTCCACCATGACCCGGCTTCGAGACCAGAAATGCCCTCGAAGAGGGTGTCCTGGGCCCTTGGCCTGGACAGAAGGCGCTTGCGCAGAGCTGCCCTGTCGATCTTCGCAAGGAAACCAGGATGCGCCAGTAGCGCCTTAACCTCCGAGGCAAAGATGAGTTCGCGCCCGGTATCGGCCACATAGAGGTGCTTTATGCCCAAACGGTCGCGCGCCAGCCAGAGGCTGTTGTTGCGCCGATCGAGATAGGCGAAGGCGAACATGCCGTTGAGGAGCGGGATGGTTCGTTCCGGACCCCAAGCATGCAGCGCCTGCAGCAGCACCTCGGCATCTGAGGTTCCGATAAACCCGATGCCAGCCGTCTCGAGGTCGCTGCGCAACGTGCGGTAGTTGTAGATCTCGCCGTTGTAGGCCAGCACGCCTGCGCCGTCGGCAGTCGACATGGGCTGGTGCCCGGTCGGCGACAGATCCAGGATGGCGAGCCGGCGATGCCCCAGACCGACCTGACCGCCCAGCCAGACGCCACCGTCGTCCGGACCCCGGTGGAGGATGGTCGCCAGCATCGCTTCCAGATCGGCGACCTGGACGGAGCCCCCATCCTGCCGCCAACTTCCGACAACTCCACACACTATGTTCGCCCCGGCAGTTGCCTTCCGGAACAAGGAACGGGGACAGCGCGCAGGTCAAGTGAAACATGGGGTCTTCGAGATCCAATGACCGTGTCTCCCCGTTAAGGCTCGAGACCTCCCGGTGAGGCGGGAAACTCCCAACCATTGCGGTTCCACGGTCGGGGCAAGAACGTTGGCGACACGACGCCTTCGCCCAGAAGAGATTGACCTCAGGGCCTGCGCGAAGGTGCCCAACTCGAGGCGACGACCCGCCTGGATGATCTCCACCCGATGCAGCAATCGACGCCGGTGGCGCCGCCGGGGCCTCTTGAGTGAAGGCCGACGCAGTTGGTTGGGATGCGGGGGATCACGAAGGTATGTCGCTGCGTGAAACTCTGCTGCCCGAGCGTCCGTATCTGTGGCTGCGTTGACCAACCGATCCGGACGGTCCGAACAATTTGATCTACCAGGAGAGCAAGATGAAGTTCCTCAAGGCCCTGACCGTCGCATCACTGCTGGCCATCGCGCCGGTAGCAGTTGCCCCCGTGTATGCCGCCAACGTCGTCGAGACGGCGCAGAGTGTCGGCACATTCAATACCCTTCTGGCTGCCGCAACCGCCGCTGGCCTCGCCGAAACGCTTGCTACGACCGAGAACATCACTGTCTTCGCGCCGACCGACGAGGCGTTTGCCGCGCTGCCGGCCGGCACGGTCGAAGATCTGCTCAAGCCCGAGAACAAGGACAAGCTGGTAGCAATCCTCACCCTCCACGTTCTTGGCGCCAAGGTCATGGCCGGCGACATTGCAGAAGGGTCCGCGGACGTCGACACGCTCAACCCCAACGCCAAGCTCAAAGTGACCAAGGACGCCAACGGCGTCACCGTTTCCGCTTCGAACTCGGCCAAGGTGGTAACCGCCGACGTCGCCGCAGACAATGGCATCATTCACGTGATCGACGCCGTGCTGCTGCCGTAAGAACTGCTTCTCCTCCCTGATGACGGGGCCGCGGTTCAACTTGACCCGCGGTCTCTATTCTTTACCGCAGACGATGTCCGGCGACGAATTGAAGACCGATGCCGTGGGCCGAGTCTTCTCTTTGAATTGGAGCTCGCTTCGAATCCGGTACACTCAAATAGAAATCCAGGAGATCAAGATGGATTCTGGGCCTCCTAAATCAACAGTATTTTTTGATGGGTCGTGTTCTTTGTGTCGAGCAGAGATAGAATACTACCAACGCACCGATCAAGACCGCACGCTTTGTTTCGTTGAGATTTCTGAGGCAGGTGCTGTGCTCCCGGAAGGGGTCACCCAAGAACGTGCGATGAAACGCTTTCACGTTCGCTCAAGCGATGGGCGGGTTCTGTCCGGGGCGGCCGCATTCGTCGAGATTTGGACCGGTTTGCCCGGCTGGCGCTGGGCCGCCCGCGTCGCATCCCTGCCGGGCGCCCTGGCTGCTTTGGAGTGGGGATACAGGAGTTTTCTTCCAGTCCGACCGTTCATATCCCGTCTCTTTGGGCGAGTTCTGAGGCTCCGGGCCGCCATTGGCGAGGCCAAGCGCCGGTGACGAAGAGTTTGAACCCGGAGGCGCCGCTGCTACCGGGGTTGAACTTGGTTCGTTCTCTCCCTGGGTTTCTTGAAGGGTCGGCAAGGACCCGAAAGTTGGCGAAAACACGATGCCATCCCGCGTCTCATGCTGATATGGCTCATGCGATCACCGGCACGGCAGTGACGGGCCGTTTGGGGTCCTCTTGCCGGTAAGGGAGGGCGACAGCGGCGCCAGACGGCTCCCATGTCACATTTCTCAGAGTTCCAGGACTGGACACATCATGAATGAAAATCTCGCCAGTCTGCCGACGCGGGTTCTTGTGACAGCCACTTTTGTCTTGATGGTCCTCGTGAATGGCCTGGCCAACGCGCTTCCGCTCAATGGTCGACAAACTGGGGAAGTTTCTGATGCCTACCCCAACCTTTTTGCTCCTGCTGGCCTGACATTTGCCATCTGGGGGCTGATTTACGCCCTGCTGGCGCTGCATGTGCTCTACCAATGGGGCCTGTTCCACCAGTCCGGCCGCCACCATTCGGCCCTCTTGGGAAAGGTAGGCCTGCTTTTCTCGTTGTCGTCACTGGCGAACACGGCGTGGGTCTTCGCCTGGCACTATGACCTGATTGGGCTATCCACCTTGCTGATCATCAGCATCCTGGTGTTCCTGACCCTCATAAACCGCACTCTTGGCGCCATGAGTCTGACGAGACGCGAGAGGTTGCTGGTGCAGGTGCCGTTCAGCATCTATTTTGGCTGGATTACCGTTGCAACCGTGGCCAATATTACTGTCTGGCTGGTGAGCATCGAGTGGTCAGGCTTTGGATTGACGGAGTCGCTTTGGGCAGTCGCGATCATTGCGATCGCCGCCACTATCGGCACGGTCATCATGCTCAAGAACCGTGACATCGCTTACGGCTTCGTGCTGATCTGGGCGTTCATCGGCATCCTGATCAAACACACCTCCGCCACGGGTTTTGCCGGAGCCTACAGCACAGTCATCGTCACCACGATCATCTGCCTCGCGGCCTTCCTCGCGGGCGAACTGTTCCTCGTGCTGCGCAACCGCCGCATCGGCAACTGACCTGAAGACTGGCGGCTCAGGTCGCAGGGCGTAGGCCGGCACGGTCGCGCGGCGCGTGCCCAAGCAGCGGAACTGGAGCTATCGTGACGCCTGTTGTTCGCCGATAACCGGGTCGGCCAGTGCTGGTCGCAAGTTATGGTCTGGACCGCATTTCCTGCTCTGATAGCCTCAAGGAAACGAGAATTATCGGAGCGAAACGATGTGGGAGATCTGGCTGCCGCTGCTTGGCGGGCTCGTTCTGCTGATTGCGGGCGGAGAATTGCTGGTACGTGGCGCAGTTCAGATTGCGACTGGCCTCGGCGTATCACCTCTGGTCATCGGCCTGACCCTGGTCGGATTTGGAACATCCACGCCAGAACTCGTGACGTCGGTCCAGGCCGCGCTCATGAACTCTCCGGGAATCGCCTACGGCAACATCGTCGGCTCCAGCATTGCGAACATTCTTCTGATCGGCGGGGTCGCCGCCCTGATAAGCCCGATGGTCATCGCGTCGGTGGCGCTGAAACGAGACGGCGCGGTTATGGTCGGCGTGGCGATTGCATTCTCGCTGATCGCCTTCGCGATGCCGTTAGGCCGCATCGTGGGCGCGGTCTTTGTCGCGGCGCTTGTAGCTTACGTATACCTTGCCTTCAGGCAGGAAAAATCCTCGGCCCCTTCGGGTCATGGTGCTGTCTACGACAAGAGCCTTGCGTTGCAAGAGGTCGACGCTGCTGTCGCGATGCCCGCTGCGCGGCCGAACTCCCTGCTTGTCTCGGCGCTGACTGCAATCGGCGGGCTTGTTCTTGTCGTCCTGGGTGGCCGTTTCCTGGTGGATGGCGCCGTGTCGCTTGCTCGGGGATTTGGGATCGCGGAGACGGTGATTGGCCTGACTATCGTCGCCGTCGGCACGTCGATGCCGGAGTTAGTGACCTCGGTCGTGGCCGGGATCAGGAAGCATGGCGACGTCGCCTTCGGCAACATCGTCGGCTCCAACATTTACAACATCCTCGGGATCGGCGGCTTCACCGCACTCATCGCGCCGGGAGCGGTTCCAGCCGAGATCGTCAGTTTCGACAACGTCGTGATGGTCGTCGTGTCTCTGGCGCTTGTTGCCTTCGCATGGACGGGGCGCAAGATCGCGCGATGGGAGGGCGCGGTGCTGCTCGCCGGTTACCTCGCCTACGTCTACGTGATTTGGCCCTAGCCGTATGGGCGTCGGAAGTGCCTCTCCAACTTCGGCGCCTACAGCCACCCCTTGCGCTTAAAGGATGAGTAAGGGGGCCGCCGAGAGCCCCATAAGCCCCAATGCGAAAGGGTAGACGAGTATGCGCAACGTGCTGACCCGTCTCGCCGCAGCCTTGCATCTGGAAAGCTAAGCGGCCCCTGTGACCAAGATTCTCCTGGGTGCCGTTGTCTTGGCGACCCCTTGTTGCGGACAGCGCCTCTGGCACCGGATTCCTTTGAGACGGAGCGAAACACGGCGTCTTTCGCCAGCCTCACCGATGCATAGCACCCCCTCGAAGGGGCTACAGGCTTGGCGAGTTGCCGTCGGACCACGCCCATTCGCGGATCTCAGTCATGTCGTCGCCGTGCTCGCGGATGTAGACCCTGTGTCCGGAAAGCCGGACATCAACAAACTCGGTGAATGCGGCGCGCCTGCCCGCGAGGTCGCCGACCCGGTCCACTGCCGCCTTGGCGAGGTGGAAGCGATCCAGTTCGTTGAGCACCGCCATGTCGAAGGGCGTCGTCGTGGTGCCTTCTTCCTGGAACCCGTGCACATGAAAATTGGCATGGTTCCGGCGGCGATAGGTGAGCCGATGGATGAGGGCGGGATACCCGTGGAAGGCGAAGATCACGGGCTTGTCCGTGGTGAAGATCGCGTCGAATGCGGCGTCATCCATGCCATGGGGGTGCTGGCTCGGAGCCTGCAGGGTCATCAGGTCGACGACGTTGACGAAGCGAATCTTCAGTTCCGGGAACTGCTCGCGCAGTATCTTCACGGCGGCGAGGGCTTCCATCGTGGGCACATCACCGGCGCTGGCCATCACCACGTCCGGTTCATCAGAACCGCAGTTCGAGGCCCATTCCCATGTTCCAAGCCCCGCCTTGCAATGGGCTGCGGCGGCGTCACGGCTCAGCCACTGCGGTGCGGGTTGCTTGCCGGCAACGATGACGTTGATGTAGTCGCGGCTGCGCAGGCAGTGGTCAACGACCGAGAGCAGCGTGTTGGCATCCGGTGGCAGGTAGACGCGCACCACGCTCGCCTTCTTGTTCATGACATGGTCGAGGAAGCCCGGATCCTGGTGGCTGAAGCCGTTATGGTCCTGGCGCCAGACATGCGAGGTCAGAAGATAGGTCAGCGAGGCGATTGGTTTGCGCCATGGCACGTCCTTGGCGACATTCAGCCATTTCGCATGCTGGTTGAACATGGAGTCCACGATGTGGATGAAGGCCTCGTAGCACGAGAAGAAACCGTGCCGCCCGGTCAGCAGGTATCCTTCAAGCCAGCCTTGGCACAGATGCTCGCTGAGCACCTCCATCACCCGCCCGTCCGCAGCAAGCTGACGGTCGGTTTCGAGTTGCTCGCCGATAAACACGCGATTGGTGGTCTCGAACACCGCCCCCAACCGGTTGGATTCGGTTTCGTCCGGCCCGAAAACCCGGAAATTGCTGGCGTCCGAGTTGAGCCTGAACACATCGCGGAGGAACTCGCCCGCCGCGCGCGTGGCCTCGCCGGTCAAGGCTCCGGGCGCCACGACATCAAGGGCATAGTCGCGAAAGTCGGGAAGCTTCAGGTCCGCCAGCAGCAGGCCGCCATTGGCGTGAGGATTGGCGCCCATCCGACGCCTGCCAGTGGGCGCCAGTGCGGCCAGTTCGGGCCGTAGCCGCCCCGTCGGGTCGAACAGTTCTTGCGGCCGATAGCTCCTCAGCCAGGTCTCGAGGATTTCGAGGTGGCCCGGGACCTCCGCCAGCTTCGCCAGCGGCACCTGGTGCGAACGCCAAGTCCCCTCGGTGGGTTTCCCATCGACCTCCTTGGGTCCTGTCCAGCCCTTGGGGGAGCGCAGGACGATCATCGGCCAGGCCGGCCGATCCGTGTCGCCGTCGCCGCGGGCGGCTGACTGTATCGATCGGATGTCCGCGAGAGCTGTTTCGAGCGTCGCCGCCATCAGCTGATGCATGGTGGCCGGATCATCCCCCTCCACGTAGTGCGGGGTGTAGCCATAGCCGCGGAAGAGCGCGTCGAGTTCCTCGTGGCTGATCCGCGACAAGACGGTGGGGCTCGCGATCTTGTAGCCGTTGAGATGCAGTATGGGCAGCACAGCGCCATCACGCGCCGGGTTCAGGAACTTGTTGGAATGCCAGCTTGTCGCCAGCGCACCGGTCTCGGCTTCGCCGTCGCCAACCACGCACGCGACGACCAGGTCGGGATTGTCGAACGCGGCCCCATAGGCGTGCATGAGGGAATAACCCAGTTCTCCCCCTTCATTGATCGAGCCGGGCACCTCGGGGGCGACATGGCTGGGGATACCGCCCGGCCAGGAGAACTGCGTCATCAGCCGCTTCAGGCCACCCAAATCCTGGCCGACGTCTGGATAGAGCTCGCTATAGGTCCCTTCCAGGTAGGTGTTGGCGACCAGACCCGGTCCGCCATGCCCCGGCCCGGTGACGTAGATCATGTTGAGATCCATCGCCTTGATCATCCGGTTGAGGTGAACGTAGACGAAGTTCAGACCCGGCGTTGTCCCCCAATGACCCAGGAGACGCGGCTTCACATGGGCCAGGGTCAACGGCTCCGTCAGCAGGGGATTGTCCCTGAGGTAGATCTGGCCGACCGACAGATAGTTCGCGGCCCGCCAATAGGCGTCCATGACGGCCAGTTCGGCTGCCGGAAGCGGAGTCGTCATGACAGTTTATCCTTGTGCTGCAGAGTTGCGGCGACGGCGGTCGCGATAACCGCTTCTTCGTCAGTTTGAATGACGCGAACTGAGACCCGCGAGGTTGAACTTGATATGACAGCGGCCGCGGACTGGTTACGCGCGCTGTCGATGTCGATGCCGAGAAACCCGAGGCCGCTGCAGATGCGCTTGCGGATCTCGGCAGACTTCTCCCCGATGCCGCCGCTGAACACGAGAACCTCGAGGCCGTTCAAGGTGGCCGCAAGGGCGCCGATGGTTTGCATGATCCGATAGCAGAACAGCGCCAGAGCCTCGGCCGCCCGTGGGTCAGTCGCTTCCGCCGCGAGGAGGTCCCGCACATCTGCGCTGGTGCCCGAGATGCCGAGCAATCCCGATTGGTGATTGACCATTCGATCGAAGGACCGGGCATCCATGCCCTCGGATTCCGCAAGGTAGCGAACCAGTCCGGGGTCAAGGTCGCCACTGCGGGTTCCCATCGGCACCCCGGCTGCGGGCGTGAAGCCCATTGAGGTATCGACGCTGCGGCCACCATGGACCGCAGCCAGGCTGGCCCCGTTGCCCAGATGTGCGAGCACGACGCGTCCAGCCGCTACCTGCTCTCCGGCCTGGCGCCGCAGGTCCTGCAGCAGATAGCTGTAGGATAGGCCATGAAAGCCGTAGCGCTGCACACCCTGCTCGTGGAGGCGGCGCGGGATCGGCAGCATTCGGGCGACCAGTGGCATGTCGCGGTGAAAGGCGGTGTCGAAACAGGCGACTTGCGGCAGCCCCGGATAGCGGGCGCGGCAGGATCTCAGCATCGCAATCTCGGCGGGCAGATGTTCTGGCGCATATGAGGAAATGCGTTCGAGTTCGCCGATGAGCGCGTCGTCGATCCTGCCATGTGCGCGATAGTTTGGCCCCCCATGGACAATGCGATGGCCAATCGCCGCGATCGCCTCGGGGCCGACCTCGCGGTCGAGCCAGCCAAACAACGCGTCGAGTGCTTCGACATGGCTCGCCGCCGGCACATCGCTGGTCTGCCGCTCGAGATCCACGCCCTCGACTTCGAAGGTGCTGCCCGAGCGCCCGAGCCGATCCAGCTTCCCGCCAAGTCGTCGAGTCTTGCCATCCACCTCGAAGAGCGAGAACTTGAGGCTAGAGGACCCACCGTTGAGCGTGAGCGCATATCGACGATCAGACTTTGATCCCTGCCTGCCCATGCTCTCGGCTCCCGATTGTGCGGTCATGAAGACTGGCGGTGTGATCCCAACCGGTTCGGGTTCCGATGCAGTCCCAGCGTCTGGACATGTTACCGCGCCAAGGGAGAAGCGGCAGGAATTGTTCCCCTAATCGGGTCGTTCGATCCGGAGGTGATCTTCGACGCCAGCGGCGCCTGGAACATTGTCCACAATGACGCGGATGGCCCGATGTTCCTGAGCGCTGCTGGTCGACCCGTTGAGGCGGACGATTCCACGTTCGACTGTCACGGTGGGAAGCGTAGCCATCGGCAGGGCCTCACCCAGGCGAGCCAAGACGCTCAGACGAAGGGCATCGTCGCCCCTGGCGATCGTTCCTGGCGTGCTTCGAGCGATAATGCCCAGCAGATCCTTACGACTGACCATGCCGACGATCCGACCATCGCGCATGATCGGCACACGCTTGATCTTCCGGCTGAGAAGCAAGCCGGCGATCTCCTCGACCGTAGCGTCCTCTGGCAGGGTAGCGACCGGCGTCGTCATCACGTCTTTGACGCACCAGCTGTTCGCCTTGATGATGATCTCGTAGGACTCGTTCGCCGAGAGTCCCGGTGGGGGCCCCTGGCCGAATTCCATCCGCCTGATGAGGTCACCTTCTGTGATCATCCCGACAAGGACGCCGTCGTCGTCCACGACCGGCAGGCCGCTTACGCCACGATCGAGCATGAGCCGGGCAGCATGCGCTACTCCGTAGCCTGGGCTTATCGTGAAGATCTGGCGAGTCATGACGTCGGTGGCGTTCACTTCCATCCCTCAACTTGACTTCTGCCCAAGCCAATACTGGCCGGTCGCTTGGCCGCACCTTCCCGCAGACCGCAATGGTCCGTGTTGATCCTGATCAAGCTGGGTGCGGCATCCGACAAGCATGAACCGCCCTGATGAACAGACAATGGGTGTCGGGGAAGGGGATGTCGGTGCCCGAGCACGGTCCGCCCGCCGCAAGGCAGGGCTTTGAACAGTCCGTCGCTGCATTTCTAACCGGACGAGCCTTGGTGATCAGCCGCTCACTGGCAGCTTGGTCTCGTTGGCAGTCAGTATCCGCTTGAGCTCGTCGGTCCAGGTCAAGCAGGGAAATCGGAGCGACCCTTGCATAGGGAAGCGCCAATACAGTTCGGCAAGAGCGATGCATGCCCCTTGGCTGGCGTCAGGTGGGCCCGAAGCGTTTATGGTAGTGGTCACAATGGCAAAGCGCATCGAGAAACGAGACTTGCCCGTCAGGACCTGCGCGACCTGCAACCGGCCATTCGTCTGGCGCAAGAAGTGGGCGAAGGTCTGGGATGAGGTCAAGTATTGCTCCGACGCGTGCCGCGCACAAAGGCAGAAAGGGCAATGCGTGCCATAGTTGAGGTGGTGGATACGCATTGTCCGAGGCTCCGGGCCGCGGCGATATCGCGCGTGTCGACAGTTCCCGAAGCATCGCAGAAGACCAGCGGCGAAGGGCGCCTCGTGTCCAAGGCTGGAATGGCTCCGCTCAGGCCTCATAGATACACTGTCGGGCGATGATGTGCGCTGGCTTGCAGACTTTGTCGGCAAGTCGACCGGGACACCCTTCCCACCGACGGGCGACCGACAGGGCTAGCGGAACGAAGCAGGATTATTGCGGTCTGTTCTTACCCAAGAAGCCCGGAAATGCGTGGTCCGGCACCGTGGCCTGCTTCGGGAGCAGGGGGGTCGAGTGTGTTCGAATCACACCACTCCGACCAATCAACCCCGGCCTCTCGCGAGGTCGGGGTTTTTCGTTTCGACAGGGTCGGAACTGCGTGGCGATCAGCTCGGCAGAACCGCCCGGCGCGTCTTCCAGAGCGAGCCGATGATACCGACCGCCAGGATGCCGAGGGTGACCGAGAGCGATACCATCGGGGGGATCTTGGCGAGACCGAGCATATCGGCCACGAAGATCTTGGAGCCGATGAAGATCAGCACCGCCGCCAGCGCATACTTGAGGTAGACGAAGCGATCGACCATCGCGGCGAGCGCGAAGTAGAGGGCGCGCAGCCCAAGGATGGCAAAGACATTCGAGGTCAGCACGATGTAGGGGTCGGTGGTGATCGCGAAGATCGCCGGGATCGAATCGACCGCAAAGATCAGGTCCGCCAGTTCCACCATCACCAGTGCCGCGAACAGCGGCGTGATGAAGAGGCGCATTCGTCCCGCCGCGTCAGGTTGGCGTACGAAGAACTTCTCCCCGTGCAACTCCTTCGTCATGTTCAGGCGCTTGGTTATGAACTGCACCACCGGGCTCGCCGCGACGTCGTGCTTCTTGTCGGCGGTGAGCAGCATCTTGATGCCGGTCAGCACCAGGAACGCCGCGAAGATGTACAGGACCCAGGAGAACTCGGTGACGATTGCCGAGCCGGCGGCGATCATGATGCCGCGCAGGATCAGCACGCCGATGATTCCGTAGACGAGCACCCGGTGCTGATACGAAGGCGGGATGGCGAAGTAGGAGAAGATCATCGCGATGACGAAGATATTGTCCATCGCGAGGCTCTTTTCGACGACGAACCCCGTCAGGTACTCGGTTGCCGCCTGCCCACCCATCCACCAGAAGATGATGCCGCCAAAACCGAGGCCGATGGCGATGTAAAAGGCCGAAAGGCCGAGCGACTCGCGCACGCCGATCGCGTGGCTCTTGCGGTGCAGCACGCCCAGATCGAACGCCAGCAACAGGCCCACCGCAGTAACGAAGGCAACCCAGGTCCAGAGCGGCTTGCTCAGGACTTCGACGAACAGGAAGTCCATTTATCGATAGCCCCACGGACGCAGGAGCGAGATCTGCTCGAGAGCCAGCTCCTCGGCCGGGTGTCGCACCCCGTCCGCCTCGAGCACCGACACACACACATGCATCAGGGCACCGAACTGTTCGCTTGACAGGTCAGTGATGACGATCTGCGCCCGGGCGTGGGCAAAGGCGCTCTGATGATCATGGTCGAAGGCGTGGGAATGCGCTGCGATCTCCCGGGCAATGTCCTCGGCGGAAAAGCGCTGGAGGAGGGGGCTTGCCCGAAACAAGGACATGATGCGCCTGCGCTCGGCGGCATCGGCTGTGCCGTCGGCATGGGCGATCATCATGGCGGCGGCGATGGTGGCCTCCATGAACGACTCGAGGCCGGCGACATCTGCCTCCGCCGCAATGTCCAGCCGGTTCAGGCTCGCGCGGAGTTCGACCACCGGCCGGCGGGCAAAGATGTCTTTCTCTTTGGAACGTGACGTCTTCATGCTGCATCTCCTCTTGCATTGACTACAAGGGGACGCTTCCACGCGCTGTGGATGAAAAGCCGGCCCCTGAGGTGAACCGACATCGTGCGGGTGGCTGTCGCTCACCTGCACCAGAGGGGCCCGGTCACGATAGTTAGGTTGGTTCGCCCGAACGAACCTTCAAGCCCGGCGCGACGGAAAAAGCGACACGGATCGCCGCACCTACCAGCGGGCGATGCGGGGGCCGAGGGCGGCGCCGGCTAAGCCGAGCAGGCCAATCGCCAGCGGGTACCAGGTGGCGACGAAGAGCGGGGAATCGTCGGTGCAGTTGGCGGCGTAGAACGTGGCGGCTATTCCCCCGGCGAGGATGCCGGCGCAGAACCCGCCAAGCACCGGCCGGGTCGTCGCGCCCTGCCGCAGGCTCCACAGCATCAGCCCCAGCGGCACCACGCCGAGGGCCGGCACGACGGTGAGGCAGAGGAAGGCGTTCTTGCCCTGCGCCGACATCGCCCAGGCATCGGGCGGGATGGCGAAGAGCTCGGCAACCACCCCGAGCAGCAGGATCGCAGGGGCGACCAGCAGCAGCATGGGGTGCGGCCGGCGCGACGCGACCGGGAACAGCGCCCGGCTGAATACCAGGGCGGCCGTTACGGCAAGGGTGATGGTGACGACAAACTTGAACGGAAAGCGCAGCGTACCGAGCACTGCCATGATGTCCGGGCGAAGGCCCATGGTGGTCATCAGCAGGGTGCCCGCCACCACGACGCTGGCCAGCAGCGCCACGGCAAAGCCGCGCTCGGGTGGCCGCCGCTGCCGGTCGTTGTCAGCCCCGAGGGCTGCGATGAGGTCTTCTGTCTTCACGTTGTTCGTCCAAATCTGGCCGCGATGGCGGCAAGCCCGCGGTGGAACGCCACCCGCACGGCCGTCTCCTTCATGTCGAGTGCCGCGGCTGTCTCGGTGATCGACCGACCGTCGATGGCGATGGACTTGACCACGCGGCGCTGCCCCTCGCTCAGGATCGTCAGCGCTGCTTCGACCTGCCGCTCGGGCAACGCCGGTTCAACTGTCTCGGGGGCAGCGAGTTGCGCCTCGAAATCATCGACATCGAGGAACACCCGCTTGCCGTTGCGGCGGTAGACATCGACGACCTTGTAGCGGGCGATGGTGAACACCCAGGGCAGGATCGGCTCATGCGGGCGCCAAGTGTGGCGCTTGGTGTGGATGGCGAGCAGCACCTCCTGCACGATATCCTCGGGGCCCACGACGCGGTCATTGGCCAGCTTGCGCCGCGCGAGGCCGCGAACGAGCGCGGCAGCCAGCCGCAGGAACTCGGCGTAGGCCGCCTCGTCACCCCGGATCGCCGCTGTCATCAGCCCGGCCATCTTTGCCTCGTCTTCCGGTTTCAAGCGCATTCCTCATGGAATTCGGTGGCCCGACCGATTTGTTACGGGGTGGCTCGAGAAATCGCAAACGGGGGGCGGGTGGTGCTCACGGCTTCGTGTTCCGCCGGACGTAACAAACGTCGCGCCGCGCCGAATTGTGCTTTGTGGGGCCCATGCCAGTGGCCCTGTCCAGGGAGTTTTCAGATGAACCGTACGCTCGTTGCCTCCGCCATCGCCGCCGCCATCCTGCTGCCGTCCGCCGCCTTCGCCCAGTCGGCCCCGACCTTCACCGCCGAGAAGTGCTACGGCATCGCCAAGGCCGGCGGCAATGACTGCGCCTCGACCGGCAACAATTCGTGCGCCGGCACTTCCAAGGTCGATGCCGATCCGGCCTCGTGGGTCTACGTTCCCGAGGGTTACTGCGAGCGCATCGTCGGTGGCACGCTCAGCGCCGCCTGATGCAGCAACGGGGCGGCCAGCGGCCGCCCCGCCTTTTTCCGGAGGACGACATGACCCCCCGCATCCCCTCGACTGCCGGCGTCGGCCTCAGGCTGCAGCACCTCGCCGAGGTTGCGGCCACCCGGCCGCCTGCAGCGTGGCTGGAGATCCACCCGGAGAATTTCCTCGCCAACCCGCACGCCCGCGAACTGCTCGAGGATATCGCGCAGGACTATCCCATCTCGGTCCACTCGGTCGGAGTGTCGGTCGGCAGCGTCGGCGGACTCGACCGGCAGCATCTCGGCCGGGTACGGGGACTGATCGACCGGCTCGATCCGATCATGGTCTCCGGCCATCTCGCCTGGTCGACGCACGAGGGCGACTACCTCAACGACCTGCTGCCGCTGCCGTATGATGCTGAATCGGTGGCGCTGCTCGCCGACCACATCAACGAAGTCCAGGATGCGCTGGGGCGGCCCTACCACCTCGAAAATCCATCCAGCTATCTCGGCTTCGCCCACTCGACCATGACCGAGACCGCCTTTCTCACCGAGCTGGTGCGGCGCACCGGCTGCCGACTGCTCTGCGATGTCAGCAACATCCACGTGAGCGCGCAGAATCTCGGCTACGACGCCTTCCGCTATATCGACGAGTTCCCCGCCGAAGCCGTCGGCGAGATGCATCTGGGCGGCTTCGTGGTCGAGGACGAGGATGGGCCGGAGCCGACGCAGGTGCTGATCGACACGCATTCGCGGCCGATCGACGAGAACGCGTGGGACCTCTACGCCTACGCCGTGCGCCGCTTCGGGCCGAAACCGACGCTGATCGAGTGGGACAACGACCTGCCCGCTTTCGCCACCCTGACCGACGAAGCCCGGCGCGCCGATCGCGTGGCGGCCGAGGCCCTGGGGAGCGTCCGCCATGCCGTCGCTGTCTGAAACGCAGGCCGCTTTCCGACTGGCGGTGGTGGATCGCACGGGACTGACGCCCACCATGCTCGTCGCCCCGGCGCCGACAGCCGGCCGGCTTGCCATCTACCGCCGGCACCACCACGAGTCGCTGATACGCCACCTCGCCGGCCGATTCCCCACGGTCGAGTGGCTGCTCGGGACCGCACGGTTCGTGGCACTCGCCGAACCGTTCATCCGCACCTCACCGCCGAGCGTGCCGTGCATGGCCGAGTACGGCGAAGGCTTTGCCGCAGCCCTCGAGCATCACGGCCTCGCCGGCGAACTCCCCTACCTCGCCGATGTCGCGCGACTCGACTGGATGCTGGGCCATGCCGCAGTTGCCATCAGCCTGCCGCCGCTCGCCATCACCGCGCTGGGCACCTGGCCTGCCGACCGTCTTCCTGACCTCAGGCTCGTGCTGCAGCCCGGTGCGGGATACCTGCACTCCACCTGGCCGGTCGATGACCTGGTCCGCGTGCGGCTCGACGAACGCGTACCGGACCGGCTGGAGTTCACTGCTTTGCCGGTAGCGCTTGAAGTGCGCGGCGCCCGCGGAGAGTTCGGCATTGGCCGCCTCGACCGGGCCGAGTTCGCGTTCCGCGCTGCCCTTCGCGCCGGCGCTCCGCTCGGCGCTGCCCTCGAAGACGGGCTTTCCACCAATCCCGGGTTCGATGTCCCGACGGCGCTCGGGGCGCTGTTCGCGGCCGGACTTGTCGTCGATATCCTTCCCCCAGATGCGGAGTGATCCCATGGCCGACCTCGCCTCGCCTGCCAGCAACGCCTCGTGGATCCGCGCCATGCGGACCCGCTATCTCGCCGCTCGCGGCCTGCTCGAGCGCCTGCCCTTCTCGCTGATCCAGCTGGCGATGCGGATCGCGATCGGCTTCGTGTTCTTCAACTCCGGCATGCTCAAGGCCCGCTCGTTCGAGTTCGCCGTCAAGCTGTTCCAGGACGAGTACCGGTTGCCGTTGCTGCCACCTGAGCTGGCTGCCCGGATGGCGATGTCGGTTGAAATCGTCGTGCCGCTGTTCCTCTTCGTCGGCCTCGCCACCCGCCTTGCCACGCTGCCGCTGCTCGGCATGGTCATCGTCATCCAGGTGCTGGTCTATCCGCAGGCCTGGGTCGAACACCTGCTCTGGGCAAGCACCCTGATCGTCCTCCTCACCCGTGGCGCCGGCGTCCTGTCACTCGATCACGTCATCGAGCGCTGGCTTGCACGGCGAACGGCCGCCTGATCCCTTTCCCGAAACCTCCAGGAATACCCCCATGATCCGCAGAACCGTCCTCGCCTTGCTGACCGTCCTCGCCTTCACGCCGTTCGCCACCGCGGGGGAGATCGCCCCCTGGGATGCATCCCGATTCGGCGCGCTGCAGGCCGAGGGGCGGCCGATCCTCATCCATGTCACCGCCCCCTGGTGCCCGACCTGCAGGGCGCAGCACCCCATCATCTCCGATCTCGCCGGTGCGTCCGACAATGCGGACCTCGTGGTGTTCGAGGTCGATTTCGACAGCCAGAAGGATGTGCTGCGGCAGTTCAATGTGCGCCAGCAGAGCACGCTCGTCGCCTTCAACGGCGCCGATGAACGTGGCCGGGCCATCGGCATAACCGACCGCGCCGCCATCACGGCGCTGGTCGCCAGTACGCGCTGATCGCGATGGACCTGACCACGTTTGGCCTCAGCTTCATCGCTGGTGCGCTCTCCACCCTGTCGCCCTGCGTGCTGCCGTTGCTGCCGGCCATCCTGCTCGGCGCGACGGCCCAGCACCGGCTGGGGCCGCTGGCGCTGACGGCCGGGCTGGCGCTGTCGTTTGCCGGCATCGGACTGTTCGTTGCCACGATCGGCTACGGTCTGGGGCTGACCGGCGAACTGTTCCGGGCGGTGGGTGGCGTGCTGATGGTGGGCATCGGCCTCGTGCTGCTGGTGCCGGTGGCGCAGGTCCGCTGGGCCATGGCCGCCGGCCCGCTGCAGAACTGGACCGAATCCACCTTCGGCGGCCTCTCGACCAGCGGGCCGCGCGGCCAGTTCGCGCTGGGCATGCTGCTTGGTGTCGTCTGGGCGCCCTGCGTCGGCCCGACCCTCGGTGCGGCCTCGCTGCTCGCAGCGCAGGGCGAGAACCTCGGCAGCGTGGTCATGACGACGCTGATCTTCGCCGTCGGCGCCGCGCTGCCGCTGCTGCTGCTGGCGACGCTCTCCGGCACGGCGCTGCGGGCCTGGTCAAAGCGCCTGGCGAGCGGCGCGGGCTGGGGCAAGCCGATCCTCGGCGCGGTGCTGGTCACCATCGGCGTGCTGGTGATCACCGGCCTCGACAAGGTGATCGAGGCCTGGCTGGTGGGTATCATGCCGCAGTGGATCGTCGAGCTGACGACCCGCTTCTGAGCTCCCGGTCAGACTAGACCGTTTCACTCTGATACTGACTCTGGGGATTGAACGAACCCGCTGACGCGGGACTGGCGTGTGCGTATGGCTGGGATGGTCTTCTGATGGGAAGGTTTGGTTGCTGAGACCAACCCCTGAC
>Ga0247833_1003983_pt1 | contig 18950 bp, 16 predicted proteins | sample LaCruzMarch2015__7_FD_187117 | JGI IMG/M metagenome (GOLD analysis project Ga0247833, IMG submission 187117) | Freshwater microbial communities from meromictic Lake La Cruz, Castile-La Mancha, Spain - LaCruzMarch2015_8m | ecosystem: Environmental > Aquatic > Freshwater > Lake | place: Spain... | reverse complement strand
CACTGACGATGCGGCCGCGATCGCCGCGATCAAGCAGAAACTGGCCGACCGGGGGCTCACGATCTCGGCTCACGGCGTCAATCGCTTCACGAAAGACGCGGCCGCCAACCGCAAGCTTTTCAGCTTTGCAAAGGCGGCCGGTGTGAAGACGATCTCGGCCGACCCCGACCCCGACTCGTTCACCAGCCTGGATGAGCTCGTCAAGGAGTTTGATATCCGCGTCGCGATCCACAACCACGGCCCGCGGCACCGCTACAACAAGGCCCTGGACGTGCTCGGGGCGGTCGAAAAACACGACGAGCGAATCGGGGCCTGCGCCGACCTCGGCCACTTCATCCGCTCGGGTGAGCGGCCCACGGAAGTCATCCGGCTGCTCAAGGGCCGGCTCTACGGAATCCACCTCAAGGACTTCGCCGAGATGCAAGACAAGACGAGGGGCGTAATCCTCGGCCAGGGTCACCTCGACGTGCCGGCGGTGATGGAGGCGCTGGTGGCGGTCGGCTTCCCGGCCGACGGGGCGCTCTCAATCGAGTATGAGGAAAACCCCAAGGACCCGATCGCCGACCTGCGGGAGTGCGTGGCCGTGGCCCGCAAGGCCCTCGGCCAGGCCTGAGCGGTGTCAGGAACCTTTTTCTCAGGGCCGAGGCAGCGTTTGCACAAACAGTTCGAGGGCCGCACGCACGAGGCCCACGGCGTGTACGCGGACGATCTGCACCCCCGCGGCGGCCAGCCCGCAGGCGGCACCGGCTGTGCCGGCATCGCGGTCGGCCTCCGTGGCGGGTCGGCCCAGCGTCGTCTCCAGCTGTTTGCCGATCAAGCCCTTCCGCGAATGGCCCACGAGCACAGGGCAGCCGAGGTCGAGGAACCGCCCGGCGTGCGCCATCAGCTCGAGATTGTGGGCGTGGGTCTTGCCGAAACCGATCCCGGGATCCAGGCAGATGCGGCCCAGCGGGATGCCTGCGGCCACGAGCAGATCCCGCCGCTGGCGAAGATAGGCGTGGACCTCGGCGACCACGTCGTCATACCGCGGGGCGAGTTGCATCGTCTGCGGCGTGCCTTGCATGTGCATCGCGCACACGCCGACCCCCGACTCCCGGGCCACGGCCAGCATCCGCGGATCCCCGGCGAGGCCCGTCACATCATTGATGATCTCGGCCCCCACCTCGATGGCCCGGGCGGCCACCGCTGCCTTTGAGGTATCGATCGAGACGGGCAGGCCGCTCTCAGCTGCCAGCCGGCGCACCACCTCGGCCACGCGGGCCAGTTCCTCCGCCTCAGCAACGGGCTCGGAGAAGGGCCGCGTGCTCTCGCCGCCCACGTCGAGGATGTCGGCCCCTTCCGCCGCGAGCCGGAGCCCATGGGCCACGGCCGCCTCGACGTCGGCATGCCGTCCGCCGTCGGAGAAGCTGTCGGGCGTGACGTTCACGATCCCCATCACGAGCGGCCGCCGCAGTGATCCGCCCGGCCGCGGCACCTCCAGCCGCCGGGATCGGAGCTGCCATTCAGAGGGAAGCGGGGGTCTCATCGGCGGCAGCGTAGCACGCCCTCGCTACCAGGGCTCTTCCATCAGGCCGACGATCTGCTGCGCGAGCTTCACGATCGCCTCCTGCTGCGTGCTGGCCACCGAGCGGCCGAACTCGGGCACCAGCGAGGCAGCCTGGCCCACGTCGACCGTTGCTGCCGGCAGGGGCACGTCACCCGAGGCGATCACCGTCCCGCCCCGATCGGCCCACGTGACGAGCACCTGGTAGTTCAGCTCGACCTGCCGCGACTGGTCGGTCGGGCTCTCCACCACCATCCGCTTGGTATCGGAGACCACGCGGCCGGTGAGCACGCTGTCGGCCGCCTCCTCGCTGCCCACCACCTTGAAGGGCGTCCGCTTCTCGATCTCCTTGCAGACTGCCTCGGTGAGCCGCTCCCCGATGTCAATCGCCGGGGTCGTGCGGAACGAGTCGCACTGAAACACCGGCACGGAGATCGTGCGGACATTCGCCGCATAGAGCGTGTTGTTGCCGATCCGGTAGCTCGCACAGCCGGCGGCGGCCAAAAGTACCACCGCCAGGCAGACGGCTAGCCAGCGATCAGGACGCGCGAGCAAGGGGGGCGACCTCCGGACGGGCGTCAGAACTTGGGCGGGGCGGTGCCGTCGTCGGGCTCGCGGGCGATCGCCGTCTGCTCCTCGGCCTCGGCCATCGCATCCAGCTCCGCCTCCTTGAGCGAGTCGGGATTGAGCACGCGAGTGAGCATCGGAAACGGGTCGTCGGAGACGTCGTCGAGATCCCGGATCGCCTGGTACTTCTCCCGGGCCGCCTGGGCGAGCATCGTGGTCGGATAGTCGCGGGCGATCATCGCGTAATACACCCGCGCGGCGGTGAAATGCTTGCCCTTGGAGTAGAACTCTGCTCGCCGCCAGTGTCGCTCAGCCTGCCGGGCGGCGACATCGGCCCGTGTCTTTTCCACTCGGACCTCCTCCTCCCGGCCGAGCTGATCGGGAAACTGGACCAGCGTCTGGTCGGCCAGGATCTCCGCCTCGTCGAGAATCCCTCCCTCGTAGGCCGCCCCCTGGTAGGCAAACAACTTCGACTGCAGCCCGAGCAGGTGGGCCTGCAGCAGGAAGTCGCTGTCGGGATAATCGCTGCGCAGCAGGCCGTAAAAGTAGTCGGCGTCGAGCCACTGCCGCTCCAGAAAGTGGGCGTTGGCCGCGGCCATCAGGCTATCGTCGGCCAGCGCGCCCCGCGGATCGTTGATGCGCACATGGTCGAAGGCCTTGAGGGCCCGACCGCGGGTGTCGAACAGTGGCCGGCTCCGATCAAGGAGGTTGGGCACGATCGTGGCGTAATGGTACTTCTCGTCGAGGGCAACCCAGTACTGCCCGATCACAAACTGCCGCTGGGCGATCCGGTCGAGATACTTCGTGTTGGCAAACTTCTTGACCAGCTCGTCGTATTCATCCTCCGCCTTGGGATATTGGTCGGTGAAGAAGTAGCACTCGGCGAGTTGCCAGCGGGCATCCTCCTCCAGCGAGGTGTCGGGCCAGCGGTCGATCACCCGCTTGTACTTCGAAGCCGATCCCTGGTAGTCGCCGCCCCGGAAGAGCACGTCGCCCTCAGCCATCGCCGCCCGGGCGATCGACTCGTTGGGACCCCGGCCGGTCAGCTTCTTCCACCGGCGCTTGATGTTGTCCGCCTTGAAGTACTCGAAGCCGTAGTCCTGGCTCTCGCCGGTGTACTCCGACGAGATCACCTCGCTGTCGGAATCCGGGCCCAGCTCCCCCTCGAGCGCCGATTCCTTGGCCACCACATCGGACTTCGACCAGGGCCACTTCGGCGCTTGGAAGGTCGCGCAGCCCCCGGCACACGCGGCCACCAGGATGGCGACGCCCGCCGGTCGCATGACGCGACGGAACCGAACCGGCGAATGATGGATGCGCGTGGTCAACTGGTCCTCCGGCGGGCCAAGCGGCGGAGCTTGGCGACCCGGGTCGGCCTGCCAAGCAGGTGAGCGATGTAGGTGGTGATCACAGACCTGGCCTCCGCGATGGCCCGGGCCGGCAGTTCGATCGTGGGCGTGTCGGGCGTGACGCCGTGGCGGATGGCGGCGACCGCCGCGGCCGACAGCAGCATGACCGCGGGCCGTCCGCTCCGACAGCGGCTGCAGAGCGCGCCCCCCTCGAGCAGGCCGAAGGGAGTGCGGCCGGCGTCATCGAGCGGTCCGCCGCACTCGACGCAGCGGCCGGTCTCGGGGGCGTGTCCGAGCAGCCGCAGGAGTGTGAGCTCGAACCGCAGCAAGATCGCCGGCACGGCGCGGTCGTCGCCGCGCCAGTCGGAGAGCCGCCGCAGAGTTGTGTGGGCCACATCGAAGAGTTCCGGGTGCGGATCGGCTTCAGCAGTAAGGGCATCGAGCAATTCGGCCACGTGCAGACCACCGAGCACAGCAGCCAGGCTTCCGCCAACACGGAACCGGTGCTCGAGGGCCGCCTCCGTGAGCAGATCGAGCCCATCGGACATCCGGCGCAAGACGAGTACCTGACTGGTCGAAAGCAGGTCAAGGCCGCCATCGAAGGAACTCTTGGGTCGCCACGCCCCTTTGGCCAGGGCCCGCAGCTTGCCAAACTCGCGGCAGCAGAGCGTGACGATGCTGCTCGTTTCACCAAACGGGATTGCGCGGAGGACGATCGCGAGCGTCTTCTCAGCGGCCATTGGGGGCTGGCTTTCGCGGGCGGCGGGGCGGGGCCGGCAGGCCGACAGCGGCCATCACGGTCCGCTCCCGCCTGCGCATCCTGCGCCGCTCGCCCGGTGTGCCGTCAGCTTCCCCGGCGAGGTGCAGCAGGCCGTGGATGACGTAATACGCCAGTTCGTGCCGGGCCTGCCAGCCGAGTTCGTGGGCCAGCCGTCGGGCCGTCTCGGCGCTGGCGACGATGTCGCCGGCCAGGCCGGCCGCCGCGCCGGCGGAGAGGTCGAAGGTGAGCACGTCAGTGGGCCCCGGGATGCCCAGCCACCGGTCATGCAGCGCGGCGATCCGCCGGTCATCGACGACGAGCACGGTGATCTCGCCCGCCTCGGCCCCGATCGCCACGACGGCCCGCCGCACGACCCGCTCCAGCCACGTGGCAGCGACGGCCACGACCCGCTGCCGGTTCACGACTTCGACGCTGATCGACATGGGGGGCCCTGGGGCGATCGTTCGGGAACGCCCATCATAGACCGTCTTGGGTGGAGGCTCGGGGTTGCCGGACCCTGTCGCCCGGACGTTACGCGGTCCGTTGATCGGGATACTTGACGCGGCCGTGGTAGACGGCGGTCAGGCTCTTGACCAGGCTCTTCTCGACCGTCTTGAGCTCCTCGAGCGTCAGGCCGCACTCGTCAAACTGACCATCGTTGAGCCGCTTCTGGGCCAACTCGTTGACGAGGCTCGCGATCCGGGCCGGGGTCGGCTCGGAGAGCGTGCGGCTGGCGCTCTCGGCGGCGTCGGCGAGCATCATCACCGCCGACTCGCGGGTGCTCGGCTTGGGGCCGGGATAGCGGTAGGTCTGCTCGTCGGGACCGCCCCCGTTGGGATCCGACTGCGACTGCTCCGCGGCCCGCTTGTAGAAATACTCGACGAGCGTCGTGCCGTGGTGCTCCGCGATCAGATCGATGATCGGCTGCGGCAAGTTGTATTGGCGGGCCAGTTCGACGCCCTCCTTCACGTGGGCCACGATGATCAGCGTGCTCATCGCCGGCACGAGTGACTCGTGGCGGTTCTCCTGCCCCTGGTTCTCGACGAAGTAAGACGGCTTGAGCATCTTGCCGATGTCGTGGAAGTAGGCCCCGACACGGACCAGCAGCCCCCGGCCCCCAATCGATTCGGCCGCCGCCTCCGCCAAGCTGGCGACGTTGATCGAGTGGTTGTAGGTGCCCGGGGCACGGCGCACGAGCTCCTGGAGCAGCGGATGAGCCACGTCCCCCACCTCCAGCAGGCTGAGGTCGGTGAGCACGCCGAACCACCGCTCCACGAAGGGCAACAGGCCGGTCATCAGAAAGCCCGCCAGCAGCGTCCAGACGCCCGTTCGTCCCGCCTCGTAGAGCATCTGCAAGTCGAAGGGCCGCTCGTGCAGGAGATTGGCCCCGACCTGCGTGAAGATCGTCACCGCACAGGCCCACAGGCCCACGTAGATCAGCTTGCTGCGGCTTCGCAAGCGTCCCATCCAAAACACCATCCCGGCTGCGGCCGCGGCGAGGGTGACGTATTCCGGCAGGCCCCGCCCCAGCCCCAACGCCACCACCAACGCCACCTCCGCCGCCAGCAACAGCGCCAGATCCTCGTCGTAGGCGATTGCGATCGTCATCGCAAACAGCAGCAGCGGCACCACCTGTGCCTGCCAGGCGTCGGCGGCGGCCAGCATGCAGACCACCACCGTGGCCGCTGCGAAGCCGACCAGCGTCGCAATCGTGCTAAAGTCGGCGAGTAGTTCCCGATGGTTCAGATGGAGGTAGAAACCGGACAACGCGAACAGCGCGGCAAATAACCCCAGCATGGCCAACGCCCGCGCCACCCGCTGCCCCGGCTGCTGCTGGCCGAGAAACGCCTCGTGCTCTCGCTCCAAGAGTTCGAGTGAAGCGGGCGTAGCCGGCACGCTCGCCTCGGCCAGCAGGCTTCCCCTCTGATAGGAGACGAACTGTGGCGGCGTCTTGTCGCTTGCATCCTGCTTCGCCCGGTCGGTCCCCTCGCGGTCGATCTCGAGCGTGCCCGAGAGCCGCGGCTCGATCCAGGCGACAACTCGGTCGACGAAGGGTCCCTCGCCGAGTTCCTCGTTGAGCCGCGTCCTCAGCCGGGCCTTGGCCTCGACGAGCAGCACCTGCGGCACCTGCACCCGCACGGTCTCGCCGGGATTGCCCAGCGGATGGACGTCGATCTCGTTTTGACTGCCTTCGTCAAACGTGTGCTGGATCTTCTCGAGCACCCCCGTGGACTCCAGTTCCTGAAAGGCCAGGTCGACCCCCTTCTCGAACAGCAGCAGTTTCTCCTTGGTGTCGATGCGGGCCCGAAACTGCTGAAAATCCTGCTCGGCCGCCGCGATTCGCGCCGCCATCTCCGGCAGCGGCTCCCCCTCCTGCGCGGGCTCGGCGGCGGCTTTCGCGGCCGGCTTCGCCACGGCCTTGGGCCCCACGCCCTCCTCTGCCTTGCCCTGCTCCACGCCTTTCCCGGCGGCGGCCTGCTGGACCGCCCCCCCCGCCGCAAGCTCGGGCGGATCGGGAGCCACGGGCACCGGTGCAGGCGGTGGCAGGTGTTCGAGCACCGCCGCCACCTCAGGCGCAAACTCGAGCCAGGCCGCCCGGGGGGCTGCCGCCAGCGTCTCGGCCGCGGTCAGCTCGGCCGCCCGGTTCTTGAGCCCGTCTCGCAGGCGCACGACTGGCGCCTTGTCTTGGGCGTAAACGACGCGGACCTTGGCGGCCGCCCGCTCGCGAGCCACGCGGGTGGCGTCGGCATCGGGCTTCTCGAACGGCACGCGCGACACGATCCCGTGCACGGGCACTGAACCGACGCGATACGAGAACGGCTCCGCCCAGCCCTGGAGCACCACCAATAGCGCGAGCGCCGCCGCCAGGCAGACGCCCAGCCTCATCAGTACCTCGGGCCGCGACACTTTCCCGGCCAGCAGGCCCCAGAAGCCGTGCGGAAGATCGACTGCTCCCGAGCGGCGAGGGCGGCGACGCGGTGATGGGAAGACGAGGGGCATGAGGGGCTACCGGTCGTAGGCCTCGACGATCCGCTGCACCAGCGGATGGCGGACGATGTCGGCCCCACCGAGCGTCACCTGGCCGCAGCCGGGCAGGTCGCGGAGCCGTCGGACGGCATCGACCAGGCCGCTCTGCCGGTCGGGAGCCAGGTCGATCTGCGTCGTGTCGCCGGAGATCACCATTTTCGACCCGATGCCCAGCCGCGTCAGAAACATCTTCATTTGCCCGACGGTGGTGTTTTGGGCCTCGTCGAGGATCACGAACGCTTGGTTGAGCGTGCGGCCGCGCATGTAGGCCAGCGGAATCATCTCCACGACATCCTGCTCGGTGAGCCGCTTGAGCTGTTCGTATTCCATCATCTCCCGCAGGGCGTCCATCAGGGGCCGCAGGTAGGGATCGATCTTGGCCTGGAGGTCGCCCGGCAGGTAGCCGAGGCTCTCCCCCGCCTCCACCGCCGGACGGACGAGCACGATCTTCTTGACCTGCTCAGCTCGCAGAGCCGCCACGGCCATCGCCACGGCCAGAAAGGTCTTGCCGCTACCAGCCGGGCCCGTGCAGAACACGACGTCATGCTGCCGGATCGACTGCACATAGGCCGCCTGACCCGGCGACTTCGGCACCAGCTGCCCGCCGGGCCGGTAGACCTCGATCGGCTCCGGCCGCTGCGCGGCCAACTCCTCACCCGTGGCGATCCGCAGCAGCCGATCAAGCTCGTCCCGCTCGACGCCCCCCTGCTCGCGGGCGATCCGATCGAGCTCCTCGAACACTTCCGTGGCCCGGAGCACCGAGCGCTCGTCGCCGTCGATGTGGATCGAGTCGCCGCGGGCGGCAATCCCGACGCCGAGCACCGCGCGGATCAGGCGCAGATGGCTGTCGCGCGGTCCGAAGATGGCACTGAGCCGTTTGGTGTCGACGACCGCAATCGTGGAGCGAGGCATCGAAACCCGTCGCGGCTTGCTGCAGCCAGCGTTCTCGGGGGGACGAGGCGGAACATACCTGGAAAGAACTATACATCAGGCTGGGGGGCGTCATCTCGGGTGCTGGCAGAAAGCCGCATTTGTGGCCGCGAAACGCGGTCGCGGGCGGTTTCTGGACGCAGTGGGGATCCGACCGCTCCCGGGCGAAACCGGGGGACGCCGCTGACCACACGACCCGACAGCCGGCGAATCAGCCAAGCACCCACAGCATCCAGGCCACGGGCGCCGCCAGCAGCGTGGCGTCGACCAAGTCGAGAAAACCTCCCAGGCCGCCGAGCGAGCGACCCGAATCCTTGGCAGAGAGTTCCCGCTTCACCAGCGACTCCGCGAGATCGCCCAGCATCCCGGCGACACCCACCGCCACACCGTACCCAGCCCAGCCGCCCCAAGGCTGCCGACCATCGCTCCAGCCCGACCGCGCAAGCAGGAGCCAGGCCACGGCCAGCGAGGCCACGAGCGACGCGGCAGCGCCTTCCCACGTCTTGCCCGGACTGACGACGGGCGCGAGTTTATGTCGGCCGATGAGCGAGCCGACGACGTAGGCGGCGATGTCGCCGATCTTGACCACCGCCACCATGCTCACCAGCGGCACGAGTCCGGCCGGACCGCGGTCGCCACCCACCAGCCGCAGGCCCACCATAAACGCCAGCGGCAGCCCGAGGACCACGATCGAAGTCGCCGCGACCACCACGCGGGCCAGGCTGCCACCCCCCGGGCGATAGCGGGCAACCTCGAGCACCAGCGCCAGGCCGACCCCGGCCATCGACGCCGCGGCCGCCCAGCCGATCTCCGCAGCCGGCCCGCTCCCCATCGCTGCCGGAGCCCGCGCCGCGGCCAGGGCCGCCAAGGGCACCGCGGCCGTGGCCAGAGGCACGAACAGGCCCCCGATCGCCAGCCCACGGCCCGCAGCCATCCGCACGGCCTCAGCCGCGCCGCCAAACGCCAGCACCACCGCCACCGGTGCGAGCCACCAGGCCGGCGGCGCCGCCCACAGTCCCGTGGCGTCGGCCCAGCACAGCGCGGCAAACCCGCCCGCTGCGAACAGCGTGACGATCGCCCGCGAGACGAGCGATCCCAAACGCGATGAGGAACCAGGGGCGGCGGTCACGACGGTCCGATCCCCCCAAACCGCCGATCCCGTCGGGCAAACTCCGCGAGCGCTTCGTCAAACTCTGCCTCGGCAAACTCAGGCCAGGCCACCGGCGTCACCCACAGCTCCGCGTAGCTGATCTGCCAGAGCAGGAAGTTGCTGATCCGCATCTCGCCAGCCGTGCGGATCAGGAGGTCGGGATCGGGCATCCCGGCGGTGTCGAGCTGGGCCGCGAAAGCCGCCTCGTCGACCGCGTCGGGATCGAGGCGGCCCGCGGCGGCGGCGCGGGCCAGCGCTCGCGCCGCCGCCACGATCTCGCCGCGCGAGCCGTAGTTGATCGCCAGACAGAGCCGCATTCCCGCGTTGCCGGCGCACAACTCGACAGTGCGATCAACGTCGGCGAGCGTGTCGGCAGGAAGCCCGTCGCGGTTGCCGATGATCGAGAGCCGGATCCGCTGCCGCATCAGCAGGTCACGCTCCTCGACCATGAAGTGTCCCAACAGCTGCATCAGAAACGAGAGCTCCGCCTCGGGTCGCCGCCAGTTCTCGCTCGACAGGCAATACAGCGTGAGCTGTTCGATTCCCAGGCGGGCAGCATGCTCGGTGATCCGCCGCACGCTTGTGACGCCTTGGCGGTGCCCTTCGATCCGGGGCAGGCCGCGCTTCTGCGCCCAACGGCCGTTGCCGTCCATGATGATGGCGACGTGCCGCGGCAGCGCCGCGCAAGAACCGGTGGCCGCCGGCTCGGGACGACAATCGGGAGGGGCCGTCAGGCTCCCGCCACGGGGCTCGGTTGGGATGCTTGCCATGGCGGTCGGCGGGGGGTCGGGCGGGCGCGGAGGATCGTCTGTTCGCGGTCGGGGCCGACCGACACGATAGACACCGGACGGCCCAGCAGGTCGGCGATCGCCGCCAGGTAGCCGCGGGCTGCGGCCGGCAGGTCGGCCTCGCGGCGGACGTCGGCCAGTTCACCGCTCCAGCCCGGAAGCGTCTGGTAGACCGGCACCGCCCGCTCCAGGTCGGCGAGTTGGCTGGGAAATTGGGTGACGCGGCGGCCGTCGATTTCGTAGGCCGAACAGATCTGCAGTTCATCGAGGCCGCCCAGCACGTCCAGCAGCATCACCGCCAGTTCGTCAACGCCCGAAAGCCGGGCCGTGTAGCGGGCGGCGACCGCGTCAAACCAGCCGCAGCGCCGGGGCCTGCCCGTCACGGTCCCGTATTCGCGGCCCCGCTCCCGCAGGTGCAGGCCGACGGCGTTGTCCTGCTCGGTGGGCAAGGGGCCGCCGCCCACCCGCGTCGAGTAAGCCTTGACGACACCGATCACGCGATCGACCCACCGCCCCGGAACACCCGAGCCGCTGGCCACGCCCACGCCCGAGGAGTTGCTGCTGGTGACGTAGGGGAAAGTGCCGTGGTCGATGTCGAGCAGCGATCCTTGCGCGCCCTCGAACAGCAGCCGGCTGCCGCCCTCCACGGCGTCGAGCAGGAAGGCGGTCGTGTCGGCTACGAAGGGCCGCAGCCGCTCCGCATAGCCGAGGTATTCGCGGTGGATGGAGTCTGCGTCGAGCGGCTCTGCCTGACTGCCGCCCGGCACCCAGGACGCCAGGAGCCGATTTTTGAAGGCGGCGACGTGCTCGATCCGGGCCCGCAGGTCGTCGCGGTACAGGTCGCCGAGCCGGATCGCGAGCGCCCGACCGACCTTGTCGCGGTAGCAGGGGCCGATCCCGCGGCCGGTCGTGCCGATCGCCCCGCCTCCCGAGAGGCTGCCATCGAGCAGTTTGTCTTCGGCGATGTGCCAGGGAAAGACAACGTGGGCCCGATCGCTGAGCTGGAGTTTGCCGGCTACCGACACGCCCCGCGACTCGAGCATGTCGATCTCGCGGATGGCGCTGGCCGGATCGAGCACGACCCCGCCGGTGACCACGCACTGGACCCCGTCGCGGAGGATGCCGCTGGGGATCAGCGACAGCTTCCAGGTCTGGCCGCTGGAGACGACGGTGTGGCCGGCGTTGGCACCGCCGGCGTAGCGAACGACAATATCGTGCTCGCCGGTAAGGATATCGACGAGCTTGCCCTTGGCCTCGTCGCCCCACTGCAGACCGATAACACAGGTGCCGGGCACGGCGAAACGACCTCCAGACGCTTAGGGCGGACGGAGGTTCTTTGCACATGACCTCCCTCCAGAGTGTAAAACCGCGGAAAAACCGGTCAAGCACGCCCGCATGAAGCCGCATCCAGGAACCGTCCATCACGTCACCGCCGCCGACCGCGGCGCCACCTTGGCCGCTTTCCTGCGGGCGCAGCTCGGCGGGGAAAGCTGGTCGCGGGTGCAAAAACTGGTGCGCAGCCGGCACGTGCTGATCCACGGCAACATCTGCACCGACCCAGCCCGCCGGCTCACGGAGGGAGAGGTCGTCAAGGTGCTCGAGACGTCGGCGCCGCGACTCCCGGGGGCGGGCGACGTGCGGATCGTGCACCTCGACGACGAGGTCGTCGTGGTCGACAAGCCGCCGGGCGTGACCACCACCCGGCACCATGAGGAGCGGTCGTGGCCGGCGCGGCGGCGGCAGATGCAGCCGACCCTCGAGGAGCTTGTGCCCGAGGCGATCAGCCACCAACTGCTGGCCCGCGGTGGCGTGAAGAAGCGTCGCACCGCTCCGGTTCGCGCCGTCCACCGGATCGATCGGGAGACGAGCGGCCTGGTGGCCTTCGCCCGCACGGTTCCGGCGGCGCGGATCCTGGCCGAACAGTTTCGCCTCCACACGACCCACCGCCGCTACCTCGCGCTCGTGGTGGGCCGCGCCCACGGTGGCACCATGCGGTCGCACCTGATCCGCGATCGTGGCGACGGCCGCCGTGGCTCCGCCGACGACGACGACGGCAAGCTGGCCGTGACCCATGTCTCGCCGATCGAGCATTTCGGCGACGCCTACACGCTCGTGGAGTGCCGGCTCGAGACGGGCCGCACCCACCAGATCCGGATTCATATGGCCGAGAGTGGCCACCCGGTGTGCGGTGAGCGGGTCTATTTCCCGACCCGCCGAGGCATTGCGAAAGACGAATCACAGGCGCCGCGGACGATGCTCCACGCCGCCGAGCTGGGGCTCGTGCATCCCGAGAGCGGCGCGGAGCTGCGGTTCGAGAGCCCACTGCCGGCCGACATGCGGAAGGTGCTCGCGGCCCTGCGGAAGCGGTTCGCATGACGGCCGCGGCACGGGGACTGTCCCCGGCCCGAACTCTCCGCACCAACCGCAACGACCCTGCATCCTCTCCGGTCGGGTCGCTGCCGCCCACCCTCCAACGGCCACCCCCGAAGCAATTCTGCACCGAAGCCGTCGCGCACGGAGGCTTCGATCGGCTGCCCCTTGCTGCGCCAGCCGCTCACGGCAGCGTGAGCGCCTCGCCGCCGGCCCGCGTGGCCGCGGCCTTCCACACGGCCGGATCGACCCCGTCGTCGATAAACCGCACGGCCGCGTCGGCGAACGCGACATTGACGCCGCCGGGGTGTCGGCTGCGGGCCGCCCGCCAGCCGTAGCCGGCGTAGAGCTTGGCGAGGTCGGGCGTCGTCATCAGGGCCGCGATGCAGTCGATCGCGGCGTCGTTGGGCGACCGCTGGTGGTTGTAGAGCGTGGTGCGATACTCGCCGTTGGCCCAGGAGAAGCCCCGCAGGTCGGTGAAGTTCCAGTTGCGGGCGTTGCCGCACCGCTCGTCGGTGAGCGGCGTGTAGAAGATGAAGGCATAGGCCGTGGCGGGATTGGCCGCCGCCGGGTCGGCCGAGGCGGTCGGCCCCTCGCCCAGCGTGCTCTCCGAAAACGCCACGGTCTTCGAGAGCCCGTCGGACACGGTCCGGGCCCGCGTCTCGGAGTTGACGAAAAACAGCCCGTCGGTCTCGAAGGGCGTTCCCCCCTGGCTGCCGCTGCCGGTACAGACGGCGTAGTTCGTGGGGCCGAACACGGGCGAGACCGGCCGCCCCCTGTCGCTGGGGCAGAGAAAGAGCGGAATCGATCGCGCGACCGCCGCCCGGTTTTGGTTCGAGATGGCGTTGGATCCGAACCCGATGAACAGCGGCACCGTCAGGTCGAGGTCCGCAAACAACTTTCCCTCCTCGAAGTACGGGGCGAGGTGCGCCAGCGCCGACCAGCGAAAGAACTGATGGGGAAAGCGCCGATTGCCACTCCACTCCCGTGACTCAGCGCCCACCGGATACCGACCCTTGGCCGCCTCGTGGGCCACCAGCGCCAGGCCCAGTTGGCGGATGTTGTTACTGCAACTCGTGCGCCGGACCGACTCCCGGGCCGCCTGGAGCGACGGCAGTAGAATCCCCGCCAGGACGGCGAGCAGCCCCACGACCACGAGGATCTCGACGAGCGTGACGCCGCGCCGGCTCATGACTTCCGGCTGCGCCGCCGCCGGTGGATCCCCCACGCCAGGCCGCCGAGCCCGGCCACCGCGAGCGCGACGCTCCCCGGCTCCGGCACCGGCGCGACCACGACGCCGCCGATCTGCCCGAACTCGGGCGAGTAGTAGCCGAGCGGCGAGAGCGAGCCGTTGGAGCCCAGGATCGAGATCACCCCGGAGCCAGACACGCTTGCGACCAGGGTCGAGCCATTGGCCAGCCTGGTGATCGGACCGGCCTCGAAGTTCGCGTTGGGCCCAAGCGAGCCGAACTCCGTCGTCGTGACGGTGCTCAGGTTCGTGCGGAACACCTTGCCGTTGGTGACGCTGCCGATAAATAGCGACGTGCCGTCGAGGATCAGCCCGGCCGGGCCGGTCAGTCCTTCGGAAAAAGTCCCGTCGGCCGCGATCACCTGCTGATAGGCGCCCGTGGCATTGAGCGACACAACGTTGCCGATGAAAACCGGGTTCTGTCCGAACTGGACGTATTGCGAGTTGCTCACGTAGGTCGTGCCATCGGCGGCGACCGCCAGGCCGGAACTGCCGTCGAGCGTGAGCCCGGTGTTGTAGGCCGATGGGGAGACCGTGGGCGAGCCCGTGCTCCAGTCACTGACTTGCACGATGCTCCCCTCGCCGCTGCCGCCGAGAGTGCCGACGCGGCCGACGAGCATCTGGCCGCCGAGCCCGGCGGGGCGGAAGGCGATCGCCCCGGGCTGCGCCTGGGTCGAGGCGTTGAGCGAAACCACCGGCGCCCACTGATTGGTGGCGATGTCGTACCGCGAGATCCGTGGGGCGATGGCGCCGCCGTCACCCCACTCCGCGATGTACAGCCGGCCGTCCGGGCCGAGCGCCAGGCCCGAGGGCTGCGACAACCCTGAGACGAGCGTGGTCACCGGCGTGGTTTGCTGCGGGTCCTCGACGTCGATCGCGTTCGCGGAGTCGAACCGGACGAGGCTGTTGCCTGACTTGCTGACGGCGTAGATCCACTCGCCGCGCACCGATCCGGGAGCAATCGCGACGCAGCTGACGAGCAGCAGGCAGAGGGCGTTGAGCGGGAGGCGGACCATGGAAGTCGGAATCTCCTGAAAGGCTGTCGGACCGTGGGCCGACGACGCTGGCAACAAACGGGGATCGGGAAACCAGAAAACGGAACGCGGAGAATGCTCTTGGCGTGCCAACACGCGGCCAGAGCTGAACAGGCAGTCGTTGGACAAAGCCAAGCGACCCATCACGCGTTCACGAGCGGTTCCCAAAGGTTGCAGGAGAGTGCGACGAGCCATGCCCGCCAGCCTCGAAGGCTACCACCGACTCACCGCCCACCGCAACCGCTCGGGGAGGCAAAAAGCCGCAAAACCCGGCGTGACCTCGCGTCACCTCAGGTGCCCGCGCCGCACGCCAACCCGGCGTAATCCGGCCGTTCTGCGGCGTTTTCACACCTTCGGGCTGCTGTCACGCGGCCGTCCCGGATCACGAACGCCCCGTGCATCTGAAACCCGTCCCCGATCAACGGGCCTATTCCATGGCCGGCACGCAGCGCCCGCCAGCCGGCCCCCCAGACGGCCGGCCCGAAGAGTTGCCCGATCGACCCGCGAGGCAGGTCGAGGGCCCGATAGAGCCGCTTCTCCGGGTCCGAGATCCGATCCACCCGCTCGATGCCATGCCGGGCGAACAGCGGCCGAATGTCGTCGTCGCTTCCCTGGTGCCCGACCACGAGCCGCAGACCGGCCGCCTCGATCCGGGGCAACGCCTGGGCGAGGTCGGCGATCGCCTCGCGGCAGAAGATGCAGCCGGAATGCCGCAGCAAGACAAGCAAGACGGGCGACGACCGCGCGAGGACTGCGAGTGATGCTCCCGACTGCGTGGTGGCGTCAGCCAGCATCGCCGCCAGGTCAGGCTGCGGCTTGCCGTTGGCCGTGTCGGCATGGGCGCGAAAAGCGTGCCACAGAATCGCCGCGAACGGAATCCACCAGACGAGATCGTTCGTGGGAAGCGTCACGCCGAAGGCGGCGGGCACCGTGCCGTCGGCGACGCCCATAACGTAGCCCAACGGGCCGAAGATCTTGCCGAGAAAGCCCACCAACACGATCGGCCAGTGGCGGATTGGATCCCGGGCCGCCACCAAGTATCCGATCCCGTACACCCCCACGATCATCCCGACGCATTGCCAGATGAACGGATAGTTGGGCTGCTCCATCCCGGTCAGCTCGAAGAGCCAGGCGGGAAACAGAACCGTCAGTCCGCCCCAGGCCAGGTTGTAAATGCCCGCTGCCACCAGCCAGGTGGTCATCCAACGCGGGTGAGCGGGTGGCGGGGGAGGCATGAAGAGCGCTGATCGGGCAAGCGGGAGCGGCCATGCCGGTGACACCGGCCGCCACTATAATAAGACCGCGGCGACGGCCCGTCCGTAACCGACCCGGCCCGCCGCCGGTGCGTATGCTTCATCCATGAGCCAAACAACACGGCGGGTGATCCTGGCGGCGGTGGTCCTAGCGACGCTCATGCCGGCGGCGGGCTTCGGCCCAGCCCGCAGGGCGGCGGCCAGTCCGGTGGTTGACGACGAGCAGCTGGCGCGGGAGTTCGTGGCCAAGCTTGGGCGGCTTGTCGACGCCGCCACGGCGGACGGTGGCACGCTGGGGTCGGAGGCCGCCTCCCTCCAGCTTGCCACCGCCGAGGGGCGGACAGTCAGCCTGCCGGCGGCAACCGTCCCTTGCGCGATCGGGCCGGAGCGGTCGGTCTACGAGGCCGTGATGCCGGCGGTAGTCGTGGTCGGTTCGGTCTACAAATGCGGCAAGTGCAACGACTGGCACATGGGGGGCCTCGCGAGCGGTTGGCTTCTGTCGGCGGACGGCCTGGTGGTCACCAACCACCACGTGTTCGGACGCGATCCCAACCACCGCTTCGGCGTGATGACGGCCGACGGCGAGGTGTACAGCGTGGACGCGGTGCTGGCCGCCGACGCTCCGGGCGACGCCGTGATCGTGCGAATCGACACCAGGGGCCGCCAGCTTTCCTGCCTCGCCTTGGGGAAGGCGCCGGAGTGTGGCGACGACGTGACCGTGATCAGCCACCCCGCGGGCCGATTCTTCTGCCTGACCGAGGGCGTGGTATCGCGGTTTCACCGCCAACAGCAGCCGCGGCCGCAACCGGCTGACGAGCCGCCTTCAGCCGGCGACAGACAACCGGCGAGTCCGGCCGCGGGCCGGGCCGCGGTCTGGATGAGCGTGACGGCCGACTACGCAGTCGGCTCCAGCGGCGGGCCGGTCCTCAACTCCACCGGCGAGGTGGTGGGGATGGTGTCGCGAACCTTTTCGAGCCGCTCCAGCGAACGCAAACGCGGTGCGAGCACGCCCGGCGATCAGATGGTCTTCAAAGACTGCGTGTCGCTCGAAACGCTCCGCCGGCTCGTCGCCGAAGACCCGTCGTGACGCGATTGCCCGGCTAGGATTCGAACCTAGACAAAGGGAACCAAAATCCCTTGTGCTACCGTTACACCACCAGGCAGGGTTTGGCCGCCGCGAACCCAGCCCGCGGCGACCCTCAGCAGCATAATACCGGACAGCGCCGCCGCCGCAGCGGCCCTCGGGAGGCCGGCATTGCCGGCACGACCGTGCCGATCCTCCAGTTCGGGTGGCAAGCTGCACCGGTCGGGGAAAATCGCCGATCCATAGGGGGCAGGGGCGAGTGAGGGCCGATGGCAGGGCCCCGCCGGATGCGACTCGGCCCCGGGCTCGATTCGAGGGCCCAGATTCTCGGTAACTCAGTAGCTCGGTAACTCGGATTCTCGGAGGACACGGCGATGGCATACGGTGATGTCACTGGGGTGGCCGCAGGGTCACGGCCGCGAGACTTGCGGCTGGATTGGAAGTCGGCGTTGACCGGCGGCGGGATCGTGATGGTCGTGGCGTACGTTGGGCTCGTAGCCCCCGCCTGGCGGCAGGTCACTGCGCTCGAGGGACACGTGGGCCGGCTGGCCGCCTCCGTGACCGCGCTGAACGAGTCCAGAGACGGCGTGACGCGGGCCACGAGCCTGCTCGAACGACTCGAGGCCCAGGCCGCGCGGCTGGCCGCCGCTGAGGCAACGCTCGAGCGCTTCGAATCACTGGCCAACCGCATCGCCGACCAAACCGGCCCGGCGGAGATGGCCGGCGTCACGATGGATCGGATCGATTCGCTGCATGCCGGCATCATTGCCGGGGCCGGGAAACTTGCCGCTGCCGAGGCCGTCCTGGCTGCTGTCGATGACCTCGCCGTGCAGGCGGCCTCGACCCGCGATGTTGCCCAGGGCACGACGGCCGCGCTCGAGAGCGTCGCAGGATTGCAACGGGAACTCGGGACCGGACTGGCAAGCCTCGATTCGGCCGTGGCGATGGCCGCGCAGCTTGCCAACCTGGCAACGACGCTCGCCGCGCGGTCTGGCGACAACGACCGAGCCGCGGCCGGGCTTGACGGGCTCGTGTCAATCCAGCAGGAGCTCGTGCGGTCGGCGGGCGACCTGCAGGCTGCCGACGCGGCCCTGGTGCGGCTCGGCGACCTGGCCGGATCACTCGCCGACGCCTCCGGCACGGTGGGGCAGCTGCAGCGGTTCGTCGTCGACGTGATGCTGCTCGAGCCGGCGATCGTCCGAGCCGTGCGGGCGCTCGAGCCAGTGGCCGAGTTCACCCGAGCTGGCCGCCGGGTCGAGGTGCAGAAGGTCAATGCCAAGGCGCGGCCAGCCACCGATGAGACGACTGCTATTGAATCGGGGAAAGTGCCGGAGGTAGCCCGTGTGCTCGTCGACGAGGAGCCGGAAGTGTCAGCGGGGAACAGCGTCGGCTACTGAGCGGCCTGCCAAGGAGTCCTGCCTTGCGCGACATGAATGTGATGGTCACGAGCCTGTTCGTGGCGATGCTGGCCGGAGCGGGAGAGTCCTGCCCTTCCTCGGGCTGCACCCAAGGAGGGGACTTGGCCTCGGATGGCACGATCGTGGCGCAGGTGGCGGGTGCTGCTTTCGGTTCTTCGACGATCCGGCACTGCGGGAGACTGGAGCCGAACGGACCGCGATTTACTCTCGCTGCTGGTTCCGAGTAAACCTGCGATGGTTCGCTGCACCGTTTGCGGATAGTGACCGAGCAAGTCTCGTGGGAATGCCAGCTGATTGAGCTTGCGATACGTCTACAGGCCTCGGGGGTCAAGGCCGCGGCGGCACCGAAGTCCAATCGCAGCCAGCCACTTCCGGCAAATGGGGCCGCTGGGACTCGAACCCAGGACCAACGGATTAAAAGTCCAAAC
>Ga0247833_1003978_pt1 | contig 18986 bp, 17 predicted proteins | sample LaCruzMarch2015__7_FD_187117 | JGI IMG/M metagenome (GOLD analysis project Ga0247833, IMG submission 187117) | Freshwater microbial communities from meromictic Lake La Cruz, Castile-La Mancha, Spain - LaCruzMarch2015_8m | ecosystem: Environmental > Aquatic > Freshwater > Lake | place: Spain... | reverse complement strand
GAAAAGTGAGCGGATGTTGAGGTGTAGACGTATTGATGCCAAGATTAGCATTTGTTAATAATGTAAGTGCATTATTTCTATCGCCTTCTCCTAAACCATTACCTACTACAAAAATTGGATCCGTTGATTTAATGCTTCCTGGAGTTCCTTGAATAATATTGTAGGTACCAATAGTAGTCGAATAATCTACACTTGCCGTGGTAGATTTTCCCATGGCTGTTGAAAAATTTCCACTTGCCGTAGTATAATACCCCATAGAAGTTGAAAAATCTCCACTTGCCGTAGTAGCAACCCCCATAGAAGTTGAAAAATCTCCACTTGCCGTAGTAGCAACCCCCATAGAAGTTGAATAATCTCCACTTGCCGTAGTAGAAAACCCCATAGAAGTCGAAACAATTCCACTTGCCTTGGTATTATATCCAGAAGCAAAAGACCAAGTACCAACGTTTGAAGCATCCCAATCATTACCCTCTACAGTTCCAACCCTAAAAGCACTTTTGGCTGGTATCCACATAAAACGAGTGCCAGGCCCAGATACGGGTAGTGCAATTGCAGGAGTTAAAGAAGAGTATGAGTTAATTGTTGTAGCATTTTTTGATAAAATACCGTTATTACCATTAGGTTCGATGAGAGTTGAAGACTGCCCAAAAGCATTATTCAAAATCATAAAAAATAATAAAGAAATGGATACCTTTTTCATAGTCATATTTTGATTTAATTAACAGCCACAAAGTTCTGTTTCCTCATAATAGAAAACTTTCACAAAAACGACAATTACTGGTAGAATTACGTCAAACTAAGCTTTTTGGGCATTTTCTTGAAAATTCGTTGGGGTCTTGTTAAAATGTTTCTTGAAAATTCTTGAAAAATAAGCGGGGTCAGAAAAGCCAATCGAATACGCAATTTCGGCAATGGTTTGTTTGCCCTCAACCAATAGTTTTGCCGCTTCTTCGAGTTTTATTTTTCTAATAAAATCAGTTGGCGTGGCGTCGGTTTCTTCTTTGAATTGCCTTTGTAATTGCCTCAAACTGACATTCAGATTTTCGGCAAGGTTACTTGGTGAAATGTCTTTTTCGAGATTTTCTAAAATAAACTCCCTGCATTTTGCTTGAAAAGCATCTAAATTTTCTTTTACGCCAACTACCTGAAAAATCTTTTCTTTTATCGTAATTATTTCTTTTTCTTTTCGTAAATAACTGACAATCAGCCAAGTAGAAACAATCAAAGCTGAAATGGCAATTATCCAAAGCCAATGTCCAATCAATATTTTTGCTTTTTTCCAAGCAGAAGCCTCACCAACCAATGTAGCATTTGTCCATTTATTTGGAAAGCCAAAATCAGAGCCTCTGTTGATACTTTGAAAAAAATAGTTTGGAATTATCGCATCTTCTGTCAATGGTCGAATATCCAAAAATTCATCTGCATCATTTAAACAAACATCAATTTTAAATGATTCATTTGGTTTAGATCGAATACCCAAAGCTGCCCAAGCAATCTGAAATTCGATTACATAACCCGAATCAAGGTCTGCATTATTATTGATAGTACCTTCATATTTTGTCGCATAATCCATCACAAAATGGTTTGTCACTGTATCTTTAGGCACTTTGTATTCCTCGACTTTTATCAAATATTTGTCTCCACCACGAAAAACCGTCAGATTTCCCATTAAATCAATAATAAGTTGGAAATCGTCATCTTCCATTAATTTCTGACTATTGTTTTGAGTGTCAATATAAAACTCAATGGCATCATTAAACGTAATTCTTGGACTTCCACTTTTATCTTTTGCTAGGTCGGACAAATGCTTGTCGGATACCTTAAAAACACCGAACAAATGTTCTTCGTCAAAACCAAAATTGTAGCGTAATGTATTTGATGATTTGACTGAGGTAGAAGTTTGTTTAAAAAAATAAAATGCTGATTTCCAATCGCTTATATCACCATCAATTTTTGGTGGAGAGTCTTTATAGAGAATCTTTATTTGTGAAAACGATTGGTTTGAAAATAAAAAAAGAAGGATAATTAAGGCATTTTTCATAAAACCATTCCGTTGTATTCGCTCTTTGCTCAAAATTATAAAATATAGCAATCATAAACCTAAATACTTTTCAAATTGTTTTTCATTGTTGATGAATCCGCTTGGCACTTGCCCACAACCCTACCAAGGAACCAAGACTCAAAACCCAAAAGACAGTCAAATTTTCGGGAAATTTTGCCAAAAGAAAATCCATCAATTGAATAGAAATAATCGTAATAGCAAAGCCAATACTCGTTACAAGCGTAATGATACTACCACGTCGCTCAGGCAAAGCAAAACGAGATACTAATGTAGAAAATTGAGGAGAATCTCCCACAACTGTAATGCCCCAAATGAACATTAATAAAGAAAAAACAGATAATGAAGTGTCAATAATAAAAGGTAAACACAAACAACAAATCCCAGAAATTGAGAGCTGAATCAAGGCAATTTTTCCACTACCAAATTTCAATGAAAGAACTCCCCCGCCCCAACAACCTAAAAATCCGACAACAATAGTTGCAAAGGTTGCCAATGGTATATTAATGACATATTCTGGGTGAAAGTGAGCATAAATCTTCCAAATAACTGGTAGAAATGCCCAAAAAGTATATAACTCCCACATGTGACCAAAATAACCAAAGGCCGCAGCACGAAGTTCAGGAAGTTTAAAAATTGCACTTAAAGCCTTTATTGAAAAATGATTTCGTTGAGCAGGAAGTGGTTTATCAGGCAAAAGCGACCAAAGTAAAATCCCCCCAAAGAGTGAAACAAGACTTATCCAAAATAAAAATTCTTTCCATGGCAGTTCAAAACTAATGCCTTTGAGTAAATATGGAAATGATTTACCCAGCACCAAAGCTCCTACCAAATAGCCCATTGCTCGGCCTAAATCTTTGCCATACCAATCGGAAGCAATTTTCATCCCGATTGGGTAAATTCCTGCCAAAAAAAGTCCAGTAAATAGCCTACTTACCAAAACCACAGACACATTTAAAGCAAATAGAGCAACACTGATATTTGCCAAAGCTCCAAAAACCGCCGAAAACAGAAAAAGTCTCGAACTCAACACTCGCTCAGGTAAGGCGAAAATGGCATTGAATAATGTACCCAAAATAAAGCCCATCTGCACTGCTGATGTTAGCCAACCACCTAATTTTATACCTAATTCGGATTCGATTTGAGTTGATACAGCATTTCCTGATAGCCAAAGAGTAGTTGTAGCAAATTGTGCAAAAACCAGTACAATTAAGAAGTAGGTTGGTCGTTGCTGTCTCATCTTTTCTACAACAACTCATCATCGGCAGGTTTTGCCGTTGGTGAAGTATATTTTTGGGTTGAATCAATGTATGCACCTTCGCCAGCTGAAAATACACAATCTCCTGATATTGAGACAGTTGAAGGCTTCAAAAATATTCCTTTTTTGTATTCGAGGGTTTTATCGGCATATACTCTTTGGAAAAATCCTCCCCAAGTTGGCATCGCAAGCCTTGAACCTTGCCCCAAATTAATATCACGGAAGTGAATCGTTGGATCGTCTCCGCCTGTCCAACCGCCCGCTACAAGAGTAGGCGTAATGCCCATGAACCACCCATCTGAGAAGTTGGAAGTAGTACCAGTTTTAGCTGCAATTTCATTACCATCCAAAACCCCGTATCTTGATAAGCCCATCGCAGTTCCGCCAGGTTGTGTTGCTCCCCGCATTAAGTGAATCATCTTATAAGCCGTTTCTTGGCTGATAACTTCCTTACTATCAGAATAATACTCTTTGATTATCTCACCATTTTTATCGGAAATCTTGGTCACAAAAATCGGCTCAGTATATTTTCCTTGGTTAGCAAACACACAATATCCTGCCATTAATTCATAAAGCGAAACATCACCAATTCCCAAACAAATAGCTGGTACTGGTGGTAATTCGCTTTTGATACCTAATTTATGGGCATATTTTATTACGTTTTCGGCCTTGAATTGATTTATCAAATAGGCACTTACGGTATTTATTGATTGCCCTAAAGCCTGACGTAGTGTCAAGGAACGATACGAATATTCACCATCCGAGTTTTTCGGAGTCCAACTTCCACCAGGCACTTGAATCGTAATTGGTTGGTCAATTACTTTTTCGCAAGTAGAAAAGCCATTATCAATTGCCGTACAATAAACAAACGGCTTGAAAGTTGAACCAGGCTGACGTTTTCCTTGATAAACGTGGTCATATTTGAAATATTTATAATTAATTCCTCCAGCCCATGCCTTTATATGCCCATTGCGAGGATCCATCGCCAAGAAACTCGAATGTAAGAAAAACTTATAATGACGAATCGAATCCATTGAAGAAAGCAAGGTATCACGCTCACCCGCCCACGTAAAAACTCGCATTTTGTTTTTCTTCTTCATATCACGCCAAACTTTGTCCATATCTCCATCATATTCTTTCTTTAACTCACGAAAACGAACAGTAGTCTTTGCAACATTTTCAATATAATTAGGAATCTCTAAATAACGTCCTTCTTTGGCCTTCGACTCTAGCACCCACGGATTTCCTTTGCCTTTCCAGTGAGCATAGAATTTCTTTTGTTGGTCTTTCATATTTTCACGCAAGGCTTCTTCGGCGTAAGTCTGCATGTGCGAGTCGATAGTGGTATAAACCTTAAATCCTTTCGTATAAATATCATTGGCTTCGAAACCTTCTTTCACAATTTCAGCCTTCAGCCAATCTTTCAAGAACTGACGAAAATAAGGGGCAGGCCCCGAATTATGACTTTCAGGCGAATAATTAAGGACAACTGGCTTTTTCTTGAGTGATTCACCTTGTTCGAGCGAAAGTTTATTATATTTCACCATTTGGTCAAACACAATATTTCTACGTTCTTTTGCTGCAACGGGATGAAATTTAGGATTAAATCTTGATGGATTTTGGCACATTCCAATCAAAATTGCGGCTTCTTCTTGGTTTAGTTCGCTTGGGTCTTTTCGGAAGTAAGTTTTTGCTGCCGATTTTATGCCATACGCTCCACTACTAAACTCAACAGTATTGAGGTACTTTTCCATAATTTCCTGCTTCGTATAACGACGCTCTAGTTTAATGGCAGTAATCCACTCCTTGGATTTTATGAGCAATTGCTTAATTCCTGGAACACTGTATAATGGTCCCTTGTAGAAATCATCTTCACGAAGTTTGAAAAGATTTTTGGCCAATTGTTGCGAAATTGTACTACCCCCTCCTTTGCTTTGGCCTGTAAAAACCCCAGAAATTACACGTAATGTACTACGTGCATCAATACCCGAATGTACAGTAAAACGCACATCTTCGGTAGCTACTAATGCATTGACAATATTGGGTGAAAGCTCATTAAAATCAATCGGACTACGGTTTTCGTAGGCAAATTTCCCAATAACTTTTCCATCAGAAGAGATAACTTCTGATGCAATTTCACTATTCGGATTGTCTATATCATCCGAACTTGGCATTTTTCCAAAAAGCCAAAAGAAATTAAAGTTTACCGCAATGAGGTAAACAGCAAAGGAAAGCACTCCATATTTGGAGAACTTCCAAATATTACCGATGACTTTTTTATACGGTCCATCTGCCAGTTGAAAAAAGGAAAATTTCATTTTTGTTGGGTCAGTGTTTATATGTATGGAATAAATAAATTTCTACTCCGTATTTTTAGCAAATAATCTATCAACACGCTCTAAACTTGTTCTTCAATCAAATACTCGTCTTTCTTAAAGTTCTGTTTTACAAATAGTTCGCCGATAAAGCCAGCCAAAAATAGCTGTGAACCAATAATAATAGCAATCAATGACAAAAAGAAAAGCGGATTATCGGTTACATTCCGATAACGAAGACCTTGATTAATATTGTATAATTTTTCAAAAAGTAAATAAATGGCAATCAAGCTACCAATAAGAAATGACAACACGCCCATCGTACCAAAAAAGTGCATTGGACGGCGACCAAATTTATTCACAAAAGCCACAGTGAGTAAATCAAGAAAGCCAAAAACGAAGCGTTCGAGGCCAAATTTGGTAGTTCCATATTTGCGAGCTTGGTGTTGAACTACTTTTTCTCCAATTTTCTTGAACCCATTCCACTTTGCAATGATTGGAATATTGCGGTGCATTTCGCCATAAATCGTGATACTTTTCACCACTCTTGATTGATAGGCTTTTAAACCACAATTAAAATCGTGTAGGTTCACGCCCGACACCCAACGAGAAATGCCATTAAAAAGTTTGGTTGGAAGCGTCTTAGTGATTGGGTCATATCGTTTCTTTTTCCAGCCTGAAACCAAATCATAACCGTCTTCTTTAATCATTCGATAAAGTTCAGGTATTTCGTCAGGGCTATCTTGCAAATCGGCGTCCATCGTAATCACTACATCGCCTTTAGTATTTATGAAAGCTGTTTGTAAAGCAGCCGTTTTCCCATAATTCCTTGTGAACTTATAGCCCCTAACAGCTTGATTACCAAGCGATAAACGTTTGATAACTTCCCAAGAGTTATCGCTACTGCCATCATCAACAAACAATATTTCGTAGGAAAAATTGTTTTGGTTCATTACTCGCACAATCCAATCATGGAGTTCGGGCAATGATTCGGCTTCGTTATAAAGTGGTATAACGATAGATATTTGCAGCGGTTGGTTCATAAAGAAAAGCCCCCCTGCCCCCAGAGGGGGAGTTAAAAAATGGTTATCAAACCACTTACTTACTTTTGTGAGTGAGTGGAAGTTCCCCCTCTGGGGGTTAGGGGGCTAAATAATAATCTTTTAATAAATCTCGAAATTCAATCGAGTAAGTTCTACCATCTTCGTTATGAATAATCAACGTTTTTTCCTCCAAATCCTTTACTTTTTGGGTCAGAAATGTAGCAATTACTCTAAAAATAGGTTTAGATTCATCGTGACGAATCGACATTTTATTTGACAAATATAATCCTTTTTTTTGTGCAATTTTTATCAATTTTTCAATCTCGAAAGGCGGCAATAAAACGGTAAATTTTCCATCAATACTTAAAAATCTTAATACAGAATCAATCAAATCATCAAAACTCAATTCAACGGCATGCAAAGCCTTATTTGACTTGGTATCAGTCGATTTTAAAGATTGTTGATAAAACGGTGGATTCGAGATAATCAAATCATAATTTTTTGTTGACTCAAAATTCTGAATCCGCTGATGATAAACTTTAATTTTTTCTGCAAACTTACTTACCTTCACATTCATAACAGCCTGCTGATAAGCATCTCTATCAATTTCGACAGAATCAATTTGTGCATTGGTTCGTTGAGCCAACATCAATGATAAAAGCCCAGTTCCTGTGCCAATATCTAAAATACGATTCACATTCTCCACTTCAGTCGATGCTCCAAAAACACAGGCATCTGTGCAGACTTTCATTGCACAAAGGTCTTGGTTTATCGTGAATTGTTTGAATGTAAATGAATTTTTAGGCATTTTTTTTAATAGACATGAGAGATTAGACAAAAGACAAGAGATTTACTTGAAAATACTTTCTGTTGTCTTTTGTCTCTTGTCTAATTTCTCTAAAAATCACTTTCTTCCAAAATCAGCGGGGTTTTCACCCCAATAATCGGTCTCCCATTTTAGTACTTTGTTAGGATATGTATTTTCTTGTAACCATTTTACAGCACGTTCGAGCAAATCAAAAACTTCCTCATTTCCGGCACTTTCCTCAAGTTTTGTATTGGCTTTTTTGTTTTTCACCCAACTAATTGCCGTTCGAGAATCTGAATAAATAGGTAAGGTAGAATTGTGTTTTTTCAAGTGAGCCAAAGCGTGGACAATAGCTAAAAACTCGCCGATATTATTAGTAGCTTGCGGAAAGGGTCCCTTATGAAACAGAAGTTCTTTAGTTTTGAGATAAAACCCTTGATATTCCATGTCTTTCTTGACCGAATTCCAAGCGGCATCAACCACAACCGACTCTAAATTTGGTGGAGGAAAAGCCGATTTCGGCAGCTTTGTCTGTTTCTCTTCAGCGGCGTTTTGGGTATGCTTCCAATAATTTTCACTTAAAGCCTTTTCTGCCTCACGTTTCGACTCAAAAGCCTTATATTTAGCTCCTTGAGCTCCCTCAACTTGCTTTTTACAGTCTTCCCAAGAGTCATAAACTCCTTTTTTTCGACCCTCCCAGACTGTGTAATATTTTTGTTTTTTTGCCATTTTACAAAATTGCAGATTTTTGTGGGTTTGAAAACTATTACAGCAAAAAAATCATAAATTTAATTTTAAAATATTTTGGCTTTTAACCGTCCAAATTTCAGAATCTAATCTTCACAATCGAGTTCGTCCCAACTTTTTTGATTGATTCTAATGAAATTTTCACCCGAATTTTCAAAGTGTGATTACCAATGGTTTTCATCAGAATTACCAAGACCAGCGATAATGAAGTAGGTTATCATCAAATAAGTTAATTTTTTCAGAAAACTAACATACTTTGTCGTTGAAATGCTTATAAAACTTTGCTCATGATTCGCTGTCGGTGTTTAATACCCCAGTTGGCAATTACTGAAGTTACATTTTTTAAAGTATGACCATATTCTGTAATGGCATATTCTACCGTTATAGGCTGTTTATCTAACACCGTGCGTGTCACCAACTGATTCATTTCGAGGTCTTTTAGTTCTTTACTTAAAACTTTACCCGAAATACCCTCAATTTCTTTCAATATCTCACTAAAACGCATTGGCTGATAGCACAAACAGGCAATTATCGCTATTTTCCATTTTCCACCAATAATATACATTACATCATGAATCGCCTTTAGTGATTTTTTGCATTCGGTATCTTTCCCGATTGTTAGTTGGTTTCTCATAGGTAATTAAGTTTCTTTAATATCACTATTACTTTTCGAAACAAAGTTACTAATAGTTACAATTACTTCATAACTTTGCGACGTAATATTAAATGAGTAAATTATGAATTTATTAGAAAGCTTAGAATGGCGATATGCCACCAAAAAAATGAATGGTAGCACCATTCCTCAAGAGAAACTGGATTATATTTTAGAAGCGGCTCGACTTGCCCCTTCGTCTTCGGGTTTACAACCTTATGAGGTTTTTGTGATTTCAAATAAGGAATTACTTGAAAAAATAAAACCAATAGCACACAATCAAAATCAAATAACAGAAAGTTCGCATTTATTAGTTTGGGCAGCTTGGGACGGCTATTCTTTAGAAAAAATAGAAGCAACTTTCCATAAACTATTAGCAGAAAGAGGATTACCGCTTAATAAGATGGATGATTACAAAAAAATGCTTTGGAATATCTACGAACCTCTTGGAAAAGACTGGCAAAGTGTACATGCGGCTAAGCAAGCATATATTTCGTTTTCGATAGCTATTGCTGCTGCAGCTGAACAACAAGTTGATGCAACACCGATGGAAGGTTTTAATCCAGAAGAGTTAGATAAATTTTTAGGTCTTCGCGAGAAAGGGCTTAAAAGTGCGGTAATTTTACCTTTAGGCTACCGAGATGCAGCCAACGATTGGAATGCTAATTTGAAAAAAGTTCGCAAACCAATGAATGAATTTGTTCATGTACTTAACTAATTACTCTGAATAAACTATTAAGTCTGTCTCAAAAGAAAAATTAACCAATTCTAATTTTGGCAAAAAACTTTTGAGACAAACTCAATTTATCAAAGATTTATTCCGCCAGATACATCAATTTTTTGTCCGTTTATCCATTTAGCATCATCTGTACAAAGAAATGCTACTACACTACCGATATCATCGGCACTGCCAACTCTACCCAAAGCGGTTTGGCTCGACAAATAGCCTTTCATTTGTGGGTTATTTCTGAAAGCTCCGCCATTAAAATCGGTTTCGATTGGGCCAGGTGCTATAATATTTGAACGAATACCACGATTTCCGTACTCTTTTGCCACGTATTTAGTAAAATTCTCTACCGCGGACTTTAACGAAGAATAGACAGAGTAACCCGGAACGCAGAAACGAGTTGTGCCCGATGAAAGGAATATAACACCACCGCCATCATTCATCATCAACAGTGATTTTTGAGTCAAGAAATAAACACCTTTGAAGTGAATATTTACAAAATTATCAAAAATTTCTTCGGTCATATTCGCAATCGAAATTGTACCACCAATACCTGCATTATTGATTAAAAAATCGAATGTGGAAGTTTGCCATTTACTTTGTAAAACCTCAGTAACTTGCCTAAAGAAAGTATCAAAAGATTTAATATCGCCAACATCAAGTTTTAGAGCTACAGCTTTTGAGCCGCTGTCTTCAATCATTTTTACTACCTCTTCCGCAGCTGTTTGGTTGTTGTTGTATGTTAAAATAACATCAATGTTTTTTTGGCGAGTGAGAGAGCCATGTCTTATCCTAAGCCACGGCTTCCTCCAGTTACTAGTGCTATTTTGTTCATGTTATTTTTGTTTTAATTAATGCTACAAAGATGCAAGAAAATGTTTAAACAGAGCCTTAATCAGCTATTATGAATTTGATAAAAATGCACTATAAATGCTTTCATAGGCATTATAAATAGTCCACGGTCAATAGTCTACAATCCACAGTAACAAACAATACTGTCTATCAATTTTTTTTTATGAAAAACAAATTTGTCGATTAAATATACCCAACTGCTTAAAAAAAAGCCTTTCCTCTATGCAGAGAAAAGGCTTACTATATGTAATTTTGATGAAGTTTCTTATGCTAAAATATCTTCTACCTCGTTAAACTCAAGTCCCCAGGCATCGGCTACCCCTTTATAAACAATTTTGCCATTGGCTACGTTAAGTCCTTTTTTCAATTCTTCGTTTTCGCTACATGCTTTTTTCCAGCCTTTATTTGCCAATTGTACAGCATAAGGCAAAGTAGCATTAGTCAATGCTAAAGTTGAAGTATAAGGCACTGCACCTGGCATATTGGCTACGCAATAATGCACAATTTCGTCAATAATAAATGTTGGATTTTCGTGTGTTGTTGGTGTACAAGTTTCGATACAACCACCTTGGTCAACTGCTACATCCACCACAACTGTACCCGGACGCATCAATTTCAACATATCACGCGTAATCAAATGTGGAGCTTTTGCCCCTGGAATCAATACCGCTCCTACCACTAAATCTGCTTCAGCGATTGCTTCAAGAATATTATAATGGTTCGACATGATTGTTGTAACATTTGGCGGCATAATATCCGACAAATAACGTAAACGTGGTAAACTCACATCCATAATCACCACTCTTGCACCTAATCCAGCGGCCATTTTAGCGGCTTGTGTTCCAACTATTCCACCACCCAGAACCAGAACTTTGGCAGGAGGAACACCGGGTACACCTCCCAACAAAATACCTTTACCACCCGATGGTTTTTCCAAATACTTTGCACCTTCTTGAATCGCCATACGCCCTGCTACTTCTGACATCGGAACCAATAACGGCAAACTTCGGTCAGTTTTTTCAACCGTTTCGTAAGCCAAGCAAACGGCTCCACGCTCAATCATGGAATGAGTCAACGGTTCAGACGATGCAAAATGGAAGTAAGTGAACAATAATTGGTCTTTCTTGATGAGTTTATATTCCAGCTCAATCGGTTCCTTAACCTTAATAATCATTTCTGCAATACCGTAAACTTCCTCAATTGTTGATAATAAAGTTGCTCCTGCTACAGAATATTCAGCATCGCTAAAACCACTTCCTGTCCCTGCGGTTGCTTGGACATATACAGCATGTCCATGTTTTTTTAGTTCGGCTACTCCAGCTGGTGTAAGAGCTACTCGATTTTCGTTGTTCTTGATTTCTTTTGGTACTCCGATTATCATAAAACTGATTTTTTATTGATGAAGTGTAATTGATCTCCGCTAGGACTAAACCAAAGCGGAGATATTTATTTTTATGTGATGAAGTATAATTGCACCACAAAATTAGTAGATAAAGAAAATATTATTGATATGTTTAATAAAATAAGAAAATATTATCTCAATTATCTATTTTTGCAGCAAACTTTTCCTATTTAATAGTTTTTTGTATTTCAAGAAAGAAAAAAATTCTGAAAACTAAAATTCAATCATTGTAATGTTCTTTAATCCATTAATCGCTTATGACTCTCGACGAAACCGACAAAAAAATTCTCAGATTACTTCAAGAAGATGCTCATTTGACTTTGAAAGATATTGCTAAACAGATAAATCTTTCGCTCACACCAGTACACGACCGTGTGAAACGATTACAACAAGAAGGAATTATTGAGAAATACGTAACGATTTTGAACAAAAAGAAGATAGGTCAAAATCTGACGGTTTATTGCCAAGTTACATTAATAAAACAAACCCATGATACCTCAGAAGGTTTTAATCAATCAATTTTAAATTTACCTGAAGTGGTAGAATGTAATTTTGTCTCAGGAAGTTTTGATTACATGCTCAAAATAATTGTGCCAGATATGGAAAGTTACCACCAATTCCACCAGCAGAAATTATCAGTACTATCGGGAGTTTCGTTGATACACAGTTTTTTTGTCATGTCGGAGGTGAAAAGTACAACCGTTTTGCCGATTTAGATAGAATTTTAACCATTGCAGTGCATACACGGCGGGTAGAGACAGGGCATGCCCTGTCTCTACGGGGTATATTAATCAACATGCAAATCTAAATCCAATTCCGTGTACATTTTCAATTTTGATAGCAGCATCTTCGGAGAGCATTTTTCTTAGTCGAGTTACAAAAACATCTAGACTACGACCTAAAAAATAATCATCACGCCCCCAAATTGCAGTCAAGATTTCATCACGCTTGATAACTTGATTTTTTCTTTCGCAAAAAAACTTCAATACTTCGGCTTCACGATGCGTAAGTTGCTCAGTTTTTGTATTTGATTTCAAACTAAGTTGCTGATAATCAAACTCATAAATACCTATTTTCCAATTAAAAGAGCCTTGTATTTGTTCTTTTGAAACTTCTTTACGTTTCAGGAAAATCTTTATCCTAAGACACAATTCTTCAATGCTGAAAGGTTTTGTTACATAATCGTCACCGCCAATTTTCAAGCCAGTAATTCGGTCTTCTTGCATTGTTTTGGCAGTAAGAAATATAATTGGTATTTGTAGATTTTGTTTTCTGATTTTCTCGGCCAACGAAAAGCCATCTAAATCAGGAAGCATCACATCAAGCAAACATAAGTCGTATTTATCTTTGCTGAAACTCTTCCAAGCTTCTTTTCCATCTTGAAAATGTACAATTTCATAACCTTCGAGTTCGAGATTATCTTTTGTCACAAACCCGAGGTTTGGATCGTCCTCAACATATAATATTTTGGGCATTTACTTAAAGTTATTAGGAAACTGTTTAATTGGTTACTGGGAAACGCGATAACGAAACTATGAAGAAACCTTTTATATATAAGTTAAGTAAAAGGACAATATTAAACGAAAAATTCAAATTCGATAAATGTTAATAGCGAGTATTTTATCGCTCCTGCGAACGGTCTTTTGCCTTGCATCGCTGCGGCGATACATCAAATGTCTTTTATCTAAGTACTTAATTTGCAATACAAAAGATCAAATGAGATAGACCTGCAATTTCCGAGTAATCCGTTTAACAATAACCATAACAAATTTATGAATAACCAATTTTCCAGTTACCAAATTAACCTTTAGCTAAGCCTCTTGCTTCATTAAAACCCTAAAGGTCGTTCCTTCCCCTACTTCGCTCTCCACATTTATTTGCCATTTGTGTGCTTTTATGATTTGATTAACATAACTCAAACCCAAGCCAAAACCCTTCACATTGTGCAAATTACCCGTTGGAACTCTATAAAATTTATTAAATATTTTGGCTATATTTTCTCTAGGAATACCAATACCTTTATCAGCTATCGAAAACACCAACGTATCATCTATATTTTCAGTACGAATCGTTATACTTGGTGGTTTAGGCGAGTATTTTATAGCATTTTCTAGCAAGTTTCTTATCAAACTTACCAATTGCGTGCGGTCAGCAAAAATACTCGATTTTGTGGCATTTAACTCAATTATCAAGCAATCTTCCAATTCAACTTGCAATCCCTCGGTTACTTCAATTATCAAACTGTGAAGCTCTTGCAGTTGAATTTCCAATTCCATTTTCCCTCTTTCCAAACGAGCTGTGTTCAAGATAGTTTCAACTTGCGTCTTTAAGCGATTATTTTCTTGGCGAATAATCTGAACATATTTTTTAAAACGCTCGGGCTGATCAATTATTTTTGGTTGACTCAAAACATCAGTTGCTATACGTATTGTTGAAATAGGTGTTTGAAACTCGTGCGTCATATTATTCATGAAATCTCGTTGTACCTCGCTAAGACGTTTTTGACGTAAAATCACAAACATTGCATAGCCAAAAAATACAGTTACAACCAATGTAATGAGCGAAGAAATCAACCAGATATCGAGCCTACTGGCCAAATAACTAGTCTTACTTGGAAACCTCACCCCAAAATAATTGATATATTTATCGGTTTTAGGTAAAGGCTTTGAAGAAATACTGCCTGTTTCGAAATCGGCATCAATATAAGCACCATACACAATATTTTCACTTTCACAGTCATAAATACCAAACTCAAAGGGAGTGTTTAGATTTTGTTTCTTGAATTCTTCCTTCAAGTAATGCTCCAATATATCGGCATTGAGCGGAACTCTAAGATTTGAAACATAATAATCTGATGAAAGCTGTGTAACAGGATTATCGAATTTAGAGAGTTTATATATCGTAGAAATTCTGTTCGCTACATTTCGCAGCGAAATCATAACGGTTTGCCTAAACTGTTGTTCTTTTAAGTCGAAAGCACGTTTTACCCAGTAGGCTTGTACAGCAATAATTCCCGAAATCGAAAGCGTACCGAGTAAAACCAGGAGTCTGATTGTATTTCTATTCAAAACGGGACAGTTTTTTGTGTAAAAATAGGAAAATCTTACTTCATAACAAAAAATAAGTATTGTTTGTAAAATTATTATTGAATGAAGATATTGTTTTCGGCATTAAATTCCTCTAAAAACCATGATTTTTCTTTGAAAAAGCAAATTTTATCCCTTATTTTGTTTAAACATTATTTAAAAATGTACTTTTGACACTTATTAATTAACTCTAAACAATATGCAAAAACTACAAACACTCGACTATTTAGTTTTTCTATTTTATTTTGTCATCGTGGCAGGCTACGGCTTCTGGATCTACAACAAGAAAAAATCTACAGAAACCTCTACCAAAGACTTTTTCTTGGCAGAAGGCTCGCTTACATGGTGGGCAATTGGAGCCTCGTTGATTGCCTCAAATATCTCGGCCGAGCAGATGATTGGTATGTCGGGAAATGGTTTTTCGATGGGTTTGGGTATTTCGACTTATGAGTGGATGGCTGCTGCTACCTTAATTATAGTAGCAGTTTTCTTCATGCCAATTTATTTAAAAAATAATATTTCTACCATGCCGCAGTTTTTGAACCAACGCTACAATAAAACTGTGAGTTTGATTATGGCAATCTTTTGGTTATTGCTCTATATCATGGTAAACCTTACTTCTATTTTGTATTTAGGAGCTTTAGCGGTATCGGGTATTTCGGGCTTAGATTTCTATACTTGCATGATTTTCTTGGCAATTTTTGCCATTATTATTACTATCGGTGGTATGAAAGTAATTGGTTTTACCGATGTAATTCAGGTATTTTTCTTAGTAATCGGTGGTTTAGCTGCTACATATTTAGCCGTAACATTGGTTTCTGACAAATACGGACTGGAAGGTTTGGCAAATGGTTTTAAATTAATGACTCAAAACCACGACGATCACTTCCACATGATTTATCCAAAAGGAAACCCTCATTATATGTCGCTTCCAGGTTTGACGGTTCTTTTTGGTGGAATGTGGATTGTAAATCTTAACTATTGGGGTTGTAATCAATACATAACGCAACGTGCTTTAGGTGCAGACCTCAATACAGCTCGCAATGGTTTGTTGTTTGCAGCATTCTTAAAATTATTAATGCCTGTAATCGTGACTTTACCCGGTATTGCGGCTTATGCTTTATATCAAAAAGGTATGTTTCAACAAGAAATGTTGGGTGTAGATGGCACTTTTAATCAAGATAGAGCTTATCCTGTTTTATTAAATCTTTTGCCAATGGGCTTGAAAGGACTTTCGTTTGCGGCACTAACGGCGGCGGTTGTGGCATCATTGGCGGGTAAAGCCAATAGTATTTCTACGATTTTTACGCTGGATGTTTTCCGCCCATATTTTGCAAAAGAAATGAGCGAAAAACAATTGGTTGTGGTTGGTAGAATCGTAATCGTAGTTGCTATGATTTTGGCTATTTTGATTTCTCCATTTATGGGAATTGAGAAAAAAGGTGGTTTCCAATTTATTCAAGAAATGACGGGTTTGCTTTCACCAGGTATTTTTGCCGCCTTTATAATGGGCTTTTTCTGGAAAAAAACAAACTCAGCAGGTGCATTCTTTGCGATAGTGGGTGGATTAATAATTGCAGTTTTGATGAATTTCGATGGTGATGCAAAAACTTTGGAGGTTCTAGGATTCAATAATTTATTCCCATTTGATGATTGGAGTGCAATACCTTTCCTTGACCGTATGGGCTGGGTATTTGTGATTTGTGTAGTAGTTATGTTTATTTTAAGTTTGGTTTTACCTAACGAGAAAAAAGGACTCGAAATTGATGCTTCTATGTTTAAAACTACAACTGGATTTGCCATTGGAGCAACCATTGTAATCATTACAATTATTTCACTCTACACTTATTTCTGGTAAAATTTCAAGCTAAAATAATATTTATAAAATATTTTGAAAAGGTACTGCTAGAAATTGCGGTACCTTTTATATTTATCAGCTTATTTTGAAGCGAATTGCTTACTTTTGCTAACTTTAAAAACATTAACAATAATTCGCCTTTGTAGGCGGTATGGGTAATCAAAGGGTGTTTTATGAAAATTGCCGCAATAGATATTGGCTCAAATGCTGCACGAATGCAAATTTCGTCGGTTTTGACCAACAAAGATAAAATTAGCTTCAAAAAGGTAGAATATGTGCGTTTTGCTCTTCGTTTGGGCATGGATGTATTTAATGGTGGAAATATTTCGCTTGCAAGCGAAGTTCGTATCAAAAAACTATTGCAGGCTTATCAACTATTGATGGAACTCCACGAAGTTGATGCTTACATGATTTGTGCCACAAGTGCCATGCGTGAAGCAGTAAATGGTGCAAGCATAGTAGAACGAATCCATAAAGAACTCGGTATGGAAATCCATTTGATTGAGGGCGAACAAGAGGCAGAACTAATCAATAATGTAATTATAACTCTGATTGACGGGGAACACACTTATTTACATATTGATGTAGGTGGCGGTAGTACAGAACTAAATATTTATAAAGGTCAGCAAAAAATTGCAGCCAAATCGTTTAAAATAGGTTCGGTTCGCCTCCTCGAACATCAAGAAGCACCCGATGTTTGGAAAAAAATGCAAACTTGGGTCAATACTAATATTCCGAGTAATGAAAGTGTAATCGCAGTAGGAACAGGTGGAAATATCTCGAAACTTTTTAATATGATTGAAGGGAAAAAAGAGAATAAAGCCAAATTAAAAGACCTAGAAAAGATGCGTAATTACATTGAAAAATTTAGTCTAGAGGAACGCATGAATAAACTCCAACTTAATGCAGACCGTGCTGATGTGATTGTTCCAGCCTCAGATATTTATATTTCTGTTATGAAATGGGCTAATGCTACCGAAATCATTGTACCAGATTTGGGCTTGAAAGATGGCATTTTGATGCTGGTTTATGAGACTTTGATGAGTGAGGAATAATGAAATTTATAAACTTGTTAGAATTTTTGCTTGCACTCTAAGTATTGCTTAAAAATCTTCAACTTTAGCAATCAATTTAATACCCTCCTTAAGGCAGGCTTTCGTAAAATCAGAGTCATACGAATCTAAAACAGATATGTTCTCAATTTTGCAAGTAGCTATGATGAGAGCATTATTGGGCAAAAGATTATAGTTTTTCATAAAGTCAATACTCTGAAGCATTGCCAATTTAGGAATATTTATATACTCGAACCGCGAAAGTAGCAATTTGGTTTCATGTTTATTTAGAGTTTCACCAATTTTACCACTTTCAGCTACTGACATTGGAGATTTTTCAGCCAAAATCACTAAAAGTCGATAAATATACTCGCTTAAAACAATAGAATTTATGTATAAATCATTATTGGAATTGCTGAGTAACTCTAAAAGTTCTTGTCTCCTGCCGCTTTCAAACTCTATCAAGACACTGCTATCAATAAAAATTTTCATTGCTCGTAAAAATCAGATTTCGAGGGTTCATAAGCCTTATATTCTTTGAGTTTGCCTTTAAACTGTCCAAGTATTCTCATTTTTTCTTGGCGTTGATTTTCGTCAATGGCATTATCATCAAATTTAAACCTCACATTAAGTCTTTCATCCAAATCCAAAAATAGACGAGTATCCTTTTCGTTGTCGATTTCCAAAACAATCTGTGTCATGTTAGTTGAACTTTGTATGTAAAAATAGGAGAAAAGCATATAAAAAACAAAAAAACAATTACTGTATCAATCAAGGTGGTTTCAGTTTCTCGCTCATCTCTTTTCAATATTTTGCTAAGATTTCGTGTTTCTATATATATTTCTTCTCAAAAGCTTGCTTTTGTGCGGTCACTTTTTGCACAATCTACTGATTGACAGCTATTTATAATTCTATTTCAGCTATGAGTTCTTGTTGCTCAGCGAGTTGCTGAACAGGAATAGTAAGATTTTTTATCATAGTCAAAATGGCTCAAAAATGAAAATAGTTATATAGTAGTTCGCTAGCATTGAAGATTTAGAAGAAATAGGCTATTGATTTAACAAGAACAATTAGTAGTCGTAAAAAAAACTTATAAAACTTCCCGAAAATGGGAAGGATTATACCCG